>Ga0315914_1010651_pt1 | contig 11358 bp, 4 predicted proteins | sample MpolenodulesMG_FD_203920 | JGI IMG/M metagenome (GOLD analysis project Ga0315914, IMG submission 203920) | Medicago polymorpha root nodule microbial communities from Los Angeles, California, United States - elongated nodules | ecosystem: Host-associated > Plants > Roots > Nodule | place: USA... | reverse complement strand
TGGGGTCCCAATTGATTCATTTGTACATAGTGATGTTAGATTAGATTAATCATGTAAAGTTTGTAATGTCAAACGGCAATATTATTCAATGAAGAAACTTTATTCTTCACATCTTTGTTTATCAGTGCATACCCGATCTTAAACAAAAAAAATCACTCGAAATCTAACAGTCTCTGCATTTGCATCACTGTATTACATTGTAGATCCTAGTCCGGTATTGTACACCTTATGTTAAACATAATATACAAAATCTAAAACCACTTTAAACTGAACTTTTTCTCAAAAGGACACGGTTTAGATGCTAAGTTGTGTGTTGAATCCAATCTAATAAAGTTGGAATCTGATCTCTGATCTGAGTCATGTATATGTATTGTATTGTAACCTTCATTTAACTATGTAGATTTACTGCATCATTGTTTAAGAATAGCAAATCTGGATTCCACTCAGATAATGTATTTATCTTTGTCATAGAACGGTTAAATCATCATCAAGTAATTTATGCAGTTTTCTTGACTCACAAGAATAATTAGTAAATCCTAGTCAATAGGAAACTATGAGACCTTATTGGAATTATTTAAAAGAAAATTACTTGTACATTTTATTCCATTTGTATAAGCATCGTATAATGTTAATTTTTTTGTTCTATTATATTCTCACAACTTATCGTCTACACATATTCAGGAAGGTAGGGTGGTGGATAAATTTGTGGAGTTGGAAGATGCGGATGTGGTTAATAGAGTAATAAGGGAGATAAGGAGTGGTGAAGCGGAAGAAAATTAGAGATTTGGTACGGACACAAAGGGTTCATTTTTAAGCTATCCAAGAGATGATGATGGAGGCCATTTCAGAGTCTTTATGCTATAATCTTTGGGGTGATGAAGATTGTCAATGGGTCTCCTTCCTTTGGTGGGAAATAACGGAGGTATTTTATCTATTTGGCGTAAGTTCGAAGCTAAGTTTATTTTTTCTTTTGTGGGTGAAGGGTTGGAGTGTGCATAGATTGGGGGTTACTAGGAAGAGGTGTTTTATTATCAACATGTATTCTAAATGTGATTTGGTGGCAAAGAGAAGGTTGCCGGAGAAGCTTGTTTTTCTACCGAACTACTTGGGTGTAGGTGCTTGGTATTTTATCGGTGACTTAAATGCGGCGATTAGTAGGGAAGAAAGAAGGGGTGTTAATGGGGTGACGAGTGTGGAGTTGCGATCAGAGATTATCTTATTTAATGAGGTTGTTGAAGATTTGGAGGTGAAAGATGTGAATCTTGTGGGAAGGAAGTTTACTTGGTTTCATCCAAATGGAATATCTATGAGTAGAATAGATAGGGCTTTGGTATCAGAGAAGTGGGGGAAGTATTGGGGTATTTGTTTTCTTTGGGCGCTTCCTCGATATGTGCCTGACCATTGTCCATTGGTGTTGAAGACAGATACTACTGATTGGGGCCCAAAGCCGTTTTGGTTCAACAATCATTGGCTTGAAAACTGGAAGTTTAAGAAGGTGGTGGAGAGAGTTTGGGGGAACCACGATGGGAGTGGTTGGATGAGGTTTGTGTTGAAGTCCAAGTTGAAGGGTTTGAAGGGGGATATTAGAGAGTTGAATAAGGCAGAGTATGGGAATGTGGAGATGAGGTTGGTGAGTTTAAGGGAGGATATTGAGGAATTGGATGCTAAGAGTGAGATGGGAATGTTGACTATGCAAGAAGTAGAGGATAGAATGTTGAAGTTTGTGGAGTTGTGGAGGTTGTGGAAGAGTAAGGACTATATGTTACAAAGGTCTAAATCTAAGTGGCTTAAAGAGGGTGATGCAAATTCAAAGTACTTACATAGGTGCATCAAATCTAGGGCTCCTAGAAATGGGATTAAGACGTTAAATGTGGGCAACAAATGCGTGTACCAAGTAGGAGATTAGAAGGGAAGTGGTGGAATTTTTTATGAATCATGTTTCTACTTTGGCATGGGAAAGACCAAGGTTGGATGGGGTGAAACTAACCTTTGAGTCCAAGGCTTGTCTATTTTACTTATACTATATTAAAAATAGACTAATGATTAATAAAAATAATTTACTTAAATTATTTTTAATATTTTTAGTCTTATAACTAATTTATACGGCGTCAAAATTATAACTAATTTATAAGACAATTTCATATGTGCTTTGAGTCGTTTTTTTTTTTGTAGGATAAATCATGTAATTTGGCAAACTAAGACATCTCATGGAAGTTGCGAAAGCTAGAGAATCAAGTACAATGAAAATTTAAAGACAAAACAATTTGGGGGAATTTTGTCTCAAGTCCCAATCTCATATCAAGGATAAAAAAAAAAAACGCATGAAGAATGAAACACATAAGGGATTTCGCATATGATCAATGCGTCTCACACATTGACTGCAAAGCACGAAAGAACTCATTGGCCCATGAGCTTTGCATACACATAAAATAACTTTTGCTATTTTTATGCCATGCGCCCCGCGCATGCTATGTGCAAACACAAAAGGGTGTTTCTCGATCCCTTTCCACTTGTTATTGTGTATGTCTACTTTTCTTTTTATCTTTGGAGATGTATTCACTTACCATGATGTATTCTTTTGTGAATACTATTTGAATTATGCTCATTTTGAAGGTGAGAAAAACACAAGAAGGGAGGGTTGAATTGTGTTAGCTTTTTCTTCTCTTAAAACTGAAGTCACTGATCAGAAGCTGATAGAGTTCAGGTTCTGATGCAATGTTCAGAATCTAAATGCAGCAGATAAGTAAAGAGGGAAAGAAGAAAGACACAAAACAATTTATAGTGGTTCCTTCCACAATCCGGAAGTAGTCCACTCCTCCTTGCACTTCCAAGGAGAGTTCACTAAAATCAATATCTGATTACAATTGCTCAAGCATTAAAGCAAGAGACTTCAAACTACTCAAGCACAACTGCAAGAGGTTTCATATGCTCAAGCACAACTGCAAGAGACTTCCTATGCTCAAGCGCAACTGCAAGAGACTTCTATTCAAACAGAATTACAAAGAAAATGTTTGAGGTTGAACACTTGATATACAATCAGTGGTGTTCACAAAACGAATCAGATACGACTCTTAAGACTCTAGAATTTCTAAGATATGAAAGTTGTTAAGAAATTCTAAGTGAACTATGATGTGAAACAATTTCAGCAGAGGTTTGACACTTGTAAAATTGTTGTAAGAGTCTTGCCAATCTTCAGGTTTTCACTCCTTTATATAGAGGTGTGAAAGATACGTTTGGAAATTGCCAGCACATCAAAATAGAGTCGTTGTTGGAGCTTTATCAAATCACAAATGATATGTTGCTTGATTTGGTTATTGTCCTATGAAGGAACAATTTCAAATTCACTCCAAGTATAGAGCAAAATCAGCGTAGTTGTAGCTGTATTCTTGTACAATAGCAGACATGATGAGTGGAGTAGTGGTTGTACAAGTGTACTATTGTCCTTTTCCTGCGCTCTTCAGTGAATAAGCATCCAATGCCTTCAAATTCCTCTGAATTAGCCGTTGCTCCAGGCTTCCATTCCTTTTGCAATCATAGGCATGAGAATAACAACATTTAACAACTCTGAAACTTCCAGTCTTCAGCTTCTGATGATATTCAGCTTCTGGTAGACAGCTTCTGATGAACAACTTCTGGTAAACAACTTATGACAATCTGCTTCTGACGAGCTGCTTTCCAAAGTCTTCAGATGCTATCTTCTTCAAACTCTATCTTGTACTACAAGCTCCCTTTTTGTAAATTTCATTGCTCTCATTTGTTCTTCCAGAACCTATGCTTGATATAAAGACACTTAAATTTTTTTTCTATGGTCCTGCACACTTGAACAAATATTAGCATATCCAATTGACATTTTTTAATACCTTGTTATCATCAAAACTCAAAGGGTAATGTTAAACACATTTTGTTCCAACACATTAAATATAGATCATTCTAAATGCTTTTTAGTTCTTGTGATCTTGAATCAAACCTAGTTAATAATCCTTGATTAAGTTTTCAACATTCCAACCAGAATCGAGATATATTATTTGCTAGGTCAGTTTGCCGAGAAATCGGAATTTATCTTGTATAATAATGTGTAACGTTTCCAAACGCTCGTGAGAATATAAGTCCCTACTAATCTTAAAGGAGCAACATTGTGCGAAGAGGGCCTATATGGAACCATAAGTGTAATATGTCTTACTTTTTTAGGCGTCATATGCATAGCCCTTAAATAGTAATTAAACTATGAATACGTTTCGTCCAACAAGGACATAGAGAGGATTCAAATAATTATAATCGTCGTCATTACTCTGTTAACAACAATAGAGCAGTTAAATTGAAAAGTAAATATTTTTAGTAGAATAGTTAAATGTAAAAGTAAATATTTGCATTAAATATGATTTTGGTCCTTATAAATATTCAGAATTTTGTTTTAAATACTCTACAGAATAAAATCACATTTTTTAACTTTTATAACATTTTCCTTTAGCATTTAAAAAAAATAAAATTGGCAGAAAATTTTACTGGACATCAAATGCTGACAATTTTTTTTGCAATAATTAAAAGTGTTGATGAAGAAAATACTAAACTTTTATCCTTCAAAAAAAAAAATACTAAACTTTTATATTGTGTTTCATGATTGAGTCCAACATCGTCATTTGAAGTTTTTTATGTGAATAAAATTTAGCCACACCAAAGAAACAATCCCAGATCTGCCCCTGTATGGAAGGAAAGCAGCCGCAACAGACATGAATGAGAGAACTTGGGTTTCATGTTCTCACTAACCATATATATGTGCGTTGAACTGGACTGGATCTTGGGCTGGATATTAGTGATGTTATTGTGGGTTGTACTCGGTTCGAAACAGTTTTCATTGGGTTGTAATTTACAACTCGTAAATGACCAATAATAGCCACCCCAAACCATTGCAGCTGAACCGAATTAACCACTTAACCGCCCGACCCGACCCGTTACATTTTGGCCCACTTGGTTTGGTCCGGTTTTAAAAGTCTTGTCCAGACCTACTTACCACCAATCGTCAAAGCCGTTCGTCACTGTCGTTTCATCATAACTTCTTTCTTCTCCAAAAACTTTCAGGTAACATTTAATTGTTATGCGAATTTTTGTTTTATTGCTTCTTTAATTTGATTTTAGGGTTTTAGTTCTTACTGCGATTTATAGTTTCAAATTTTTAGGGTTTCGTCTTAATTCTTCGATTTTTATATTTTCATATGTTCATATGATAAATTTTATTGTTTCATGGCTTTTAATTTTATTTTTTTAGATTGTATATTTTTAGGGTTTAACATTGCCTGTTTAAAGCTACAATTTGTATTGTTTCATCGCTTCTTTAATTTTATTTTTAGCGTTTTAGGTTTTATATTTTTGGTGTTTAAAATTACTTGTTCAAAGATACAATTTTTATTATTTCATCGCTTATTTCATTTGATTTTTAGGGTTATAGGTGTTATAGCGTCAACTTTTATTATTTCATTGCTTGTTTAATTTGATTTTTAGGATTTTTGTTCATGCAATGTTCGATAGTGTCTTCTTCGATTGGTATGGCATATATGATCATATTAATTTTAATGTAACATTTTTAATTAATTGCAGTTATTTATTATCACAATTGTGTCCCCGAACTACCGCGTGCACGAGGTTTTCTCAAGTTTTTGTTTGTTTTCTTTTTTAAAGCTCTGCAAAAATTTAACGAGTTTTTGAATTTTATGCAGGTCAATTCGATTCCATATCGACACGACGAATTGTTATCATCGTACAAAAACATGTTATCACAATATATTCTTCCAAATATTCATGAGTATAATGGGGTGAGAAGTCCCCCACTGGAGCTACATGCAGTGACGTTACCTCTCATTAATCATAATCCTAGGAGAAGCATGATTGCTCAAGCCCATAGGAGCTGGGAAGACATCGTGTATGGTTCTTGCTTCCCTAAATACCATAGATCCTGTCGTATATTCTCCTCAGGCTCTTATTATTTGTCCGACTCAAGATTTGGCCATCAAGGTGTGTTTTTAATAGTATATCATTAGTTCTTTTTTGACATTATCATGGTTGAATAATTACAACATCATTCGTATATTTGCAGTGCTTGGATTGTATTAAAATTCTAACCAATCTTACTGGAGTTACATCATTCTCTACACTGCCAAAGGTTGGATGACTCTGGAGAGCTGGGCACAACAAAGGTAAGTTATTAAAAGTGGCTACTTAGTTTTTTTTGTATAGTAAACTTCTTGAATCATAGTTGAATTTCAGCATGTTTGTGCAGAAGATTATGCATCAAGTATTGTAGTTTTTTAGTCATGCTTTAGGTTAAAATGGTATTTGTGCCTATCAAAAGCTTGAAAGGGTCATCCATCAATGGCTGGAATTTGCCTCGCATGTCCAGTACTTAGGTTTTTAACTGGTCCTAAGATCAGATATCGATTACTTGTTTAGATAAACAACTTATTTGCAGCTTATAGCACAAGTGCTTATCATGATAAGCCCTTACGTCTAAGCTTACGTAAGTTGTTTCTATATTAAAAGATAAAATAATGTTGAATTATTTCTTGTATATGCTATAAGTTGTTCGGTAAGCTATCTTGAAGAACTTGTGGAAATAAGCTGAAAAAAGCTTATAAAAAATGTCATAATTTGTCTCATAAAACTTATGTCATTATACAAACTCAAATGATTGCAGTGAATGATGAAAATTTAAGATGAAAAAGTGAAGAAAAAGAGTGTCTCCTTGGATCGACTTATCTTTGAGCTTATGAAAAATAGCTTATGCAAATAAATAAGTTTTTTCATTAACTCATAAGTTTTCACTAACAAAAATTATATCATAATAAGTTTTTTTTTTCATAAACTACTTTGCCAAGCTATAAACAACATATAAAAACTTGTTTATTTGCATAAGCTATTTTGCATAAGTTCAAAAATAAATCAATTCAAACAAGCCCATACACAAACGCTAATAGATAGGTAGGTAAATATATAGATAGATTCAATCAATTTGAACAGACTTTTAAGTACAAGTATACTTAAAGGTTGAATTAAACCTTAGAAAAAAACTATGCAAACTTTACAGAAAAAATATTGCACATATTACACTAAGTTTATGGTATAATAATACATACAAATAATATAAATATTAAGATGTGCACCAATTATTTTTAATGTTAAGTATCAAAAAGTTAAAAGGTAACCATTTTTTGTACTCGTGTGTTCACAAAAGTGTCTTTTATTTTACGCATTTGTGGAAAAAGATAAAAATATAAAAGAATAAATAAATTAACACAAATGACAGTAAAAGTAAATAATTAACTTTGTTGATATTCTCCATATAATTTCAAAGTTGTAAATTATGTATTTATATTTTTTTTCATAAAATAATGGAACATTATTAAATCTTATGCAATTATTTATAAAAATTAATTCAGTTATTAGAAGAAGAAAAAATATGATTTAAGAGTGTGGTTAAACATCATGATGAAACTTAAACGTTCCAACTTTGTTAGCACTTCGAAAAAATCTATATGATCTGTTACCCACTAATAAATTTATTAAAAGAAAAAAAATTGTGTTCCTAAAGTGAATAATCAGTAAAAGAGAATAATCAGTAAGCATGTCATCACAGTAGATATGAATCTAATAAAGTGAATACCACAAAACTCTTCCGTGAATATGAAAAAAATTGCGCATTTGAATGACCATATTAAATCATAAATTAAAATTATCGTTATATGTAATAATTATTAACATTCTGCATTAAAGAATTCATCTTAAGATTTATCATAATCTTTTTCAGACATCTCCCTATCAATAACACTTCCAAATATTCAAATTCAACCATCATCCTTGCTCAAATTCTTCAATTTTTGGTTCTAATAATGCAACATTAAATAAACTAAATTCCTAACCAAATTCCCACAAGTCAACTAGCAAACTTTTGAATGAGTATTATTTTAGACTTAGTATTGAACTAAACAACAGATCAACAGAAAATCGACCATACATATGCAATTCAAGATCTGAAAAAAGAATATAAGCAAAAGGTTCACTCATGCTACCAAATATTAATCTCTGATCTAAAGCATGAATGAAATATATATAAAAAAAAAAAACCACAAATCAAGAGCAAATCAACTAAAACCCAAAAAATAACTATTGCTCCTCATGTTAAAAAATATCCCAACAGATTTTGAAAAAACAAATAATCAATGGTTATCTACAACACTGTAAAATAAAATTACAAACAAACAAAAATCATACAATGCGATAATTAAAAATATTAAATGCTAAACATGCAAAACAATAAAACAATCATTTTATTTCAAAATGTTCTTGTATCTTTCAAATCATCAAACCCTCTACCTCTTTTTGGGGCTGAAAAATTCTCCGGTCGCTGGAATTGCAAACGAAATTGGTATAGGTGACAACTCTGCCAAACTGCCCAATTCATTCTGTAAAGGCCTGGTAGGCATTGGAGCACTTGTTGGAGTCTGCATTGGCAACTCCTTTGCAGGCCCAGAAGACGCATCCTTAGCGGCTTGCTTTCCATCAAAATGATTTTTCATAAGGATTTTTACATCCTCAGGTGTTTTCTCACAAGGTTTCACTTCTCCTTGATCCCTAATTGATGTTTTTTGGCTCTAGTGATTCCTCCAGTTGGGTGTCCTCAAAAATCACATAAAATTGTTTTTTACTCTCGTCTTTGTAAGAACTCCATTGCAAACCAATATCAGTGGATTTACGATGAATAGGTTCAAAATAACCCTTGTCAGTTTAAACCTATTCATCATGAATCCACTGATATTGGCTGGCGATGGAGTTCTTACAAAGACGAGAGTAAAAAAACAATTTCATGTGATTTTTGAGGACACCCAACTGAAGGAATCACTAGAGCCAAAAAAACATCAATTAGGGATCAAGGGAGAAGTCAAACCTTGTGAGAAAACACCTGAGGATGTAAAAATCCTTCTGAAAAATCATTTTGATAGAAAGCAAGCCGCTAAGGATGCGTCTTATGGGCCTGCAAAGGAGTTGCCAATGCAGATTCCGACAAGTGCTTCAGCGCCTAGTAGGCCTTTGCATGATGAATTGGAAAATTTGGCAGAGTTGTCACCTATGCCAATTTCGTTTGCAATTCTGACGACCAGAGAATTTTCAGCAACAAAAAGGGGTAAAGGGTTTTATAATTTGAAAGATACAAGACCATGTCGAAATAAAATGATTGTTTTATTGGTTTGCATGTTTAGCATTTAATATTTTAATTATCGCATTGTATGTTTTTTGTTTGTTTGTAATTTTCTTTTACATTTGTTGTAGATAACCATTATTTTTTGTTTTTTCAGAATCTGTTGGGATGTTTTTTAACATGTGGAGAAATAGTTAATTTTTGGGTTTTAATTGATTTGCTCTTGATTTGTGTTTTTTTATTTGATTCATGCTTTAGATCAGAGATTAATATTTCGTAGCATGAGTGAACCTTTTGCTTATATTCTTTTTCAGATCTCGAATTGCAGATGTATGGTTGGTTTGCTGTTGATCAGTTGTTTAGTTCGGGACTAAGTCTAAAATAATACTCATTCAAAAGTTTGCTAGTTGACTTTTGGGAAATTGGTTAGGAATTTAATTTATTTAATGTTCCATTATTAGAACCCAAAATTGAAGAATCTGAGCAAGGATGATGGTTGAATTTGAACATTTGGAAGTGTTATTTTTAGGGAGATGTCTGAAAAAGTTTATGATAAATCCTGAAAAAGTTTATGATAAATCTTAAGATGAATTCTTTAGTGGAGAATGTTAATTATTATTACATATAACGATAACTTTAATTTATGATTTAATATGGTCATTCAAGTGCACTTTTTTTTTCATATTCATGGAAGAGTTATGTAGCATCCACTTTATTAGATTCATATCTACTCTGATGACAGGCTTACTGATTATTCTCTTTAGTGCAACCAACACGTGCACTAAAGAAAAGAAATTAAAGAACCCAAAGGGTAGATGTTGTTGATCAACCTTCACCATTAGAGCGAGTGTTATAGGCAAACATAAATATAATAAGGATTTAAAGTTAGAATCTATTTGTATTTCTAACATATATATTATTTATTCTCACATTACAAACATGACTCAAAGGGACTTATTGAAAACATGAAGAATGAAAAGAAAAAAAAATTGAAAGATATATAAGTGGATCATGTATGTAGTTGGTATTGTATTATTTGCAAGATATATTGGTGGTTCATGCATGTAGTTTGTGATTGAAATAAATTACACTAATTTTATGTTTAATTCATGACCTTGAAAAAAAATCAGATGTGTGTGATTTATCTAAAGAACATTTGTTAGGACCGACACAACACATATTGAGGCCTAAAGCAAATTTTAAGATAAGACCCTTTTAAATTTTGTAATATTACTTCAATAAAATTAAATTTATTTTAATTTTAACTACATTTTTTCAGACATTTTAGATGCAAAATCATGTATTAAACTAATATGATCAACTTCTTTTGATATTTTTTTTTCTATCGATGTTAGAATTAACCAATTTAATCTTTATTGACTTAATATTGATTTTAGTAGAATGTGAGACATTTTTCAATTAACTTTTTTGTTTTGACAAAATCAAGTTAATTTTTAGAAATAGTAGAATATGAAGTCTTTTTTATCATGTAATTATTTTTTAATATTTTTTAGGCATATTGTAATTGCATTGGTGGCCTTTATCCTTGAGCCAGCTATGTCAATTGTATTTCAGAATTTATCAAAATATATACTTTTAAGTTTTTTTTTGTATAATTTAAAATATTATAACATGTCATAGTTTTGAGTTTAGATTCATAGCAATTTGAAATTAAATATGCATATTTTTATTTACGTGTGTGAATATTTACATTTTATATCAACTAGATTCAATTGTAATTTCTTTATTTTAATTCACTCTAGTTGTAATCCTCCTGCAAAGTAGGACACACATATGTAGGATAGTTTGCAAACGTGCAAATACCACAAAACTTCTAGTCCTTAAATACTGAAATCACTCAGAATTTATGCAAACCATATATCCGGTGTAAACACGTACATTAGTTGTGGCTCAGTTCATTTTTTTATTGATATCAAATGCTTGTTTACTAGTTTTGTTTTAGAGTTTAATAAGCACATACTATAAGTGTATACAAGTTTAGTTCAGTTCAGAACAGTTCGGTTCATTTCAGTAACTAAAATTTGATTTCGTTTGATTTTTTTTTATATTTTTTCAACGGTACCAATAATATATATATATATATATATATATATATATATATATATATATATATATATATATATATTAAAAAAAAAATTATATATAGAGAGAAA
>Ga0315914_1010646_pt1 | contig 11360 bp, 9 predicted proteins | sample MpolenodulesMG_FD_203920 | JGI IMG/M metagenome (GOLD analysis project Ga0315914, IMG submission 203920) | Medicago polymorpha root nodule microbial communities from Los Angeles, California, United States - elongated nodules | ecosystem: Host-associated > Plants > Roots > Nodule | place: USA... | reverse complement strand
GATGAAACAAATGATGGAAATGTTTCAGAAACAAGCCCAGCCTTAGTTGCACACCTTAGCTTGTTTTCTTTTTGTCTCTATGCTTCTGAACTTGTTTTACTGTTTCTGAACTTGTTTTATTGCTTCTGAACTTATCACACAGCTTCTGATTTTTTTTTTTTATCTGATTAACTGCTTCTGAACCTCTTTGTGTTTATTTTGTTAAGTATATTCTTTTTCTCACATTCAATTGGGGGAGTAGAGTATATTTATTTATTTTTTTTTCTCATCTCTTTCTTTTTGTCTTTTTTTTATATAGTGTTATTGCTGCAAAATTATTATTAGTAGTATTTGGTGTTGGGTTGATTTTGGTTTTCAAACATTAGAGTCAGAATTTATGCTGTGATAATTTTATAGATAAGTGTAGTATTTCCTTAAAATGGTTTGTTCGGTACAATTTTCTTAGTACTGATTAACTTTGATTGATAATTAATTTATGCTTATATATGTTTGAATTTATTGTTACCTTTACTCTCCGCCTTATGCTTGGCATGTAATTTATTACGGACACATCAACATCCTTGCTTTTTTCTTTTTGGTAGATAACATCCTTGCTTTCTATGTAAGCGCATTCTGTATTGCCTGTGAATGGAAGTGATAATAATTCAGTGGTTTGTCATTTGCAATTCTGTCTGTTTTAAAAAGTCAGTTCAGTTGGAAAATAAACTGTTTTTGCCTGGAACTCATTTAGTGGTTATCAATGTCGCCATGACATTATATCATGGCAGATTTTGCATTTAATGCTCACTAAGCACCTTTGAAAAATAATGTCATATAATCGAAATTCAGTACTAACATTCATCCGCAATAAAAAACTAATAAATGAACTCACTGCTACAATTTTCAGTTTTATAATTTCATTTTGAATTAACTTGATTGAGACCAATAGAAAATTTTGCTCTTAATTTAGGCACTGCTTCCTCCCATTTCATTGTAATGATTGACTCTGTATTGGACTGGACTTACCCGATTTTGACTTCCTTATCGGATCAAATCATATAATAAAATTTTTATATCCTCTTTTTAATTCCTTCAATTCCTCCGATTTACTGATGCTACTTTTGTTGATCTCAGACTAGCAGCAGACTGGCCTCCTGAAATGCAAATAGTTCAGCTTAAATCTTTGGATTACATGAATAACCAGTATGTCCTCATTTCAATTTGTACTTTTTAGTAATTATTGGCATCTGAGGGACAAGTTTCATCACAAGCTGCTACAAACTTTGATGGAGGGAAAGATATATAGAATTGAAATTGTGAAGATTTGGGATGCTAAAACAGGGAAAAAAACATTTGTGAAGTAGACGACGCTCAAAAACCATATGATTGAAAAAATTAAATTGAAACGGTGTGTTTAGAAATTAAAATTAAAAAAAAAATCATGTTGTGAAATGACAAATTTTAGTCAATTTTTACATTTTCTACCTAATTTATTATGTATTTAGTTACAATATACACAATAATTCAAAAAAAATATTTTTTAAAGAAATTTTAAGCACTACAAAATAGGAATAGTTTATTTTATTTTAATCCATTTAAAGTTTCCCAATAAAAAAAATATTTTAGATGCTTTTATTTATTTTTTATTTTTAAAGTCTGGACAAAAACTGAACCATAGAAATTCTCAAATAAACATTGGTCGATTAGTTTCTTCATCCAAACTGCCTTTGGATTTAGATCCTCTCATTTATGTAAAAAACTTCAGAGGATTATGTAGATGACCTCACGATTAAAATGCACCGGTATCAAACGAGGATACCAAATGTGAGACAGACACAAGTATGATATTTATCAAACGAGGTGGGTATTGGCATCATACAATTCGTGTCTATACTAATCGGAATTGATATCATACAATTCTTAAGGATATCCATTGTCATCCCTACAACCAGATATTTCGTAAAAGAAGTAATTTTGGCAAAATGAGAAAGATATATTGCGAGGTTAAACAATACTTTTAATGTATTATTATTTTTATTTACCATCTGATTCAACTGTGGTTCAATCAGTTGAACAGATTAAACTATGATTAATTGGAAGGTCTCGTCGGTTCGATCTTGTTCTAATTTTTAAAACATTGACACGCAAATTATAGTTCAAGTAGAGATTTTTTTTTTTTTGACAAGGAAAATAATTTCATTATAAGGTGTCTGACAATAAATCAAAAGCCAAGACGACATGAATACAATTGGGAGCATCTTCAATCCATACATCCTCATGATGTGATGATGCGTATTTTGCTAAATAATGGACAGCTTGATTGGCTTCACGCCTAATGTGCGTAAATTGTAAATTTTGAAAATGACAAGCTAAAAGTCTACAATCATCAACAATGGTACCCATGTATGAAAGAGGTGATTGGGCACCCGTGACAGCAGATATCACATTTTGCGAATCAGATTCAACAATCACGTTCAAAAATAACATATCCTTTGCGAATTCCACACCTTTTTTTCATCGCCATAGCTTTAGCCATATCTGAATTTGGCAGAATCGGTGTTTTCCAACATGCTACAACAACAACAACACCACCCTCAGAGTCCCTAACAATCACTAACAGTCCCCATGTTCCATCCTCATTCTGTCCAGCTGCATCGGTGTTGAGTTTATACCAGCCAGGTGGAGGGACAGTCCATCGCACATTTGATGTAGGTATGGGACAACCTTGATTTTGCACTTGCATCAGTATCTCACTAGAATTATTGTACTGTTGGACCACTAGCATTGCATGTCTCAAGCTCACAACCGAATTTGGCACATTAGTTCCTTCAAAACATCTTTTATTTCTAACAAACCAAATCTCATTACAAATTGCCATAATCATCTTATTTGTTTCATTATCACCCTGCTTAATAATATTTTTAATCCATTCCACAAAGGAAATAGGTGCGGGCATAAACTTAGTTGTTATTCCAAGTGGGGAAGCAAACCATAATACCTTTGACCACTCACATTGAAATAAAAGATGGTCTATGGATTCACAATATTGGTCACATAAAATTGCAAATAGGTTGACAATTAATACCTCGTTTAAAAAGAGTTGTCTTGACTGGAAGTTTCCCATGAAGAATTCTCCACATCAACTGAATATGGCGAGGTATTGTTTTAATTTTCCATAACTTTGACCACACCGGCTCTTCGCTCAATTCAACAGAGCTGCTAGAATTAATTACCTAAATTCTTTTTTTCTAAAAATTGTATGCAAATTTAACAGAGAAAAAACTGTTCTTGTCGGGCCCCCAAGTGAAGATATCCCTCAACTGGTTATTTGAAACGGGAATTTGTGTAATTTGTTGCGCTTCAAAAGGGAGAAAGAGACCATTTATCAGCTACAAATTACATTCTCCTCATTAAACAGATAAGCTACAAGCTCTATATTACAATCAAGAGGTTTAGGAGTCCAAATTTTGTGACCATATTGAGAAGGGAGCCAGTTGTCCTTCCATACTCGGATACTTCTTCCATCACCTACTCTCCATACACCATCTACTTTTGCATGCATTATGCTCCTCCAAGTGTAATTGGGATTATAACCCACTGATGCTCTTAGAAAGTCCCCTCTTGGAAAATACCTACCCTTCAAACATTGGGAAAGCAATAGTTCTTCATTATGCAATATACGCCATCCTTGCTTAGATAACATCACAAGATTGAACTCTTTGAAAGTTTTGAACCCCATTCCTCTAACCTTCTTGTTTTTACATAGGTCATCCCATCTAATCCAATGTATTTTCCTTTCGCCATGCTTGCTACCCCACCAAAATCTACTAATCATACTTTCAATGTGCTCACACAACCCATCTGGAAGTTTAAAACAACTCATTACATATGTAGGGATTGCTTGGACCACTGCTTTAATCAATACCTCTCTTGCTGCAAAAGACATAATATTTCCTTTCCACCCCTTAAGCTTCTTCCAAACCTGATCTTGGACAAAATTGAACACTTGATGTTTTGACCGCCCCACAAAAGCTGGTAAACCCAAGTATTTCGATGACACTCCACAACCTTAATTTGCATCCAACCTTGGACCATGATTTTTTTCTCTTCAAGAACATTTCGGTTAAAGGAGATTTCAGACTTATCTAAGTTGATAAGTTGACCAAAAGCTGTTTGGTAAAGATTTAGTACCTTATTAATCGTCTGAGCATTCTGAAAAGTGTCCCTACAGAAAATAAGGCTATCATCTGCAAAGAGTAGATAATTTATACTTGGGGCTCCTCGCGCTATTTTTCAGATCATGTAACATGCTCTCCCCTTGTGCTTTGGTGGAGACCTGAGAATACCTTTGCACATAAAATAAATAAATAAGGTGATAAGGGGTCCCCTTGACGTAAACCATGCTGCGGGGAAAAAGTCTGGCAAGGACTACCATTAAGTAGCACAGAGAAAGAAACAGAAGAGATACAGTTTAAAACTAGATTTTTCCATTTTTGCGAAAATCCCATGGAATCAAGTACATCAATTAGAAAACTCCATTCTATGCGATCATATGCTTTAGCCATATCTAATTTTAGTCCCACATAACCCTTCTTCCCATTCTTTTTCTTTTTCATCTAATGAAATGATTCGAAAGCTAATAATCCATTATCTGTAATTAGCCTTCCATGAACAAAGGCACTTTGATACTTCTCAATGATGTCAGGGAGAATAATTTTCAATCTATTTGCAATGGTTTTAGAAATCATCTTATAAACTACATTAGACAAAGAAATAGGCTGGAAATCACATGCTTTTCTAGGCTTCATTATCTTGGGAATGAGACAAATATGAGTTTGATTCATAATACCTGGACTAACACCTTTGTTGAGAACACCAAGCACAAATGTAGTAACATCTTTCCCTACGATACTCCATATTTGTTGGAAAAAGAAAGCTGGCATTGCATCCGGACCAGGAGCTGAATGAGGTTTGAGGTTTTTCGCAGCACAAAACACTTCTTCTACTGTGAACTCAACATCTAAAATCTCACGCATAGCATTTGACAACCTGGTTTTGGACAACATTAACCGCTTCATCAATTCTCTCAGGATTACTTGAAGTAAAGAGTTCATGAAAGAAATTATTTAGCACACGGGCAATTTCTTCTTCATCCGTGAAAACTTCCCCATGATCATCAATAGTTCTCTCCACCCAATTCCTAGCTTTCCTTTTAGATGCTTTTCGGTGGAAAAAACTTGTATTTTTATCTCCATGTTTCAGCCACATAGCTCTTAAACGTTGTGCCCACCATATTTCTTCACTTTCAAGCAAATCATCCAATATCACCTCTTGTCTCCTAATTTCGGTAATAATCCCATCTTGCCTAGACCGGCCATTAAGCTCATCAAGTCGCTTCTTCGTGTTAACAATTTGTTTAGGGATATCTCCAAATTTATCCTTCCCCCACCCAGTGAGATCTTTTACACAACTAAAAATTTTGTTGTGAATATTATTTTCTTCATTGTTCCAACCCTCCTTTACTGCATCAATAATGTGTCTATCTCGTAACCAGCAATCTTTAAAACGTAGTACTTTTATTCTTTGTCTTCTCATCTTTGGTTTTCGGGGCGCCAGTCTCAACAACAGAGGCATGTGATCAGAAGAGTACCTTGTCAAGTGAGAGACCGAGGCAGTAGGATAAGTGAACCGCCAATCATAAGAAGCTACCATTCTGTCTAGTCTTGCCTTAATATTTGGCTTAATTACACTTTTGGCCCTCTAAGTTTCCCAAAGTTGTGATTTTGACCCCCTAAAAAAACAACTCTTTCCAAGCCCCCTAAGTTCACTTTCTGTTGCAATTTTAGTTCGTCATGCCAATTTTAACCCCCTAAGTTTACTTTTTGACTCGAAATTAGGGGGCTTGGAAAGTAAACTTAGGGGGCTAAAATTGGCATGAGGGGCTAAAATAACAACAAAAAGTAAACTCAGGGGGCTTGGAAAGAGTTGTTTTTTTAGGGGGCCAAAATCACAACTTTGGAAAACTTAGGGGGCCAAAAGTGTAATTAAGCCTTAATATTTGCATTACCATCCTGATTGTTATGCCATGTGAATTTGTCTCCCTCATACCCCAAATCCACTAGACCATGATTCATAAGAGTATCTCAGAATAAAGAAATTATAGAAGAATTCCCAAAATTGCCACCTTCCTTTTCATCTTGACTAAGAATGAGATTAAAATCTCCAAAAAGAAGCCACTTAGATGTGTTATTTGTTGTAGCAAGATGATCAATAAGCTCACAAGTCTTGTGTTTGTCATGAGATTCCGGATAGCCATAAATTCCAGAGCATCTCCATTTCTCCTCTCCTTCCTATAAGGAAATTAGAAAGTCGATGCGGTGAAGAGAGAAAGACATGACCTCTACCTCCACCCCCTCCTTCCACAACAATGAGAGACCGCCAACTCTATTTCTATCTTCCCCTTTACAACTCACCGACAAAATCCCTGAAAACCCATTGAAATTACGAAAAGAGTTCATTTCAACATCCTTCCTTCTAGTCTCTGACAGAAACACAAACCTTGGATCTTTATCAATTAAAACCTTCTTCAAAGCTCTAACTGTACATGAATTCCCCAAACCTCGACAATTCTAGGATAAGCAGCTCATTACTCACAAATACCCAAATGTACAATTAGTTGATAGACCTTAAAACCCTTTAAAGAAATAGCAAATAGAGCGTACCAAAAAAATAGATCACCCAACAACACAGAAATGAAATTCCTTTTAATTGATCTCTGAATATCCTACTTCTCACAAAGGAGAGACAACCAGCAACATCTCACAAAGGAGAGACAACCAACAAACATCTCACAGAGGAGAGAAAATCATCAAATTCACAGTATAGAAGAATGAAATTCTGGAAATCGTTACTTACACTACTGACAATATGCTTATTTAACTTCTAATCAAGCCAGGAAAATGGGTGGTCGGAGGAACCACTGGTCACGGCGGCGGCCGTTAGGATGGAAAGAGAGACCGTTCACATCAGGAAGCTTACCAGCGACGGCCGGTGACGACAAGCGGTCAGAAAATTGGCGGTTACGTCTGGGTAGTGTTACTCTTTGGTAGCGATTACGGTTCAGAAGCGTTCGCAATATAAAATATTAAGTTTTAGTCTCAATAACAACTAGAGAAAAAAAATTCAAGTAGAGAATTAATGTGTTGTAAAAAAAAAGAAAAAAAGCAGAGAATTAATGTTGGTCGATTTTTTTCTTCATCCATAGTGTCCCTAACTAGCCTTAAAAACAATATCATAATGTTCAATTATTACCTCTAAGAATAGTGGAAGAAAATGGTTCTATAAATATCATTTCTCTTATTTTATAATAGCATTATCCGAATTGATAGGAGTGTCTGTGCCAAATGAAATTCCAAAAAATTAAGACAATTGTTTTTCTGACTTTCAATACTTCCTAAAAACATAAGTAAAAGACTAAAATACCCCTATCGGCAGTTAACTACCGCTGACTTATAACTAAAAAACACGCCGACAGTTAACTGATGTTGAGTTTTTTGGTCATTTACTTGTGTTACTAAGACACAATGAATGTCAAAAAAGTAATCTTCAAAAATTAAAACAACATTGGTCTTTAGTGAAAAAAAATCTAAGCAAACCTAAATCTAGATGTAAGGTTTATTTTCCCTTAGACCATACGCAAAAAAAAACACGCACATCCAACTATCAGGTTACCCACAACACGGCTAAGTTCATTTTAGGTAATCATCATACGTAAATATCTAGGGTCTCAGTCCAATGCATCATCTCAACGGTGGCGATCCTATAGGACGTAGGAGGAATTTGACAACCATTTTCATGTATATGTAGTATAAATTGTAATGTTTACACATAAATAACGATAATGTGAAGAAGAAAAAAAACTAAAAAAGTTCCTATACAATTTACTAGATGCATTATTAAGTGCATTTTTTTCATGACATACCCTTATGATATTACCAATTTATCTTAAAATTAAAAAAGTTAAAGTTACATAATATACAAATGTTACCCCTTCTGTTTTTTTTTCTTCCTTCTTTTGATGTTTTATGACTTCAATTATATTCTAAAATATTTGATGTTTTAGTACATTTAATAATTTTTTCTCAAGTTTACCTTTGTTAAAAAACACACAATAAAACTATTAAAAGAGTTGTGACCTTTGACTTATCACATATGAATTTAATCATAAATAAGGATATTTTAATCCAAAACATAGAGGTATTTTATACTTTAATTACTCCTTAAAACTTGTGCCAATAGTTAAAACATTAAATGATAAAAAACGGAGGGAGTATGTTAATATCAAAATAGACACATTGTTAAAAAAGAACATAAGAAATAGACACATTGTCAAAAAACATAAGAAATTGACACATTAAATTCATTAATCACCATTTTTAAGAGTAAGTCAGGTTGGTCTCAAATAGATCAACGATCTTATGAATATTTCAAAAAGTCTCGGACTCTTTCAAACTTCACTTGTATTAGTCCTTACAAAAATATGCTAGAGATTAAATTGATAGTAACGAATAAATATAGGGACCAAATTTACAATAAATTATTAAAACATGAGCACTAAATTAATATTAAATATAGAGAACAATTTAAGATTTTAATAGTGTCAAAGATCTTTTGTAATATTTATAATGTTAATGACCTATCCAATAGTTCTCAGGCTTAATTTTTTTTTTTTTAAATATGGAAAATGCTAACGAGTGTCCTAAAACCACTTTTTAAAGATTGTAAATTTTTATAAAAACTTATGTATTTAATGCATCATAAATTGAAACATCAAACTTTTTCAATAGATAATTTCTTAATTGGAATTTAAAGAGTGCATTAAGACACTCGTTAGTAAGACTTTTTTAATATAAGAAATGATATTTGTACAACTATTTTATAAACAACTTTCTCTCTCCTTCTCACATCATATTTTTACTATATCTCTATATTACTTTAATTTTTATGCCAATACATACTTTTCTTTGTAGAAACATGATTGTTTATTTAGTTGTCAAACAAATAGATATTCAAATAACAATGCTGTTCTGATATAATTACATGCGTTTAAGTGAATTCTTAAGTTTTGTTAGGGGTGGAAAGGTGAGAACTGAGAAGTAAATTTGTTGTATTGAGGGGGCCGGCCCAAATGATGCAAAACGGAGTCAACATGGATGAAATCGGTGGTAAGACTGAGAATGGATGGCATCGATCATCACCGATCTGGGAGGTATCCATGTTCACTTCCTTCTTGTCTATAACTCCTCACTTAAGAATTTACTCTATTGTTTTCTTGTACACAATTTTTTCCATCTTCGCTGGATCATTCATTTCTCTTTTATCGCACCTGGTACTCACAAATTACACGGTCAAAGCATAAATGGTACTCTTTTCGGTTATTATTATAAGTAAAAATCAACAAGAGAGCATTAATAACAATTCTCATTTTAAAAATAGAGCAATGCTAACCGATGCCCGAGATACTGTTAAGGATACTAAAAAAAGGGAAATTATATAATAATTATTGCTTGAAAATTATATAATTAATTCATAATAAATCAAAAAAGTTTCCTTTTTTGGTAATAATTTTCATTTTTGGTATGCTTAACCTGTGCGCGAGGGCAAATGTTAGCATGACTCTTAAAAATATATGTCATTTTTAATTTATTTGCTCTTTAGATTCTCTAAGTACCTCTGTTACATTGCAGATGTTCTCATATCTCATTGAAATGTTCTTTCTAAATCATAAAATACTGTATCGAAATAATCACACACATATATAACACACGTCCAATGAATGCAGGGAAGCTTATACGCACGTAGACAAGAAGAGCCTGAGCCAATTTTTATCACCAACCTCAAAGTATGTTCTCAACTGCCGGAAAGAATTACGTGTTTTAATCTATTTCAGTTTTGCATTTTCATTTTTCCAGCTTACTACATTTGCAGTTATTCTTAATAACTGTTATTTATATAATTTTGTGGAAACTCATGTGTAATTTCTCTGTGCCAGGGTTACAGGAGTTCTTCTGCCTCCGAGACGTAAGTTTCCGAAGTTTTATTATCTCTTCTCATAACACTACTAGACGAGATTATATTGCAGCTGAAGTTTATAATACTTTTTCTCTAAATTTTTTATCAGTACTATAATTTGGTGTTGGGTTGATTTTGGTCTTCAAACTTTAGAGTCATAATTTATGCTGTGATATTTTTTTAGATAAGTATAGTAGTATTTCTTTAAAATGGTTTTCTCTTCTTAGTATTGGTTAATTATGCTTCATAAATTAATTCATGCTTAGATAGTTTTTTCATATACAAATAAATACTATATTCAGCGTTATTAAATTGCAGCTACAGCGGCGCTATAACATAGCAGAATTTGGACAAACTGTTATTGTTCCGCGATACAGTATTTAATACAAAATTTTGTCGAATAGAGGCTAGATTGGCTTTATAGTTTTTTTTTTTTGGTCAAGTAGTCTAGTGGCTAGAGCTCACACAATTAAATGTGGAGAAGTGGGGTTTCCGGGGTTCAAACCCCGACCCCTGCATATAATATGCAATATCCTTTAAGTTATTGTAAATGCTTGAGTGTAGCTGAATTTGTTCAATCAATGATAAATAGTTTTCAGATCAAAAGCTAGTTAAGAAATTCTCTATGAATTCTCTCTACTCTCTATGAATTCTATGTAAGTGCATTCTTTATTGCGTGTGAATGGAAGTGATAATAATTCAGTGGTTGTTATTTGCAATTCTGTCTGTTTGAAAAGTTAATTCAGTTGGAAAATAAGTTGTTTTTGCCTGGAATTGATTTAGTGGTTATCAATGTCACCACGGTGTTTTATCACGGCGGATTTTGCATTTAATGCTCACTAAGCACCTTCCAAGAATAATTTCATATAATCGAATTTAAGTACCAACATCAATCCACAATAAAAATTAATAAAAGAACTCAGTGCCACAATTTTCAGTTTCGTAATTTCATTTTGAATTAACTTGATTAAGAACAACGGAAAATTTCACTCTTAATTTAGGCATTGCTTCCTCCAATTTCATTGTAATGACTTCGTCTGTATTGGAGTTTTCTGATTTTGACTTCCTTATCAGACCAAATCATATGATCGAACATTTTATATCCTCTTCTTAAATCATTCGTTTCACTAACATACATGACACTACCTTTATTGATCTTAGACTTGCAGCAAACTGGCCTCCTGAAATGCACATAGTTCTTCGGCTTATATCTCAGGATCACATGAATAACCTGTATGTCCTTATTTCAATTTGTATTCTTTTAACATATTTTTGTATCTCAAGATCACATGAATTTTGTTCTGTATCTG
>Ga0315914_1010642_pt1 | contig 11362 bp, 9 predicted proteins | sample MpolenodulesMG_FD_203920 | JGI IMG/M metagenome (GOLD analysis project Ga0315914, IMG submission 203920) | Medicago polymorpha root nodule microbial communities from Los Angeles, California, United States - elongated nodules | ecosystem: Host-associated > Plants > Roots > Nodule | place: USA... | reverse complement strand
TTGATCATAATTTGTGTTTTGTTCATTTTCTTATATTCTTTTTTTTTCTTGTGAATTTGTTTGTACAACATAGAAAAAAAGTTCAGTACTGTTGTAAGTGTTTGTTTAACAATGTAAAACTAGCCAAATATTAGCCATTAATGTGTGTGTAAACTCACTTTTACATCACTATCTAGTATTTGTTTATTTATTTCCTTCTCTACGGTTAGCATATAAAAGACGACGTGCTTTTGGGGTTTAATACGTTTGAAACCATTCTATAGAACATAATAGAACACAAGCAAAATGGTTTTGGTACTTCGACACTTTTTCTTGACACTTGTAAAGTTATTTTTTGTGTGGGAATAGGAATGAGGATATCCTCAATACACAAGGAACCCTAGAAATTGTCAAAGTCGAGTCGTTCTGTCTGCTCACCCCTTCTTTCATTCCGAAAGTCAGTGCCTGCTCGGTAATCTCTCAAATTGGATAGAATCAAAATAGATGATTCAACTATCACCTAAGAAATTAATTTTGTTTAGAGAACCTAAGAAATCTACTTGTAAAGCTATGTTTAAAAACAGGTGATAAGATAATTATATGGCTAAAATTGTTAATTTTTATTTGCACAATGGAAATATTAAATTAATACTGGCTCTGACGTAGTAAAAGGCGCAACAACTCCGGGGTTGATGTCGGATGTGGCCGCCAGATCCCCACCCTGGTGGGAAACAACCTTTATCCGGGCTCTCCTCCTTTTGCGGCCAATCATTTCTGACCTAGTCAATATGCAAATGAATATCTTTCGGGGGCTTAGTCAAACTGCATCATGTGATGGATTCTTTCTCAGATAAGGGCAGCTGGAGCCCGCTTCTTTAGTGTTTTCTTAATGCTCATAGTCATATTTCATTTCCATCTTCTAGCTTACTTACCAAATTCATTCTCAAGGAGTTCAGTCGGGGATCTCATTAAACATTACTACGACCCTAATAACACTTTATAATAGCCTCAATTAAAGTTCTTTACATCTTGGTATAATGAACTTTGTAGCTATGTTAAGCTGATAGCTGACAACTGATTTAGCCGTCAACCATTCTTACATATGATAACTCCAATGTCAACTGATTGTGATGTAGTGATGGTCATGAATCAGGGATTCAAAGATGGTGCAGATGAGTTTTAGGGATTCAGTGAAATTGAGTTAATGGTGATGAAGACGGAGAGTAATAATCATTTTTTTTACTAAAACTAATAATAAGTAATCTTCTCAGGAAATAAAAACAATCATTTGTAGTAAAATAATGGTAGCAAAATCTATATTTTCTTGTAGTTTAGGCCATACTTGATGAAATTAGCAGACTGAGTTCAGAGATTAATAGGAGATCATAAGTCATGGAGGCTCAGGAATATGCACTCTAAAGGGAATACTTATACTTCATTGCATAGTACTCCCATTATCGTGGCTAATTAATTTTGTTTCATATTAATTTTCTAGTTGCAATTAGTGTTTCTGTGGTTAACCTTTGATTCAGGAATGTAAATGAACTTGGAACTCAAAGAGGAACTATATTTATTTTGTGAGATTATGGAAGATGAAATTATCGTAGTTGTAAATTGCTGAACTTGGTAAAAAAATAGAAAAGTTTTGGTCATTAAAATATTAGCATAGTTGTTGGAGGTATGCTATTTTGCATTTTAATTCATTTATTGAACTTCAGCCTGTATTCATTTTAGGTTGAGTACAACTCAGAAGCATAATTGTTGATGAACAATGCTATCTTGATGTGAAGAAGCCGGAGTTTGATGTGGAATTGGATAAAATGGAAAAGTCCTTTGAAGATAGATGTATTGAAGTCTATATTGGTGGAAGTGTAGACGAAAGAAAGTAGAGAAGCTTAGCGGAATCAGTCACATGGCTGTAGAAGGTTGCGAAACAGGAGCAAGCATTGGAGAAGCTTAAGGAAAAAGAGAAATAATGTGAGCCAAAATTCTATGCTTGCAGGCACAATGAAAGAAATTGAATAAACTTAGAACAGAAAGAATAAACTTGCTTTAGAGAATATCATTTTGAGGAGAGTGAATTAAACATTAGTAATACTTGAGAGAAGTCTCTATTAGAGAAGTGGAGGAAATGAAACTTCAAAGAAAATTGGCAAAAGGAGAAACAAGACTTGTGGAATCAAAAGTTTCTCAAAGAAAAATCAAACCATCAAACCATACAAAGAGTTTGATGAAGGGGACATTGTAAAATTAAGCTAAAGCTTTTAAGATTCTTTACTAGTAAAATAGACCTCCAATTCTAACACCAACCGCAACCATGATCATCTTCTCCGATAGGTTCTTCTCATCACAACAGTGATTTATTTTTTTCCCATGAGATTGCATGTTAGGGTTTTGTTTTTTCATTAAATTTTTTTTTCATTCGAAGGTGATTTTTGTTGCATGTATGCAGAAAGCTATTGTTTTGATCTTAAGGGTTTAATTTTTCGGTTTTGTTTTGTTTCTTTGCAATTTTGGGTTTATTTTCTCATCAGGTTGTTTTTGGTGATTTTCTGTGTTTTATTGTTTTGTTTTGTTTATTGATTTTCTGATTTTGGGCTATGGTAATTTGTTGTGATGTTGTATTTTGTATTATGTATTTAAAATTTTGGGTTATAGCATATAATGCGTCAATGAACCTGAACCAAGAATGTGACTTTGCTATTCTCCATTTTTAGTTTTGTACGGCGGCGGAAACCGGAAGAGTCGGAACGAAGAAATTTGAGAATAGAGACGGTGATAACGAAGAGGAAAGGGAACACAGTTGTTACAGGCGCCGATTGTAAAGGAATGGCGACCACGATGTTATACAGGCGTCGATTGTTATCGACGGCGATTGTAAGGGAAATTTTATTATATTTTCTTAATAAGGAATTCTTTGATAACACTTTGAAATATTATGGCATGTCACTACATAGAAATTTGATTAGACGTTTGTGTAAATATGAATGCATAAACAGGATATTGCATATGCAAAGCTTGCAAATTTGGAACCTCAATATGCATTTTGTAAGCAACTTTGATATATTATATAGTTCATATCACATTCCTTCTTCAGCAATTATTCATGATGTGTTGGTTTTGCAGATACAAGTTTTGTTGCTCCTCTTGTCTTTGCTTCCACGGGAAATTCAAGAGATCTTGTCATAGGACTAATAGCTTTGTTTACTTTATATTTCATTGTACAATTTGATATGTTAATATTTGGGGTCTATACATGTTTTGAACTGCAGGTTCTGCACATGGAAGTCGCGACAATATGCAAGTTACAATGGAAAAAAATGTCAATTTGGTAAATGGGATGAACAACATCTCTATACTTAGTGCAACAGTGGGATTGCCGGTAATGTCTAAATTGTTAAGCTTTCCTTTTTACTCATCATCAGCAAGCAAAGAAAACCACTAATAAGTTACAAAAATTACACATTGAACCATCTTCATAGTATTTGTAAATTCTAAAGATGCATGCATGCTTATTCCATTTGAGAAGTTTCTTCTACCTAGATTTGAGATCACAAAACTATGGACTATTACTGAAGTACAGTTTGAGCATGCTCTTGCAGAATCATACAAATAGACATTTCTTGTAGAATCATACAAATAGACATTAGAAAATATGATAGCCAAAATAAGATTATGGATTACATGAAATGTGTATTTCTTTTTACGTGAAGAACTCGGGAGCATTTCTAGAGAGCAGAGTTGCTGGTTTGCGTAAAGTGGAAGTCCAGGGAAGAGATTTCAGTAGTTACTCATGGGGATATCAGGTGATTATCTCTGCATAATGTGATATTGATTTGCCATTTGACAACCAGATCCTTTTCAAATAGAAAGAGATCAAAGAAAATTGTTATGAGTAACTTATACATATATATAGTCTTCCCAATGTAGAAATCAGAGTATGTGGTACTCTCAAATAAAATTGTATATGTCAATGCTTCTCAATTTCAGGCATTTTTTTAGTTATATTCAAATTCATATATTGATTTGATTAACATTTTGCTACTTAGATCAACACGTGATTTTTACTAATAATGATAATTTTTTGCATAGCTCATATTAAGAATATGTGACCACAATTTTCTTGATGCTATCTTTAAGTATATAACCAATATTACATTATAATTACATTATAATCAGATTTAAGCAAAAATATTGGTGTCTTTTTTTTTTTGTTTAAGTTGTGATATCATGTGGGTTGAGCCTTCTAGATTGAAATCAAATCTACTAATCCTTCTAATCAGATCTTTATAATCTACCTCTCCTAATACATGTTCATTTGATTCATTTGCTTTGTGATATAATCTAATATGTCCCTTATAATTGGAAGTATACTAATTTTTCCACTCTTTCTCATTTATATGCTTACACTACTTCATGCTTTCTGCATACATTGGTTCCATCGGGCCAAGAATGTCTGCTTCTAAAATAGAACACCATATGATGGCTTATCTATTACTTAGCTTGCAGTTTAAGTTTGGCATATTACTAATATCTAATATTATAATGCAGACCTATTCTAATATCTAATGTCATATTACTTGAAAAACACAAATTAAGCAAGCTAATAGTAGTTTAGGAGAAAAATTACAAATCTTTACAGTCAGTGGATCAAGTAAAGTTCAGTGGAGAAGTTTTTAAAGCTCTACTAAACCACTCACATGGTATCGGGTAATTTATTATCATGGGCTCATTGTTTGTAAGTTGTGTGCATGAAACTATATGTGATCCTTTTGTCTGTGTTGGCATAAAGCATATAATTTTTCTCAAATTTTGAAATTTATATTGGTTGAAATGATGGTAAAGCATAGCAGATTAAGAAATTGATGTCAGCATGCGAAGTGAGCTTTGTTGGAACTGTTTGTAACCGGTTAGCTTTGTTATTTTGTCATAATCACACAACACAATCATTGCATATATAGCTTTATGATGCATTAAAATAATAAAGTTTCGAACTAATTTACTATGCACATCTCATATTCTTTTGCAGCCTGGTTATACTTTAGAAACTATCAAGGGCAAGAGCCCTGAAGATATAATGCCAGTGCTCAAAGAGTTAGAAAAACTAAAGGATGAAAGGAAAAAAAGTATCATAGATGCACTGTCAGATATCTTTGAAATACGTGAAGAGTTGGGCGGGCCCCCAAAGATGAACAATATCGTCGCAATTGATGAGTCTAACGTGTCCCAGAGGTTGTTGGAATGTTATCAATCTACGCTTCAAAAACTTCGAAATGAAAAGGTAATTTGGTTGCCACGTTCAATGCTATATCAGTTAGTTGCAGGTTTGAAAACTCCATTTGATTTCATTCACTAAGCAGTGCTTGTGAGTTTTGTTGCATTTCTTTGTTTTGACAGAATGAAAGGTCGGAGTAGGTTTCCGAAATGATGAAAATTGTGCGTGATCTATGTGATGTTCTTTGTATGGATTCCTCCAGAATCATAGATGAGGTTCATCCAAGCTTGAATGGTTCTACAGATGCTGAATCCAAAAGCATAAGTGATAGGACCCTATATAGTCTAGAAAACAAAGTCTTTAAGCTGAAAAATGATAAAAAGCAGAGGTTGCGCAAGGTTGTTAACGGTATGCTTTCAATTATTTGTAATTCTTGCACAGTGGTTTTCTCTCAAAATATTCATGTTATTCACACAGTTCATACTCGGAAGTGAATTTACCTTTAATATTTTGAATTCATTTCTGATTAGCTTTTAATGTATGGTATAATTTTTTTCCTTCAACCTGTGCAGGTCAAAGACTTAGCTTCTCAGTTAATTCATCTGTCGAAACGGATATCTGAGCAAACGAATACTCCTGAGGAAAGGGATCAGTTTGGCAATGTTACCTGCTATATCTCAGCTTCTGTCGATGAAGTCACTACCTGAGAAAATATGAAGTATAGTTTGAGCATGTACTGAAAGACCTTCTGAAGTTTATAAGTTTGGGGTCCAAAAGTTATGGTAACTGATATTTTTTATTTTTTTATGAAGACTGAACTGGAAGTTGAGAAACTTGAAAGCAAGGTGAAGGAAATCTATTTCGAGAAGCACACAAAAGTCATAGAGGCTTCAAGAGATAAAACTATGGCATCGATTGATTATGGATGTATCAAACAAACTGAATTACGTGTTAATATGGACAATCAAACAGAGAAAGAAGCTTTGAGCCGAGAAGATATGTCGGACGTTGTGCATGATATATGTGTTGTTCTTGGTATGGACTCCTCCCGTATCATAGCTGAGGTTCATCCACGCTTGAATGGTTCTACTGCTATTCTTGCTGACACAGTGTTGATGCTGAAAGACATTAAAAGGCATAAGCTGCACAAGGTTGTTAACTGCAAGCTTTCAATTATTTGTAATTTTTTGCATACTGTGGTTTTGTCTCAAAATATTCATGTTTATAACACTAGGAAGTGAATTTACCTCAAATATTTTGAATTCATTTCTGATTGGCTTTTAGTCTATGGTATAATATTTTTTCTTCAACATGTGCAGCTCAAAGAATTAGCTTCTAAATTAATTGATATGTGGAATCTAATGGATACTCCTCCCTTGGAAAGGAATCTGTTTAACAATGTTACCTGCAATATCTCAGCTTCTGTCGATGAAGTAACTACTCCTGGCGCCCTTGCTCAGTCTCTGATTATGCAGGTACTAAAAGAGCTTCTGAAGTTTAAAGGTTTCGGTTCCAAAAGTTACACTAACTGATTATTTTTTATTATATTTTTTTGAAGGCTGAAGAGGAGGTCGAGATACTTGACCGACTTAAATGTATAGTGATTTAGTGTTTGGTGGTTTGTTTTGCCGTATTTCTTTCCTGAATCTTTATGGCCTAACGTTTTAATGTCTGTTTTGGACCCTTTTTGTGAGTTGAAGAAATGATTTTTTTTGTCAGTTGAAAGATTTCTCAACTGAGAAGAACAAGGTACATTTGTTGTTGTTGTTGTCATGTTTACTTTGTTCCATTTTCAAAGGTTGTGTTTCATTAATACATTGTATCTCGAAATTTGTTTTGATGAAACTTTTTTTGTTGTTGCAGAACTTTGTTCCTGCAACAAGGGTGGAACAAGCTCAGAAGCCTGCTGAACCTGAAGTTATTGTCATCAGATCTGATGAAGAATCTGAAGAAGTGAAGGAGAAACAAGATGTTAGAGGAAGAAAAATTAGAGAAAGTGGTGGGACCTACATTGATTTCATCCAATGAAAGTGTGAGTGCTGGAGAAAGTGTTCAAAAGTGAGTGTTGTTAGCATTTCTCATTTTGAAAATTAGGGGGCTTTAATTTAGTGGGCTTGGTGGGGGCTTTTTTGAGTGGGGTTTGAAATTTGGGGCTCTATTGACACCTCTAGTAACATCCTTCCTTTAAAATGTAACAATTGAATGTTATCTCATTCCACTTCATTTTACTCTATTCTCATATTGCCATGGTTAATGAATTGAGATCTTATCACGAATGGTCTGAAAATCAATTTGTTTTAAGTTTTTTCTTTGATTTGGAGAATTGTTTTTAGGGGGTTTATTTTGGAATATCTTGGAGAGTTGGTTCTGACCACCTTAATTTTATGTTGAGAATAATTAGGATCTTTTATCACTGATTAGAAATGTCAGTTATTGGTTATTTTTAACTATTTAGATTTTGAGTTTTAAGTTACTTCTAATTTCTGTTTCTGGTTTTTCTGCATCACTGTATGCAACTATGCATTGTGCTTTATTAGTTGTTTGAGCTATTGAGATTTTGAGTTTTATGTTAGTCCCTCTGCCTCCACTATTTGCCCACTATTAATAACAACTTAATTATTCTCATAGTCTAAGCAAATTATCCTATAAATTTATATTCTTCTCTCCCTTGTGCAGGAGTGGAACACTTAGAGATGTGAAGGATACAACCATTAGCACCCTTTTGCAACAGAGGTGCCTTTTGCTCACTTTTGTTATACATTGATTCCTTTCGAGTTGGTTTTGATGTCCTGCCTCTAACGGTGTATTTTTCAATGAGTATTTTAAGTGGGGTATTGAACAGTGCTGCTCTATGTTTGGAGTTTGAATGAGTTTCTTATTATTATCTTCATTGTAATATAATTTTATATGGAAAATGTTTGTACCACTTTTAATTGTACAAAAGGTATAAAAAAAAAGGGTACAGAAAAACAAAAGAGCTTTCATTTTACTACATAGAACTGACACTTATTAGTTGTCTCTTTTCATGAATCAAGACTTGGTAAGACTTTCATAAATATTTTGATAAAGATTTCTAATGTTTGTGCAATATTCATGAATTTGCTAATTTTTCTTTTGGAACAAATTTTTTGCAAGATACGTTATTCAACCCGTGCGAAGCACGGGTTTGTAACTAGTTAAGAGACAGAAGGGAGATTAGAACCAGAAGAATGCATGGGAAAAAGGCACGCAATTACAAATTTTCACATCGTTCTATTTATAAAAAAAGTTACGAAAAGAGAATTACATGCACAAGATGAATACATTCTTGCAATAACTGAAAAAGTAATATCCAAGGTAGGATGCCTTTCAAAGTATAAAAAAGTAATCTAATATTATTTTGTACAAAGTTCAACATCAAAATGTAAACAGACATAAAAATCAAACACCAAAAATCGGGAATCTCAACATCTTGGATTTTGTACACCAAAAATCCGGAATCTCATCAGCATTGATTTCTTCAAAATTTTGACAGTAGTGGATAACTACTTCTGGTAAAGATCCACATGATATACTCCCTTTGCACACGATCTTCAATTTTGGTAAACATTTCAAGGTTAATCTGGTCAACTTAGGAAGTGAAATTATGGATCTGTCATTGTCATCACCGTTGCTCACTGCAAATATCTCTTTCATTGAATTACAATACTCTACTCTTATTGTCTCCAGATTTTGAAGTTGTTGAACTAATTGTGGGGTAAACAACTTCTCTATCAAATTGCAACCAGAAATATCAAATTCTTTTAGATTAGAGAATATGCCACCAGCTAGCGTCAAAGATTGTCTAACATCATCAACATCTTTACAGACAGCGGTTAAACTTTCCAAATTCATAAGTTCCAAAACTTCAAGGTTGTGAATCTTGCAAAAGCAACAAGAACCTAATAAAGATAAACAAAACAAGCTCTCCAGTTGTTGGCAATCATTAGTTTTAATTTTCCTCAAAGAAGAAGGAGCGCTATATGACAGCGCATCACATAAGCAAACCCAATGACTATTTTTCTCAATAAAGAGACATGTAAGGTCTTTAGGCAGTATGTGGGAGAAATTATCACAATCTCCAAATAGTATACTCTTAGTTTCAGGTTCACCAAGATCAAAGCTTTTCAAATTAAGTCTTTCACACCAAAAATAGTCATCATCTACATAGTTTCCTAAGGTGATATGATATGTTTTGAGCCCAAACCTCCTGCCAAGATTTGTTTGCATGTATTGGTTGTAATCTTTGTAGTCAAAAGCGCCTCCAAAAAATTCCAGCATATTCATCCTTTGAATATCTTCAACTTTAATCAAATTGGATGGAAAAGACCCTAAGTCTATATTTAATATCCCGTTAAATGATAGATCAAGCCATTTCAATTTGATTAGTTTTTCCAAGCCTCGTGGTGCTTCTTCAATGGATGTATATGAAATGACCAATCTTGACAAGGCTTGTAGATTTCCCAATGGGGGCACGTGTTTCAATAAATCACATCCTTTAAGCACTAAGGAAACAAGAGACCTCAACTCACTCAAAGAGTTCGGCAAAGATTGTAGTTGTTTATTATAGGATAGATTGAGTATTGATAAACTATTCATATGTTTGAAAAAATTCTCTGGAATATGACCAATGGACACTTTATTTATAATCAAGTTGGACAACTCCAGACAATAAGGTGATACATCCTCTGAGGTTTCTCCTATACCACAACGCCAAATATAAACCAACTTTAAATCAGTTGCCCATCCGTATGAGAGAGGTATCTCAGTCAAATTCTCATTCAACTTCACTAAAGCATTTCTCTGACTCTCTTTCAAGATATAACAGGCCATATTACTCACCAAGGGATGTGTGGATACCGAATAATTATTATAAATACTAATCAAAGAATGGGCTTCAAGCGTATTCAATATGGTATTCCCTTCATCAAATATTTCTTCCAAACACATACTCTCATTTATCTGTCCATTGTCAACTAGCTTCATGATCAACTCATCTTTTTTAATCTGATCCAAATCTATACCCAAATCTTCAATAGATAATAATGCACAATACAAAAAACAGTTTTGCAAGTTCTTTTCCATCAAATTATCAAAGCTACTTTTTAATACTTTGAACACTTCTTCCACCTCTTGTCCCATTTCCAATTTTTTAAGTTTATTGAGTGCATGCTTCCATTGATGAATGTCTTCAATCCCTTTCATGGTTCTAGCCATCACATTGATTGCAAGTGGTAAACCCCTAAATCTCTCTACAATACATCTCGCAATCTTTTCTATTTTACGTGGAAGTGTCCTAGGTGTTCCATCATGTCCGAGTTTTAGCATAAACAACTCCCAACCTTCACAAGTGTTGAGAGGATACATTTGTAGTATAGCATATGGCTGGCAATCCATCTGGTGACATACATGTTTCAAACGAGTTGTTAGAATCACTTTAATGCCATTCACTTTTGGATGAATTCCCACCTTCTGCAAATCAATATATTTCCAAACATCATCCAAAATAAGAATTGATTTTCCCTTTTTCTCCAATGCCAAAGACAATTTGTCAGCTCTAATATTTTCATCGTCTTCATCAAGCTCTAAGCCTATTCTTTTTGCAATATCATTTTGCAATTTAGAGTTGCTATAATTGTGAGAAACAGTGACCCAAAACACATCCTTGAAAGTTGCTTTCCTTTTTACTTCATCCTCTACAAGAGTTGCAAGTAAAGTTTTTCCCACTCCTCCCATTCCACATATGCCAATAACAAACACTTTGTCGTCTTCTAAAAGTTTAAATACTCTCTTGATATGTAAGTCTAATTGTTTCCCAACAAATTCAGTCGACAAAGTGAGAGGCTTCTTTTCCTTTTTTTGTTTCATATCGTTGATCAAATCATTTATCTCATGAATGTCATCTAAGCAATTCATCTCATTTGCATCTTCTTTCATATCTAGTAAATCTTCCATCCATGCATCAACTTCTGGTTTGCGCTTTTTTCCCCGAGACTCCAACGATTGAAGTTGTTTTGTAATGTCATTTTCCTCACATTCTAAATCAATAACCAATTGTTTTAATTGATTAATCTCACTTTCGGCAACACTTCTGTTATCACCGCTACCGTTCACACCTGCTCCATTGTGTTTGTCATGTTATTATATAAT
>Ga0315914_1010640_pt1 | contig 11363 bp, 7 predicted proteins | sample MpolenodulesMG_FD_203920 | JGI IMG/M metagenome (GOLD analysis project Ga0315914, IMG submission 203920) | Medicago polymorpha root nodule microbial communities from Los Angeles, California, United States - elongated nodules | ecosystem: Host-associated > Plants > Roots > Nodule | place: USA... | reverse complement strand
GATTTTATCTTTTTGTTTGTATGAATTTTTAGAGAAAATAGAAGTTAAATATGTCCAACTTCTTCATGAATTTGGCCACATGTTCTTGTTTCTTTTGTTCATTTTATTCAAATTGGTGTGGCCTATTTTTTTGTTCATCCATCTTAGACATTCAAATTCTTGCACAGCCTCCATGGAACAATCAAAGTCTGTCGTGCACAGTATGCTATAACCACCGATGAAAGCTGTCCAGGTGGGCTTGGTAACTATCGGAAACGGATGCTGATGACATAAAATATCTCAGAACGTTGTCGAGGTTTCTGTCATGCAAGCGAACTCACCCTCACACCAGCATTGATGAACTAGCAGCGGCAAGAGCGGAGGGCAGCTGCACTCACATATTCTGTTTGGTGATAGGTTTCTGTTATGATAGTTTTGCTGCACTCACATATTCTATAGGCATACTTTTCTATGAGGCACTTTTTCAGGCATGAATTTTTTTGGCAAAAGAGCTATTCTTTTGGTATTTTGCTGTGCAAATTACAATTAATTCTGAATTTTGTTGTTTTCTACTGAGACATTACCCCATTCTTATAAATTTCCTTTTTCATACTTTTTATTTAGGGGATGTAAAGTCTACTGTTGAATGGTTAGTTTACAGAGCATTGCAATTCCTTACTCATGCATATTAGTTTATATGGCATTGATTGTACTTTTCTTTTTGAAAAAGTTGATGAAAGTTTTATTGAAATTAAGAGTAAAATGGATGCAAAGTGTGCTACACATGTGTAGCCAAATAATATATATTCACTCAAAACTCATCCTCTATATTGAGCTTCCTATAGGAGTTTCCACTTTTACTGAATCTGGTGTTTTTCTTTGTTTTTCTTCTGCATAATTTGGAGCTGGTTCAATGTAATGTTCTGCATAATTTGGAGGGAGCTCGAGGGATTTTTTCATAGTTTGGAGTGATACAGGAAAGCTTGATGCATAATGAAAGACACATGTTTTGTTATTTGACTTTGCAGATTATATGTAGAGCTTTTGTTGTTGATATCAATACATTCTTTATGAGTTCGTTCTTTTAAGTCAATTTTATTCTTCTTTTGATAAGTCAATTTTCTTATTCTCTTTTCTTATTTTCAATTCATCTTTTAGTATTGCAGACCAAGAAGATAGTCATATTGCTACCGCAAAATTTAAGTTGGAACTAATCTCAAGTGTAGCATTATACCTGACATGTTTATCCAAACACTACTGCTTCAAACACTTTATTTTCTATATCACTCCCAAAGTATTGGTGGGGTATGTGTGTCTATAGATAATTTTTAAAAAACATAATTACATCGAACAAATCGCACCAATCCATTAGATGGTGGAAGAAAATATAGTTCAATATGTTTTTTATTCAAGCTTAATATTAATGACAAAATAAACAATCAAATTGAATAAAATGTAATAATCTTGAATTTTAAGAGACCCGTGTATGATAATGATTTAAGGTTACATTTGTATGTGGCTTATTAGTAATGTACACCGTCAGAGATAGAATCTTTATTTAACATGTGTTGATTTATAAATAGTAATCCACTCGAATAGTATATAGTACATCAAACACGTATATCGTACAAGTCAAATGTCACTTATTGATCTCTATTACAGACAATAGGATCCGTGCGTCGTACGGGTCGTGTATGAAGAAATATTTCGAAATGTGCAATACTCCCTAATATATGCTATGTTGTCTTTAAAAACCGTTTATATCTTTATTGTAACATGTTTGGTTTGTGATAAGATATTTTTCAATACGGTAGCTTTGTTGACTCCGATACTGTGATAAGATTTTTTAAATTTCATTCTAACATATTTCGTTTTATTGTGTATCAAATTATTCCGGCTCATAAGACCCGTGCGCGCACGGGTCGGCGTTCTAGTTAAATCTATAAATTTAATTGTTTAAAACCCACTAAATTGAGTAAAAAAATCATTATACAATATCATATAAAGTTAGAAAAAATAAAGACAAAAAAAGTATAATATTTACTAAAAATAAATAAATAAAATGATTGGAGGACCGTGGCCTCAACCGACCCCCTTCTACCACCATCGTGATCGCACCGGAGATTATTAGTGGAAAATTAAACATTAGATTTTATCATGTAGAACATGAATTAAGTGTTCTAGGATAAACGTTTATGGCGTTCTACTAGGATATATCTAATCTAATAAGATATAGGCTAAACTACAATTTTGGCCTCTTAAATTTGTTAATGTTGCGACTTTAGTCCTCTGATAAAAAAAATGAAAATTTTGTCCCTTTAAGATTTAGCCCCTTGCAATAGTAACCTTTTGACCGAGTCAACGTTTAAGTGGGCGTGCCATGTGTGTAATTACTAAATAAAAAAAAATCTACATAATCATTTTCTAAATTAAATAAATTAAAAAAGAAATTCAAAAATAAAAAAAATAGAAAAGGAAAAAAAAAGAAAAAAAAAATTCATTTTCAACACCCACAAAATTCTGCAAAACCAAGAAGGTGCAGAACCACTTACGCGGTTGAAGGAAAAAGCTACACCAACAAAATATGCTGCAAAACCAATGATGTTGAAAAATATTAAGAGGGTGGCACCGAAAAGTGCTGGTCTTTGAGCATAATCAGTTTTGTTGACAAACAATGGTCATTTTAGGGAATTTTACAAGTTAGGAGATGAACTTGGGAAAGGAAAGTATGGAACTACTTCACTTTGTTTGGAGAAATCAACCGGGAAGACATATGCATGCAAAGCAATCCCAAAGGTAAAATTGATTCAATTCTTCATCTTCCAATTCACCTGCTTTTGGTTCCTTTTCATCTGACTTAAACCCCTTTCATCTGGATCTGCTTTTCCTTTTCCACACCCCCTTTCAATTACGAGGTGTTTTTTATTTGGAAGGAAAGAAGAAGAAAACGAGGTGATGTTGTTGTTGTTGTGCTGCAATTGAGGTTGGATCATGGATAAAGAATCATGGAAAGAAGAAGAATCATATTTTTGTTTTCTGATTTTTTTTTGAGTTGATATGTTATGGATTTTGTATTTTTTTAGATGAAGGTGTGATGAAGATGAAGAGTATGATTTTTCTAGTTTTTATTTTTTTAGGGTTTTCAATTTCCATTCATTTTTTAATTTAATATATATGTGTGTGGCATTTTAGTTTTTTAAAAAATTAATAATTACACATGTGGCATGCTACTTAGGCAGTGATTAAAATTGGTCAAAAAATTACTATTGTAAAGTGGCTAAGTCTTAAGAGATCAAAATTTTCATTTTTTTTTACTAAGAGACTAAAATTGCAACATAGCAAACTTAAAGGTCAAAAAGTGTATTTTGGTCTGAGATATACTACGAGAATAATTAGTATTGCACATTCTACTGCATTTTTGTCCCTTGGTATGGCAAGACATTTGTCGAAAGTAGCCGGGAAATTGGACTTCATGGAACAGAGTCCCAGACACTGTGCAACATGCAATTTTCATGATTTTTTGCGTAAAAAAAGATGATTTATTGTTTCGATGTTGAATTTAAAGATAAAATATCATTTTTAAGATCAAAAATCACATTTTCAACGTCAAGAGTCACTATTTTAAATCCACATGTTTAGTTTGGGATCTTGAAGGGTGTTCCTCTTCAAGGTCTTAGATTCGAATCTCTCCGATGTTAATTTAGATTCTTTAAGAAAAATAAGTCACAATTTTATGATAAAAATATGGATTGTGATCTAAACTGCAACATATATAAAAACTAGAATGATAAACAAGTTTAATTTTAAAATAGAGGAACTAATTAATTTCGTGATTTCAATAAAATAAAAGATCAAAAGTGTAATTAAGACTTTTTTAAATGATTTCAAAAAGTGTTTAACGATTATTATATGTCTCATACATCAGCTCAATGACAATTGAAATAAATTATAATTTATACCGACTATAATTGTTATACATGGTATTATTATACATCCAGTTAGTTGAAAATTCTCAAACTGAAAAGGTAGGTACGTAGTATGTGAATGTGAGTCCAGAAAACCATGTCATTTGATCTGAAAGAGTGTTTCAGGTCCAGTAACATGAGAACTGGTTTTCTCTCCTTCAACCTGTATACTTCTTGGTTGCTAATATGTTCTTCTCCGATCTGTTTTGCTGGAGACACTTTGAGCACTGGCCAGAAGATAATAGGGAATGAAACCTTAACCAACCTTGTTTCAGCTGGAAAAATATTTGAACTAGGCTTCTTTACCCCAGACATGAGTGGTGGTGATTCACAAAGATACTTAGGCATATGGTATCACAAGCAAGAGGGATCAGAACAACCCCAAAAACAAACAGTTGTGTGGGTTGCAAACAGAGACAGCCCTGTAGCTGTTGATTCAACTGGAGTTTTCCAAATAGCAGAGGATGGGAATCTTGTAGTTGTAGACAACACCTCAGGTAATATAAAAAGGTACTGGTCATCAACCAATTCTAAAGTCAAAAACTCTTCTCCTAAAAACATGACAGTGAAACTCATGGATTCTGGTAACCTTGTGTTACTAGATAATGATGAACACAAGGGAGTGAAACTGTGGGAGAGCTTTAAAAATCCAACCAATACGTTCTTACCAGGAATGAAGATGGAAAGGAATTTGAAACTCACCAGTTGGAGAAGTGTTGAGGACCCAGGAAGTGGAAATTTCACTTTTAATATGGAACAAACAATAGGTGTTTTTGGGGTCAACCGTTTTAACATCTTAAACCAAGATCAAATTTATTGGGAGAGTGAAGAGTACATGACGTTGACTTTCAGAGAAAAGTTTGACTTTGATCAAGTTGATGACATCAACTCAGAGGTTTACAATTTGTTGACCAACTTCAGTTTACTTGAAAAGAAGGAACAAATTCCTATGGAAAACTACGGCAATACAAGGTTGTTCATAGATTCCTCAGGGGTGATACAGTGGGTGGACAACAATTTGTTGGGAGGTGAATTGGTTAAGTGGATGCAGCCAAAAACTAAATGTTTAACATATAATGTCTGTGGAAACTTTGCTACCTGCAATGACGATGATAAAGTATGCAAATGTTTACCTGGATTCTACAACGAGCACAGGGGAAGAGATAAGGAAGGTTGTAAGAGGAGAACATCATCATCATCGTGGTGTACCGGAAATGACACAGGTTTCTTGAACTTGACAATGATTAAAACAGGAAGGCCGGATAAAATGGTAACCGTGCAATATGAAGAAGATTGCGCATCAATGTGCATTGAGATGTGTCCACAATGCCAGGCTTATTCATATGCCCCACTTCCTACTAATTACCAGAGGAGTGTTAGTCCTACAAACTGTTGGATCTGGACACGGAATTTAACTACTCTAAAAGAAGAGTATACTAACTTGGATCATGATCGTAGACTCATTGTCCTAGTTGATAAATCAGATATAGGTACATTTCAATTTTTTTCCATTAAAATTAGACATATTCATAACTGTATGTGAAGATGAAGTTTCCTTCTATTCACTTTTGCAGCACCAACTCCAAGAACTTGTGAGCCTTGCGGTATAAACACAATCCCTTATCCACTGAGTTCTGGATCCAACTGTGGAGACCTCAAATACTTCAACTTTAAATGTAACGCCTCAACAGGTCAACTCAGCTTCACCACCACCAACAATGTTAGTTATAAAATTGTTCGTATACAGACAAGTTTAAGAACATTTACCATTAACAACAAAGACAATTATTTCAATCGATATTGTGATGAAGCATCTAATCATCACCAAGAAATTATGAAGGTTTTTTCACCGTTTCACACAGATGACGATTCATGCTCTGAAAAAGTAGAGATTAGTTGGGAGCCACCTTCCGATGAACCCATTTGTGATAACTCTGTTGATTGCCATGGTTGGAAAAATTCTACCTGTAGTACAGGAAACAGGTGTCTTTGCAATTCAAACTATAGTTGGAATGGCGAGTTTTTAAGTTGTTCCCAAAGTAAGTATTTACTTAATTTGCTAAAGTTTGGATTATAACTTAAGACAAATGTGAAATAAGTGTTAATTTGCTCTTTACAGGCTTTTCAGAAACTAGAACCTCTCCTAATGCTACAAAAGAATCAACAAAAGGAAACTCCAAAAGATCATTCTCTTTGATTCTTGGCTTAACTATTTCTGGCGTTGTTATTCTAGCTTGCATCATTAGTATTGCTTATGCATGCCGACGGAGAATAGCTCATATGGTGAAACAAGGTTGAAATTCTATTCTTTTTTCATTATAGTTTTGAAATTTTTAAATCTTTGTGAGTCTAATATTTCCCTTTAATGTGTTTAGACAAAGAAAGTATACAGAGAAATATTAGAGGGGGCTTTTACGACAGTGAGAGACATGTGAAGGATTTGATAGACATGGAGGGATTGGAAGAGAAGGACAATGAAGGAATAGAAGTTCCTTATTTCGATTTTGAGAGCATATTAAAGGCTACGAATGACTTTTCAGAGGCAAATAAACTTGGAAAAGGTGGTTACGGGCCAGTTTACAAGGTGATTGATTTTTCTCATTTTTCTCATTTGCAAGGGAATTTCCCGTTCGTGGCTTAGTCAAGATTTAGAAGCACAGATCAAATTTTGATAGATATGTATTTATAAAAGAATTGGCATGAAAAACACTTATGTTCTTGGTCAACATTTGGTTTGTGTTGGTTAGTCAACGTTATCTTATTGGTTTCATTTGGTTACTATGACTGATTGTTCGTTTTGGTTTTGTTTGATTGATCTCTTTGGTTACTTCCTCTTCTGTTTGATTGACTATCTTTGTTGATTCATCTTTGTTTTATTGATTCTCTCCCTATTGATTCTTCTATTTAATTGGTTTTCTCTATGTTGATTCGTTTGTTTGATTGGTCTTCTACATATTGGTTCTTCTGTTTGATTGGTTATCTCCCTATTCTTTGATTGGTTTGTTTGTTTGTTTCTCTCGTTATATCTTGGTTATTCTATTTGATTGCCTTATGTTTGATTGATCTTCGCCCCATCGGTTCTTATGTTTGGTTGCTTCTCTTTCTATTTGTTCTTCTGTTTTGGATGCTTCTCCATATTAGATTGGTTTTGTTTGATTTGGATCTTCTTTATGGTTCTCTCTCCATGATTGTTGCTTCACTCTATGACGGTTCTTTTCTTTGAATGTGGCTCCTCCCTATGATGATTACTCACTTTGATTGCTTCTCTCAATTGGTTACTCTATTAGTTGGTTTGGTTTATTCTCAAAGTTAATTTGTTACAACCTTAGCAAGCTTTGACTCGAGGGGTAGTGTTAGAAGTTTATATTACTTAAGTATGTTTTTTTCGTTTTTTGTTTGAAAAACTCTTTTTTTTAGTAAGACAAACTAACCCACTAAAACTGACACCGGAGAGAATAGAATATGAGACTTTGATAGGAGCACGTTAATAAGTGGGTTTGTTTGACAAACTCTTAACGCTTACTATTGTTGTATCATGAGTTTGAAGAGAGGTATTACATAATAAAAGCTATTGGATTTAAGCCGTTGGGTCTTTTATGTTTCTAAGTTTGTCTAGTCTATTAGGTTGTACTATACATTTTCAGCTTTTAACTTTTATTAGGTTATGTCATATATAATTGATGAATCACTGGCCGTTCTTGTATTATTCTCTCTTCTCTTCACTCTACCGTGACAACTTTAGTTGTCATAAAACATAATTCTATATAATGGCATGTGGAGATTTTTCTTTCAGGGTACACTACAAGGTGGTCAAGAAATTGCAGTAAAGAGGCTTTCAAGTGTTTCATCACAAGGCTTACAAGAATTCAAGAATGAGGTTGTTTTGATTGCAAAACTTCAACATCGAAACCTTGTTAAATTACGAGGCTATTGCATAAAAGGAGAAGAAAAAATTTTACTCTATGAATATATGTCCAACAAGAGCTTGGACTTATTGATCTTCGGTTGGTTTCTAAATTTATTTTTATTAGGTTTTGTCTTTTACGTGTTTGGATTATAGTGGTTATTAATTTTGTTATTTTAAATGAAAAAAATAAATATCCAAAGATTCTACAAAGAGCATAATTTTGGATTGGCAAATGCGATTTGACATAATTCTTGGAATTGCTCGTGGATTACTATATCTTCATCAAGACTCAAGATTGAGAGTTATTCATCGAGATTTGAAAACCAGCAATATTCTTCTTGACGAGGAGATGCAGCCAAAAATTTCAGATTTTGGATTAGCAAGAATATTTGGAGGAAAGGAAACAGAGGCAAACACAGAGAGGGTTGTTGGGACATAGTAAGTTCAATTCTTTAGTCTTTTTCTTCTTCTTTTCTTTCTCTCATATATTTTACGCTTTCTCAACGTGTATGGATTGGAATTCTCCTTATATTCTTTTCTTAATATGTACTGGTATAAAAGAATGTTATCATAATGTTGTAATAATGAATATTAGGTTAATATGTATTTACCCCTTGTAATATAGGTCATTTTCGGTTAAAATTTTTATTTTGATTTACCCCTGTAAAAAAAAATTGTTTTGATTTACCCCCTAATAGGCCAAACAAAGACCAATTTTTTTTTTTTTTTTACAAGAGGGTAAATCAAAATAAAAATTGTACAGGGGGAAAACCGAAAATGACCTATATTACCGGGGGTAAAGACCTATTAACCCATGAATATTTAAACATAAGAGTCATTTTTGTGTGTTGGCAGTGGATACATGTCTCCGGAGTATGCATTGGACGGTTATTTCTCTATAAAATCAGATGTTTTCAGCTTCGGTGTTGTCTTGCTTGAAATCATAAGTGGAAAAAAGAACACGGGATTCTTCAAGACTAGAGAAATTTCAAGCCTTTTGGGTTATGTATGTACCATCCTTTGCATTCAATTCTTATCTTTTACTATTAAACTTTTTTTTTGTAAGATATTTATGTCTTAATGTTAGGCCTGGACACTATGGAGAGAGGAAGAGTTGCAAGATTTAATGGACGCATCTCTATGTGATACTTGCAACACTAACCAATTTATTAGATGTTCACAAATTGGACTCTTATGCGTACAAGATGAACCAGGTGATCGACCAAACATGTCGAATGTTGTGACGATGCTAGACAATGACACTACAACGCTCCCAACCCCTAAACAACCAACCTTTTTTACGCGTAAGAATCCGTCTAACACAGCTTCTTCAAGCCTGCAGCTTGAAAGTAGCATTCAAGAAGGCCGTTAGGATTAGGAGATAAAAATATGGCTCCAAATGAATACTTCAGGATCAGAAATTGGTTCCTTGTAATAAATAAAAAAATAAATTGGTTCCAGGAATTTAGTTCATTTCATTGCTTTATAAATTTTAGGTTGAATGCATCTTGGGTTTTTAAGTTTAACTTTTGTATCATACTAGTCATTTTAATTTTTAATTTTAAATTGATCATTTGTGCTAGTAAGTAAAATTGGTTCTAGGTTGTTTATTGAGAAGTCGGTAGACCCAAATTCAGTGTTCTTTAAACTAGAGTTTATATTTGTATTATTCATTTTTAATATTATATTATAAAATCATTTTTTCATTATTATTGATTATTAATTATTATATCCTTTTGAAGTATGGCTAAAGAAAACACGAAAAAAATGTTATTCACTAATCAATGAATCACTAAATAATATTGTTTTACATTCATACACGGGAGAACAATCATTCACTAATTAATTAGTTAAATTGAGATTTTTAATGTGTCATCCAAATAATAATAAGAGTAATTATAGTATAACAATTATAATTTAATATAAAAATCATACACGGTGATCGTACCTGATTAAAAGATGGCTGCCGGTGCTTGGTTTAATGCGGTAGTTCACGATGGTGAATGTACTTCAGTGAGCATTGGACTGAATGGGGTGTGTATACATGCAGACACTTCGACGCTCAAGTCAGTAGAGGTTCTGAATGAGGGGTTTGAGAGTGAAAGAGATTCTAGCTTGGAGGCTGCGAGGAGCCTCCTATATATAGAGGTGGGTGAATGTAGTCGTTGTAATGGCACACATGTGTCCGGCGGTTATGAAATCGTAAGAAGTGTAACCGCCGGTGAGATATTCGCGGGAACGTGGGAAAAGATACGTTACTGTTCGATTCCCCCCCCGCAGGAAAGGGATGTGTTGCGAGTAAATTGCCAAATGCAGCATTTGGGCTTGGTTTGTTAATGGGCCTAAGCGATTAAGCTCAGGTCTTTGACCGGTCCAAAATAGTAGCCCCCCAAGTCGTAGCGGGGGAATCGATCGCAAAGGTCTTTATGGAGTTTGGGATGAATCTGTGATAGAGCCAGGTGGTTTTTTTTGAAGGAACGCTGCTTGAACCATGTTATGAGCGATTTGCTCGTCCGACATGGACGAGCGCATTCTCGAGACTTGGCACTTGTGATTATATTGGTGTGAGGTTAGGAGCGATGCGCACGCGGGCATACACTCGCTGATCCTTCTCGTGTGTTCGCCATTCAGTGTCGAGGTAGTCTTGTCGAGAATGTGTGCTCGGTATTACCATGTTCGCCCATGTCGTTCAGAAGTAGGAATGATTCCCTCGTCAGAGAGTTGGTTGTTTGTCATTCAGTAATTAATGCCCATGTCTCGAGGGTGAGACTGAGGGGACATGACCTTTGGTTTCTGATTGCCACATGTAAAGGCTATGAGGGTACTTGAGTACCTAGCACCTTGATGACGTCTTGGTTTATGTTTCCGAGACGTTATTCGAACCGTTGATCTAATCCTGACGTTTGGTGTAAACATGAAAGTTTTAGATAATTGTGTTAGCATTCCAATGGTTTTGGTTTGACTTGAAAATGACTTTTAGATTTTGAGTTATGATGAAAATACTCCAAGTGGGTCTTGGTAAAACTTTACGAAAATTCAGCATAACCGTTTCTAAGTCAACCCAAAGCTTTGTTGGAACAAGGGTGTTTCACAGGTCACCTATTGAGTTTTGACAATAACAAGGTATTAAAAATAATCAATTGGATATGCTAAACAATTTGTTCAAGTGTGCAGGATCCATATTCTTAGAGATTCTGATTGAACAAGTTCTAGAGCAAAGGAATTTATTTGAAGCTTAAAGCATCTGGAAGACTGCGTCTGAAGAACTGCGTCTGAAGAACTGCCTCTGAAGTGCTGCGTCTGAAGAAACGAGTCTGAAGAAGAGCTCCTGAAGACACGTCATCAGAAGCGCTAGTTATCAGAAGCAAGAACATCAGAAGCGCTGTACATCAGAAGCATATCTCACCAGAAGCTACTTCACCAGAGTTGACAAAGGACAGTGTACGAAGTGTACGGCCACGAACTCTGCAACCACCTTCTCTGCAATTTGTGTCTCTACAACAAGACAAAGA
>Ga0315914_1010639_pt1 | contig 11366 bp, 7 predicted proteins | sample MpolenodulesMG_FD_203920 | JGI IMG/M metagenome (GOLD analysis project Ga0315914, IMG submission 203920) | Medicago polymorpha root nodule microbial communities from Los Angeles, California, United States - elongated nodules | ecosystem: Host-associated > Plants > Roots > Nodule | place: USA... | reverse complement strand
CGGCCGAGTCAACTGCATGACCAATCCAAATGTTGGCTCGAACCGGCCTACCCACCGGTTCACGGTCCGACCGGCCGGTCCGAGCCGAGTTTTAAAACAGTGATTAGAACCAACAAAAACAAGGGTTTTTGTCAAAAAAAAAAAAACAAGGGTTGAGAATTTCAATGATAAAGATCAAAATTAAATCCATTCTTCTTGGATTTAATCCATGTCCAAGATAAGAGTTTTACCGTATCAATATTGTTCCACAACTCATCTCATGTTGTTGAAAGATCAAATTATTTTTTACCCTTATATGTCAAACCACTTTCTAACAGTTTGGTTATATTGTTGGTATGTCTAGATCTCACCGAGTTTGGCTGATCATATTTGGTACGCTTGCATTTGAATTATTTGAAAGGATCGGAAGGACATGAACAACAAAAAAATTTCAAACAAACCAGCCTCCACTCTTCAGCTTATTGACAATGTCAAGATACTTTCGTTTTTGGTGGTTAAAGGCAAAGATTCCTAACTTATCCTTTGATTATCATAGGTGGTGGCTTATGGACATATATTAACTCTGTTGTATTTTGTTTTCCTTTTGAACTATGTTTCTGTTGTAATTACTTTTTATGACCGTTTGATTTTCCTTTAGTACACCTTATGCCTGATAAAGGTTATTATAATTCATTTTGATTTCTTAAAAAAAATTATTTTTTAATTTTCAAAGTGACCAAATGCATGCTAACCATATAGATTGGATGCATTGAAACATCTTTCTACCACTTGAAACCACTTGATACTATTATTTGATGAGGAAAAAAAAACTACAAAAACCAACAAACCTAACTATTTCCATCCAAACCTTCTAAGAATAGAAAAATAGATGTTGCCCATTCTTGATATAGCCACGTCCATTAACACATATATAAGACTCCAATTGATTGAATTTCCGTATGAAACATTAATATTTTATTGACATTACAAAATGACATTCTTAATAAAAAAATAAATATTGTAAAATGACATGAAAGGTTAAACTTTTTTATAGAATGACTTTTTTTCAGAGAGAATATTTTATAGAATGATTTATATTGGGTGTATATAGTAAAAACCAAAATTGAATTTGAATATAAATTGGAGTAAATAGGTAATTACCCTCTGAAATTATAAGTTTCGTCAATTACCCTCTTGAAATTAACAAAACTTCAATTACACCATGAAAAATGTCCCCCGAACATAAAAATTTACAAATACGCCCCCTGAAGTTTTGCAATTATGTGCAAAATGCCCCCCGAACATAAAAATTTATTTATTTTTGCTTAAAGCAAACAATTAGCAGTTAAATATTAAAGTTAACTATTAATTTTGGAGTTTGGGAAAACTACATGCATATATACATCAAAATAGGCTTGTACCTGTTTGCGTTTTCCATAGTTTTTTTTTTTTAAAAAATTTCGCAATTAAGGAGTACATAATTATATGTGAACTAATTTTCATGCAATGTGAAATTAGTTCATGTATCATTCGTTAAGGTTAAATTTAATAAATCAATCATTAAGAAAATCATTATGTTACATTTCTATCCTATTTCCCCCAAATAAATAAATAAAAAATAACAACAATAGTTCTCATTACACATAAAAAATATATATAAATTTTCAAATTCGAAAGGCATTCTGAAGTTTTGTTAATTTCGAAAGGGTAATTGATAAACTTACGATTTAAGGTTAATTGTCTATTTTCTCTATAAATTGACAGGCGAAAGGCAGCAGACGCGAGAGACCAAAACACTGTCATACGTTACCGCCTCTATATTATATATCTTTCTATCCAATCTCAATCCCGTATTCTTTTTCTTCTTTGAAATGGGTGAAGAGAGAAGAGTGATAGAAGAGAGTCTCCTATCAAAACAAATTGATTCGAAAACTGAGAATGATGATGAAGAAGAGAGGAAGAATAGAGAAATTAGTTGGGATATTTACACGAAAGAATTGAAGAGGATTTGTTACCTATCAGGTCCTATGGTAGCTGTAACATCTTCACAATATCTTTTACAAGTTGTGTCCATCATGATTGTTGGTCACTTAGGTGAACTCTATCTCTCTAGTGCCGCCTTAGCCATTTCCTTTGCCGGTGTCACTGGTTTCAGCTTCCTGGTAAGGCTCGAAAATCACTTTCTTTTTTTGAAAATCATTAAGATTTTGGTGCATTATTTTATTTGTTTTGTTTTTTATAGTAGAATATTAGAGTGCAAATGCATAATCGTTTGATTTGAAACTACTTGATATAACTAGCTTCTTGATTTGTTGTTGATTATACTCCTATTTCGTTGCCTATTTCTCTGCTACTATCTTGTTTGACTTGAATGTTTCTATAGTTTTTTTATTTATTTATTTTAAATTAATTAATTATAAATTAGAAGATGAGCTTTCGGGTACATTTTTATAAGGAAAATATCTAAGTTATTTTGACTAAAGAAGCAAATGAAAATTGTGAATTGGTATCTTTCCTATTCATAGTCTTTTGTTTAAGTTCTTTTGGTATGTCCTTACGTGAGAGTCCTTTTTTTCCGGCCTTCCTTTTAAGTTTTAAATCTTTGTATAATATACACAAATACAATGGTCTTTTACTACAGTCAAATGTCTTTTTCACTATTAGATCAATATGTTACGTCATTTTTCATTTAATTAATGATGGGTATTATTGATCCAAAAGTAGAAACATAAAATTGATCAATATGCTAATTTTTTTTTTTAACGTTAGATACTCTTGTTGCGGATTGTGTGGGATGTGCCTTCAAGGTGTATTTTGTTCTTCATATTATTTATATTTATTTCTTTTGACTAAAAATATATCAATATTTAGATCTTAGTCATAAATTGATTATTGTGGCGTGTCTACATTCGCCCAAAAAAGATATGGTAAGTCCACTTTTTGTGGTCCCCATTTCACCTATAAAAATTGATGTACATGATTATTATTTAAATTATAAACCAGGAACATGCATCCAATTTAACAATCGTACCTCAAAAAGATAAAAAAAACGCTCTGGCTGTTATTTTATTTTTCTTCTGATTTTTCATAAAGTCTTATCTTTGGAGAATGACTTCTCTGGATTGTACGTTAGACCTCCAAATTCCAATACCTTGTGTACTGTTAAAGCATTGAATTGACAGTGAAATGAATGTATTAGCAATTAGTTTATCTTCATTATCAACTATTTCTATCATATTAACTTGCTCGAAATTAGCATTATTTTTTTATTGAACTTGTATTTGAGTCACACATTGTAAGGTTCATAGGTTGTGCAATCTATATATAATGTTTAGACACACCCATCTTATTAACTAGTTTCTTAGACTAAGATCTAAGTTCATTTAACAAGGTATTAAAGCCATATTTTGTAGGGCATGTGAGAATCAAACATAGGTCCACGCTAAGCAAAAATATGTAGATATTAAAGTTGTATTTGAGTATCACATTGCCAATGTTTCCAAGTTGTGCAATGTATATATTGGTTTGTGCACCCTCATCTTATGAGTTAGCCCCTGAGAGTGAGATACATGTATTTAACAATTTTCTCCCCAAGTTACTCAATGCATTGATGATTTTACTCATTCTAACAGATGGGAATGGCTAGTGGACTAGAAACCACATGTGGACAAGCTTATGGAGCTAAACAATATCAAAGAATAGGAGTACAAACATACACATCTATATTTTCTCTCATATTGGTTTGTTTACCACTCTCTTTTATTTGGATCAACATTGAGAACATACTAGTTTTCACAGGACAAGACCCTCTAATTGCACATGAAGCAGGAAGATTCACAATTTGGCTTCTTCCAGCACTTTTTGCATATGCAATTTTGCAACCACTAGTTAGATATTTTCAAATACAAAGCTTGCTTATTCCAATGCTTTTAAGCTCTTGTGTCACTCTTTGTATCCATATACCTCTTTGTTGGGCTTTGGTATTCAAGACAGGATTGAATAATATTGGTGGTGCAATTGCAATGAGCATTTCCATTTGGTTAAATGTGATTTTTCTTGGATTATACATGAGCTACTCTTCCTCATGCGCAAAAACTAGAGCGCCAATTTCTATGGAACTATTTCAAGGAATTTGGGAGTTTTTTCGCTTTGCTATACCTTCTGCTGTAATGGTTTGGTAATTCATCTTCCTCTTCAACTAAACTTTTATATGACGAAACTGACCGACCCTTACGATTTCAAGGACTAAAATGCTGATTTACTTCCAATTTCCCAAAAGAGTTCTACAAGATGCTGTGTTATTTATTTTCCATTAAATTTGAATGATATATTTATTTTTTCATGTTGATGATTGTAGCCTTGAGTGGTGGTCATATGAGCTAATTGTCTTGCTCTCTGGACTTTTACCTAATCCACAACTTGAAACTTCAGTTCTATCAGTTTGGTATGTTAGCTACTTTCATTTTTTAATAGTGTTTGATCAAAAAAAACAAATCATAGTCTGGTGAGATTTTTTGCTAATTTTATTTTTATTTTTCTATAGTCTCAATACCATTGCAACTCTCTATACAATACCATTTGGAATTGGTGCTGCAGCAAGGTTACAAGTTTAACATAAAGATATTTATTTATTCTTAATATTCTAATTTCTAACCATTGAAGTTATATTCAATTGAATTATTATTTTTTGTCTCTGCATATTATAGCACAAGGGTTTCAAATGAATTAGGAGCTGGTAATCCATTTGAAGCACGTGTTGCCGTGTTAGCTGCTATGTCACTTGCTCTCAGTGAAGCAAGTATAGTGAGCGCAACCCTCTTTGCATGCCGCCATGTTTATGGCTACATTTTCAGTAGTGATACGGAAGTTGTTAAATACGTCACTGTCTTGGCTCCTCTGGTTTCTATATCTGTTATACTCGACAGCATACAAGGCGTTCTCGCAGGTAAATTGCTCGGTATACAAGGTTTCTATGTTGTTTGTAGTGACTCAACATGATCACTAAAGATAATCTGTTAGAATTAGTTGAATATTGTTTAAGATAGTTCACAAATTTTATTCACAAATCTAAATTCTATCATAATAAGTCAAACATTCTCTAAGTTTAGTTACTATTTTTTTATTCAGGGGTTGCTAGAGGTTGTGGGTGGCAACACATAGGAGTTTATGTCAATCTAGGAGCCTTCTACCTATGTGGGATTCCTGCTGCTGCTGCATTGGCATTTTGGGTTCAAGTGGGAGGAAAAGGACTTTGGATTGGAATACAAGTCGGTGCTTTTGTTCAATGTGTTCTACTTTCTATCATAACATGTTGTATAAATTGGGAGCAACTGGTATGCACTTTAACCTTTATCTTTAAACCTCAAATTTCAAATTTACTGTGCGTTGGTTCACAATTTTAAGGACAATATAACTTACAGCCAATTTAGATAAAATTTTCTCTAAGCACTTGTGCTATGTCATACTGATTATGGAGTAAATTAGCATTTCCGTTCTCAAAATTGTAATGGTCAAGCAATTCAGTCCCTAGATTTTACAAAATAGTAAATTAGTCTCAAATTAAAGAACATCAATGAATTTAGTCCTTGAACCCAAATAGTATTTTTTTAGTTAACATCCATATATAAATTACTGAAAGCGATAACATTTAAAATTGTGGAGCTAAATTTGAAAAAAAATAAATATTAAATTGATTGAAGTTGTTTATTTCATGAGACTAAATTGTTATCTTATAAATTTGAGGATTAAATTGACGGACGATTACAATTTTAATTTCAATGAGTGAAGTGTAAATTTATTGAATGACTATGTGGTAGTATCCCTTTAGGCATTATTTATTAATTTCAATTGTGTGGCTTTACTAATGCAGGCAATTAAGGCTAGACAGAGGTTGTTTGATGTTCAATTTTCAGGAGAGAATAGATTGGTATGATAAGAAAGACCATTGAGTGAAGCCCAAATTTGTTACGGCGACAATTCCCCGCTTTATTGGAGATTATTATAAATTAAAGCTTTGATATCTTATTTTAAGTAGACAGTATAGCAAGTATATGAGCATCTATGTCTGGACAGGAATCGCAGGGCATTTTTCTCATGATAAAAAGAACAAAACATTGAGCAATACACTGTGCTGCACGAAATACAAATTGAGATTTTTGTGGTGTCTGTCTTGTGTGTGATTGATTGTTTTTCTTCTTCTTTTGTTGCAATAGTTTTGGTCTCTGACGATATGTTTTGAGTGGTGATAGACATCAAATGAATGAACACAGCAGAAAAACCAATAAACAATACAATTTTATATGACAAAGTAACAAAACTCTAGCACTATCTTATCTTCAGTAAAACATTTATCAATCAATAACTATCAAACTACTGTACAAGTGATTCTTCATGTAGCATGAATTGTAGTTTTCTGAATCCTTTCTGCATCTTCTCATCATATAACAGTGGAACTTAGCATTACACATGATTTTCTGCAACCACTCTTGCTTGAAGCACACTTCCAATCCTCACAAAGCAATGGCTAAATACACCTCCAATGCTTGACAGGGTGGCCAACAAGCTATTTGATCCAAACAAATTTAAAATAAATAAAGAGAATAAAAGTATAAAATATATTTTGTAACAATCAAAGAATTTTTTTCAATTTAATAAATTGAAATATTATTTAATTAAAAAATGAGGAGTAAAACTTAGAAATTTATGCATACTCTATATGATAAAAATATATTATGTAAAAATAAACTAAAAAATATCAATCATATATTCAATAATTATTTAACCATTATTTAATGAACGCTATTTTTATACTTTTAATTTTTAGTCTTCTTATTTATTCTTCCTTTTATTTATCCTTTGTTTTTCTTACTCAGTTTGAGAGGATTAGTTTTTATTTCGGATATGACTTTTTGTTTATTCTTCATATTCAAATGCTTTCAAATGGATTGAAATAATTTAGAAAAATGTACTTTCTTTTCTTCCTTTTCTTTTCTTTCGGGATTTGTATATTTTCAAGTACAATGTTCAAGAAGTAAAAAATAAGTGTTTTTGACGGCTAAACTGTTTTGAGTTAAAAGATTATAGGATGAGTCTTTCTATTCAACTGTTTTAAATAACCTACTAATATTTACCATTAAAATAAAAAAGATGGGTCTTTACTCTATATTTTTTATAAGATCATAACTTTTAATTTCATTTCACTATTTTCTAAAAGATCATTAAAAATCTAACTTTTATTTGTGTCAAAAACCTAAATTTTTTAATAAGAACAAGTTTATTTACTTTTACGTATAATGAATGAGATCGGATTGCGTACTTTAAAAAGGAAATTGTTTTAATTAGAACGTGTGAATTAATTACATTAAAGTAACCTTGCAATAATTCGAAAAAAATTTCAGTCAAAAGAAAAATTAATAATTTAATGTCCTCAACTCTTATCCTCCCTCAAATTTAATTAATGTCCTCGTAAGGTTAATTCAGTTGGTTTGTACAATGCATAAACTCTTAAACTTTAAATTTGCACATAACAAAAATCAAGCTTCAATGTTCGAAATAGACATCATTAATCAGTTTTTGAAAAAGAGTAAGTAAGAACAATTGAAAAGGAATATAATTGATAAATTATACCTTTAAACTATCAAAATGAGACAAAATTCATACACAAACGACACTTAAAACAGAAAAGAGGGACTAATATCTTTTAATTAATATTAATATTAATTTTGTAATATTGATATTCTTTTTTGACAATGTGTAAGCCATTGAATATAGAACCTAATAGTATATGTTGCCATATCTTAGTTTTATTTCAAAAATTGTACTATATCTCAAATAATATCAAAAGGTAAATTTTTATTTACTCATCAATAAAAGGTGGGTAGAGTTATCAATGTTGAGTTGACATCGATCAAAATTATTCATTTGTCATCTAATATTTTATAACATAAATAGTGGAAGACAAATATATGATTTTGATCGGTCTCAATCCAGCATAACTTTATCATTCTTTTGTTGATAGATAATGTAGTTGTCACATAATTAAAAACTTCAATTCCAATTGTTCTTATTTTCTCTTTTATAGAGTGGTTATGCTAAAAATCTATATTTATTTGATGTACCTAAAAAAGAGTGATTGTGCTAAAATTCTATAATAGATGAATTTTATAATAACCAAAAATGATAAATATATATAATAATTTATTAAAATTTAGTAAAAGCTAAGATTCACATTTGGATTTTGGACCAGATTCATTCATATTAGATATCCACTCTTTTTTTATATTAATTTCTTCTCCAAAAAGTAAAGTTTTTATTTTTTTACAAAATAAAAAAGTAAACAGTTGTTAATGAGTAAAGTTTTTCTTTTTTTTTACAAAATAAAAAAGTAAGCAGTTGTTAATGAATATATGCATTAAATGCAAAGGTAAAAAATCTATCTATTTTGCCAACTGGAACCGTTTCAATGCATTGATTTTCTGTATATAAACTCACACAATCTTATGCCTACATACCAAGATCAAATTCAATCTTATGCATATAGATCACAATGAATTTAGCTCCAACACAACATAAGAACAACAACTTACATCATGATCTTGTGTTTCCCATACTATTGAAACTACCTGCAAAATCTCTCTTTAGATTCAAGCTCTTGTCAAATTTTTGGCATGACCAAATCTCAAACCCCTATTTTCAAGATATGTATCACAAACAAGCAAAGAAAAACCCTAATTTTCTATTCTGCAGTAATATCTTTCGTTCTAAAGAAACCGGTGCAGAAAACAAGACCAAAAATGCATGGAAATCTTTCAACATCAAAACTCGTTTGGTGAATGATGCCTTCACCACAATGGGAAAGGTATTGAGTATAAAAACAGTGACTGGTCAAAGTATGGTATGTTTTCTGAGTACAAAAAATGATAATGATATCCAAGTTTCTTTGTATTGCTTTAGGACTGAAAAACTTGTTGTGTTGCCTATGGATCCATCATCAGGGTTCTATAAAGGCATGATTATTGGTTTTGGTATTGGATACATTTCTTCCACCAAAACATATAAAGTAGCTTTATTGTATATACCAGATGATGAGACTAATTCTTTCAACTGCCAAATCATTGAAGTCAGCAATAGCCATGATGGTGATGGCAATAGAAACTATTCCAACTGGCGAAAAATTGAAGAAACTTTTTATGATTTGGTGAATAATTACCATCCTCCTGTGTCTATTGAGAACACTACTACATATTGGAAGGCTTTCAACCATGCTTGTATTCTCTCTTTTGATTTCGAAAATGAGAATTTCGGTATCAAATATTATCCAGATGAAATTGATTTTTCTTTCAAAAAAACTGACAACATGTTTTTATTGGATTTTAATGGAAAGCTAGGGTTAGCAGAAGTGTGTTCAAAATCTCATGAGAGTTACTTTACTATGGTGATATGGAATCTACATGATCATGATACCAACAATTGGGAGAAAGTATATAGAGTTTTTCTTAAAGTTACCAGGCTGAATTTCTTGAGGGGATTGAGTTGTATGTATCTTCAAGATGAAGAAATAATAATATCTTGTAGAGGTTGTTTGATCTTATATAACTTGGAGAAACATACATTCAAGATACTAGATACTGATGTGTCTACCAATCACACACTTGTTGGTATGTATCATGAAAATCTTTATATTTGAAGAGGCAGAATAAGAGACAAAAAAAAAAAAAAGTGATGTTGTAGGATGCACTATATTCTCCCCCTCATTTACAATGATATCACCAAGAGAATTGCATCATAGAATTTGCTAGTTATTTTCAGATGTGTACCGTAAAATTTTAAATTAATAAATATTGTATTAGTGTTCTTGTCAAAAAAATAAAAATTGTATTAGTGTTATTGACTTTCAAAATTATTAGCGTCGTTAAAGATTTTTATCATGTTATGCGTATTTCTTTATAATAATTAGTTATTTTTTGAATATTTATATTCTAAGTTATTGATGACAGCAAAATTTATTAAAATTACATCACATCAGAAGAAGTACATGAGATGAGATACAACACCAATAGTACAAACACCCAAACAGCCATGCGGCAATCAAACCAAAGCTAAACAGTCCAAAAGCCAACAAGCTACTGGAAAACAAAAGAACATAAAGCAAACATAATACAAAAACACCACACCAGTGGGAAAAACTACACAAAAACAGAACTGAAACAACATCACATCACAGAAGAATCTAATTATTAGTATTAGATTGATTTAGTACCGAGTAGCGGAAAACCAACTGGATTACTCGAGATTAATTAATACATATATGTGGGTGCGGGGCGGGGGTGAGTATCCCCTGGCCCCGCATTAAACCTACGGGTTTTCCTCGGACCCAGTTAATTCAGCTTTTTCCCGTTAAAATCGGGGCGGAGGGGGGCTGGTGGGACCCAGCAGGTGCGGGTTGCGTTGCCATGTCTACTCCAGAGCACTTCAACTTTCTAAGTAACACCCGTGGGAGAAAAGAGAGGAAGAATAATTTCATGTAAATATAATTTTATTTCATGTAAATATAATTTTATTTATCGTGTAATTTGCTGGAATACATGTGAAATATAAAGTAGATTCACTCCTCACAATTGAATTTTTTCCATAGACTAGTATCAATTTCAAACCTACGACCAATTCATTATTGGTCATGTAAATCAGTAAATGTAATTTTATCATGACTAACTTATTAAAATACTTGTGCATGAGCATCCGTTATACCGCGTTGGTGTTCTTTCTATAAATCTGACACTATAACTTTATAATAGCAATAGTTGAGAAACAACAATAATCCTTAAACATATATTATGTTAATTTTCCTTTGCAAGCTAAAAATTCACGTGGTTTCGACCAGCTGAAAGTGTCATGGGTAGAATCGATGGGTTCTGTTAACAGATAGTGGAATTGGAAAAATACTGTCAAAAATAGACCGTACTTCTATTTTTCTTGTCTTTACAAGAATACAATATGGGGATATATACATCTCAGTAATAGCTAATATGGTAATGTAAATCTCCTATAATAAAGCTACCATGAAACAGAAATCTCCTATCATAAAGCCATAGTAAAGCTGAAATCTCCTATAATTAATCTATCATCAAAAGGTATCCCTATAATTTCTCTTAACACCCTCCCTCAAACTCTAGTTGGTACTGTGGATGCCAACTGGAGTTTGCTTGATAAATCTTTGAAGCGTGCCGGAGGATGCGTTTTGGTGAAGATATCAGCAGCTTGTTCTGCAGAAGGAATGGAAATCAAATGTATGGTGCCATTAGTAACATGATGACGTACAAGGTGACAATCAATTTCAATGTGTTTTGTGCGCTCATGAAAAACATCATTGTGGGAAATCTGGATAGCAC
>Ga0315914_1010638_pt1 | contig 11366 bp, 7 predicted proteins | sample MpolenodulesMG_FD_203920 | JGI IMG/M metagenome (GOLD analysis project Ga0315914, IMG submission 203920) | Medicago polymorpha root nodule microbial communities from Los Angeles, California, United States - elongated nodules | ecosystem: Host-associated > Plants > Roots > Nodule | place: USA... | reverse complement strand
ATTTTACATGATATATTAATTTGAAATTTAAATTTAAAATCTAGGCAAAATTACACTTTTATAGTCCCTTAACTTAATTTTAGATAACAGTTTGGTCGGCTATTATTTGTTTTTTTTTTTCAATTTTGCCTATGAATTTTCAAGCTTCAAATTCATAGTTTTATTTACTTATGGCCTTTAAATCTTCAAATCTATGGTCTTCATCTATGTTTGTACGAGAATATTAGATTTGAAGCTTGAAAATCTATATGAAAATGGACCAAAAAGACAAAATTGAAATTAAAAAAAGATAAACGACCAAACTGTTACCTAAAATTAAGTTGAGGGACTAAAAATGTAATTTTGCCTAAAATCTATTTAACCAAATATTAGAGATTGGAACCCATGATTTCCTTTCTTTTAACTACATCAAAGACTTTGAACAAGATTTAGGTGGTAATTACTACCTGGGGCTCTTCCCACACATGTTTGACATTGCTGTTTACTAACTCAATAGAAACTAAATTCCCTTGATAAAAGCTTGAAGGGATGCATTTTGAAGGAAATCCATTCCAAGAAAGCCATGTCAGATTTCTTGAAAGATATTCAAAGTCCCCATCAAGTTGTACACCAGCAAGTTGAAGCAGTCTGAGTTTTTTCATCTTCTTGAATGCTTTGGTACTAAAGCATTTTCCATTTGTTGTTGGCAATTTCAAAGCTAATCCCTCAACAACTTTTGTTCCCTGTGAAATATGATGGGAAAAAGAAAAAAAAATTAAAATATGCACATGCTAGAGATTAAAGATACAAGACAAATAGAAAAAAATGTCATTAAATTGATTATGTCACTAGTGGCTAGGAAGCACAAAACGAGTCATACCAAACCAATTGTCAAATCTCAATCACACTAATGTTTGATAGTTCTTGTGAGAATCAACAAAACATATAAACGCCTAACAGTGTGGACTATTATTTTTACTTCGCTAAGCTTTAGATATTATAAAACTAGAACAAAAATAAGCATATGAATTCTTACGGTTTGCTCTGATAATACGTCAATCACATATTTATTAAACCACAACCTGCTACGCTCCTCAGGCTCTTTTGGTGACTTCTCACGAACGATTTCTCTTCCCATATCTCTAAGCAAATCATGCATTGCAAGTCTGTTCCTATCATCAACAATCACAAGACTTCGCTCAACAAGAACACTTACACCAATTTCTGCAAAATATTCGCAACCATTTAATATATTTATAACATCATTCCTATCCATCCCAATAAAGAAACAAGCTATGTCAAGGAATATGTATTTCTCGATGTCATCACTTAGAGCATCATAACTTATTTTTAATTTCTTTTGAACTTGATCATTAGGAATTCTTTTGAGTTTTTCTAATGCACACTTCCACTCTTCTATCCCCATATCAAACAAATATGATCCAAGGACTTCCAGGGCTAGTGGCAATCCCCCAGAATACTCAACTACATCTCTTGAAATTCCAGCAAAATATTCTCTTGGACTTGCTTGCTTGAATGCATGCCAACTAAAGAGCTCCATCGATTCACTTTCATCCATTATTTTCATTTTGTAAACTTGGTCAACTCTATTACCTCTAAGTATTTTCATATTTCTAGTTGTGATAATAATTCTGCTCCCTGAACCAAGCCATATACTCCTTCCACACAAAGCATTCAGTTGGTCAAATGTATTCACATCATCAAGGACCAAAAGTACCTTTTTATGGAAGAGTCTATCCTTTAGTATACTTTTCCCTGACTCAATGTTTTGTATCTTAGTTTTCGTTTCTTTGCAAATATCAAAGAGAATTTGTTTTTGTAATGAAATCGGTCCAACATTTTTCTCCCAAACTTCCATAACATTTGCAAGGAAGCTCCTACCCCCAAAATCATGACCAATTTCATTGTAAATGGCTTTAGCTACGGTGGTTTTACCAATACCTCCCATACCCCAGATCCCTACTAGCAGAACATCATCTGATCGTTGGATGTCTAGCAATTGAATCACATCTCGTACTCGAGATTCGAGTCCAACTGGTTTATCAGCAATGAACAAGTCTGTCTTGTCAAGCAAATGTGTAACATTTTCAACAATATCTTCGATTACCTCACTTTCATTCCTAAAAAAAATGGACCAAAGAAAAGTTGAACATACAAAGGAGTAATTATGAACATTACAAACGTAATATATGATATATGTATTTAACATTAAAATATAATTTGCATTAGTTACACTATTTTAATTTATTTAAGTTATTAATAAATTGCACACTTTTAACAGAAAATAACTAAACTTTATGTAAAATGAACTGATCTATATCAACAAAAAGTTAAGAAACTTCATTCTGGTCTTCGGGGAAAGAGACCCCTTGTAATAATGATTATATTTTGACCAATAATGATTATAGCATCTATAATTTAAAATGTGTATTTCCGATCAATTCGAACTTGCCGAAGCTAGTTAACCACTTGGTTTAGCCAACTCTAATTTCGTTTGCACAATTAGAAGTATTGTAATGCTTGACTTAAATTACCTGGAATTTTGAACTACAAATCCTGCAACGCCACCAGCCTCACGGAGAGCCTCTCTCCAAGTTAGCTCCCCCTTGTTTGAAATTTTGTTCAAAAGACTTTGAAAAGCTGTTCCAAACTCCCCTGTCTGATGACGCACATCTTTTGGGTCTACATAGTAGAACACTGGAAAAACAACTTTTCTTGTGGTTCTACGACACTTCATTATACTTTCCAATTCATCCAGACACCATGGGGAATTGGCATATTTTTTTGAAAAAACAATTATATAAATTTGAGACTGTTCAATTGAGCGTGATAATGATGTTGAAATGTAATCTCCTCTTTGAAGCTCATTGTCATCTATAAAAACCTTAACTCCGGCCTTCTGAAGAGCAGCATAGAGATGTGAAGTGAAGGAAGCACGAGTATCTATCCCTCTAAAGCTTAAGAACACATCATGAATCCTTGCTGGTTCTAGCGTACTACGTGGTGGAGACACTAATAAAAAATAAATAAAGAGAGAGAGAAGCAATCAATAAATGTGTGGTTAATTTCAAACTAAATTTATGTAATCTAATATAATTAAAATAAAATAGTATATTCACCTTCTCCCTGGGTTAGCCATGGTGATTTGAAGGTAGGACTAGTCTCATATGGTTTAAACACTATAAATGAAAAGACGAGAGCGAGAGAAGAGAATCAGTAAGCTTCAAACTAAATTATTGTAATAATATAAGTAAAATAAATTAATGTATGCACCTCCTTTCTTGGATGGAAATTTTAATGTCGGAAGGAAATTATAACCACTCATTTTGATGGATCAGTTAGAAAATGGCGGAAAAGAATGAAATGGTGAAACCTTTCTAACAACAGATCTTAAAAACTAAGGCAGTGATTGATTAATTTCAGAATAAATTAATGTACTTGTACAACGCGTGAACTTAAACACTTCAGGTTTAGTGTCTTGTGTCAACATTGTCGGTAATCTCCACTCAAAATATACTAAGTGAAACTTTTCTATGCATTTATATTTATTTACTCACTCCGTCTCTAAATAATAGTCGTTTGAGGTTTGTGCACGATTATCAAGGAAATGATTAAACACGATCATTAAGAAAATGATTAATTGTGTTGGTTTTGATGGTAAAATTAGTATCCTTTACTAAAACACCCTTATTAATTGTAGTTAGTGGAGTAGTTATGTTGGATGAAATTCAATAAATAAGGGTATAATAAAAGGAAAAAAATAATAAATGCTGCATTAATATTCTAAAGTGACAATTATTTTGATAAAAAAGAAAAAAATGGTAAAAGACTATTATTGTGAGACTGAGAGAGTATTTATTATGGACAACTTTTTTTTATACTTGGACCATACCTGATTAATCGTGTTTAAAGATATGACAAATTTAGTCAAATAGATAGTTAATTCATTTAACAACCAAAATTACGTTAATTCAACTATATTAACTTTCTATTGAACTGAATTATGGATGAATTGAGTAATAAAAAAAACTATAATAATTGTTTGGATGAATTGAATTATGTTCAATTGTGTCATCGTTTTAGTCGATTATTTGATTTATCGTTGAATAAGTCAAGCACGGTGGCTGAGATGTTCTCTCTAGGTTGGGAGGTTGGGGGAGCAGCGTGGAGTTGGAGGAGACAGTTGTGGGAATGGGAGGAGGAGTTGTTAGGCGAATGTCGTTTTTTACTTAATAATTTTGTTGTGCAGACTGATGTTATTGACAGGTGGCAATGGCTCCCTGACACCGTGGGGGGATACACTGTACGCGGAGCATACCAAATTCTTACTACACGGGCGGATTATATAGGTGACGATATGGCAGCTCTTGTTTGGCATAAGCAGGTACTTTTGAAGGTCTCTATTCTAGCATGGAGGCTGTTGCGAGACAGGTTGCCAACAAAAATCAATATGTTACCGCGTGATACAAACCGCGGCCAAATACTTTGTAACGGGTTGTGGAAACGACGAATCATCACTTCATCTATTCTTTCACTGTGAGATTTTTGGTGCTTTATGGTAGCACATAAGGAATTGGCTTGGTGTTTCAGGAGCTGATCCATTTATAGTTAATGATCATTTCTTTCAGTTTACCAATGCTTTAGGAACAATGAGGACTCGACGATCCTTCATGCAGCTACTTTGGCTATTGTGTGGATGGATTTTATGGAATGAGCGAAACAACAAGCTCTTCAATAACATTAAAAGGTCTATGTTAGAGCTGTTGGAAAAGGTTAAATTTAATTCTTTATGGTGGCTAAAGGCTAATAACGCCACTTTTGTATTTGATACTCAAAGATGGTGGTCGGACCCGTTACAGTGTCTGAGTATCGACTGACCTATGCTTTTGTTTATTATACACTGACAACTTGTAATTTTGGGGTGACCTCTTGAGTACACCTTGTACTAAAGAGGACTCACTGCCGCCGTTGTTTATATATTCCATTTTTGATTCTTAGAAAAAAAAACTTTCTATTGAACTGAATTAACAATAACTTTGTACTATATGATTAACCAAATGTTGAAGATGTATGAAAAAATGGGCATCAATGAAATATTATTGTTTATTGCTATTTGATATCTATCTACTATTATTAGTGGTGTCTTCTAACGTATTTTTTCTTTTCTTTCAAATTAAAAAACCCGACACTAATTAATGCTTCGTCAATTTTTGAATATACAAAGATAAGGTGGCGTGTCTTCTGCTTTATAATTTTAAAAAATATTTTGGCTAAAAAATAAAGGATAGAAGCTAGCTTATGGCAGATAAATTTATGATAAATAGTTTATAAGCTCGCTTATAGCGTATTACGGGAAATATAGTGGATTCAATTTGTATTGTTAAATAAATTAACAGTTGAACTGATTTATAAATATAAAATGACATAAAAAATATATGTTTGATTACTATTTAATTTTTCAAAGATGACAGTGGTAAAATTGAGAGAAAAAATATTAGATGTAATTCTTAAGCCATAATATAATTGAATTAGCTTATCAAGCTAGTAAAATTAAGTTACAAGCTCGAGCCAAAAAAATTATTATTGTCTCATGATTTTTATTTTATTTTTGAAAGAATTGTCTCATGAACTTGTTCCAACTTATTCCAACCATTTATCGTGTTGCGTCTTCTGCCTCCTGTAAGTTTCTTTCAAAATATTTGATATTGATAAATCATTCCTCATTTTTTGAAGAAATTGTTCATTTTCCTAAAAAGAAAAAAAAAAGAGCGTTCTAAACAAAAATATGAGCGCTAACTCGAATTAGGGATTTTGTTAAAGATGACATTGTTGCTGTTTATTACACGTCACAACAAGGTTTCGAATAAGAGAGATAGCTAAAAGAATGAATTAGTATAATTAACATTATAAAAAATAAAGGATCAAAATAATCTTTGAAAGATGAATTTATATAATGTTGTTCTGGCGTGTAGTGCGGTCAGCATAACATGTTTCTTCCTCGTAACTTCATGGCTTGTTTTGATTTAAATCATTCTTTCCATAACAACAAAATTTATACATATACTAGTAAATTAAATAGTAATTCTTCTTGGTGGTTTTATTAAATAATAAGCTGAATTGTAATGAAAAACTGTGAAATGAGAAACCTTTGACAAAATGGACATCTATAAATTTATAGTACATAATTAAATACTAATCTCCATTGATATCGTCTTTTTAAAATTGTTAGCTGACGACTGCAATGAGAAAACTTTGACCAAATGAGCATCTATAAGTTTTTGTGTTCCTTCCTTGTTACATTTATAAATTTCTTATTGGCATGTTTCTTCAAACATTTATTTGATCATAGATATTATGATTTGGAATTTAATGACAATTTAAGTAAATACTTGTACATTAATCTCCATCAACATCACACTTAATTCTAAAATAGAACATGAAAAATGAAAGAGGGCTCTGCAAGCATAAGTAATTGACACTGTTTACCATAGTTTTTCAATAAGGTGGAATTTGCAGTGTGACAGTCTAAGTAATAGTATGCATCAAACCCCTGAATAAGAAAAATCTTGAGAAGGCTGCTTTGAAAACAAAATACCTGGTTCAATTCACTTTTTGATTTTTAACTGAAATCACACTTTCTGTGATGGAAAATCAACTTTAACTTTCTCACCTAAGAATCCAAACACAAATATATTGGACAAAGATATTTCAATAAAAATTGGAAATTCAACGCTTCTCTCTCAAAGATGGTAATACAATTAGAGTTACTTGCACAAAAACTAGATATCACATGGACGAAATGTAACTTTAACTGAAGCACAATCTGTAGATATTTTGAACTATCATGTGATCCCTCAAAAAAAAACTCTCATGTGATATCCATCCTCAACTTTAATTCATATGGCCTAAAGGTCTTTGTTGTTTATTTTGAAAATAGTTTTTGTTGTAAATTTGGAAAACAAATGGAATAATCAGGTATGATTAAAACAATATGTGATATAAAAAATCTTGTTCAAAAAATAAATGTGATATAAAAAATAGGACAATTGGAACTATTAGATACATGTAAGAAGTAGAGGGTTCAATGTGAAACCTGTAAAACGTTCTCTTTCAAAATATTGGTAACTTGGCAATTCATTCCAATTTGAATAAACAAAGATTTCAAGGAAGATTTTGATCCTGAAATGTGAACTTGACTATAGTATTGAATTAGTGCAAAATTTTTCATATTTGATACTTGTGAAGTAGAAGTTGATTCCAATTCTTTAGAATTAGTGGCATATAAAGCATCCAATATTCTTTCTGTGTCTCAGGAAAGTTGAAGTTCTGAGCCACACTCCAGCCAAAGACATCGAAGCCACGGAAGATACCTGGACATAGATAATAGTTCATGGGAACTACTATTTAGTAAATCGAAAGGAACAAGGGGTGATTGAAATGGGAATTGGTGATTATTTGTCGGTGACATCCAAGACCAAATGATAGATGGAAACACATCACATGAAAATCCTTCATAGCTGCACAGAGAAATATATCCAATGCTTTTTTACATTACGAAAATGGCACTCTTGTTATTGCAGTGTTATTTGCAATCAAGGTGGTTAAAGATTTCATCTGTTCTAAGTCCTCTTCCAATTTGTCAATCATTAAACACCCAGAAAGAATGAGAGTTTTAAGTGATTTCAACTTATAGATACCTCTTGGAAGGCTTTGTAGGGTAATACTGTCTTCCAAATTTATAAGCAGAACTTTATTAAGATGTTCAATACTAGAAACCTCAGATAATCTTGGACAATCTATGAGTACTAATTTTTCAAGATTAGGCATGTTTGAAAAGTCCGGAGTCTTTGTCAAATAATGAGAATGACTAAGATTGAGAATTTTCAAATTGTCCAGCCTTTGCAAGAACAAAAATGTAGTAAAGAAAACTTAGGTAAGAAACATAATTCATAAATGAAAGAAATTAAACTATCTACTTTATTGCAACATCATTTGTACTTATTTCAGATATACATTGGTTTGGAATTATTTTTGCAACGAAATTGAAACAAGGCTACACTTCTCTATATATTGTTGCCGAAAATTATTAAAAGCCATGTTCAAGCATTAAAGATAGGAACCATTCATTTCCCTCCTTTTCACTATATTATGGCTTTTGCCCAAGATTTAGGTGGAAATTAATACCTGGGGATTTTCCCACACATTTTTGACATTGCTATTTTCTAACTCAATGGAAACTAAATTTCCTAGATAAAAGCTTGAAAGAATGCTTGTTAAAGGAAATCCATTCCATGAAAGCCATCTCAGTTTTCTTGAAAGATACACAAAGTCCCCATCAAGTTGTACACCAACAAGTTGAAGCAATCTGAGTGTTTTCATCTTCGCAAATGATTTAATATTGAAGCATCTTCCATTCGTTCTTGGAAATTTCAAAGCCAAACCCTCAACAACTTTTGTTCCCTATGAAATAGGATGAAATAAAAAGTAAAATATGCAAAGAAAAATGATACAAGATAGATAAAGAAAACTTGTGATGAAACAGATTATGTCACTAGAAGCCACCAAGCACAAAACAATTCATAAACTAAACTAATTTTTAATATAATCAACAAAGCATATAAATGTTAGCTAATGACTAAAATGTCTGTTTTAATTCCCTAAGCTTTAGATAGTTAAAAACCAAACAAAAAATAAGTATATGAAATCTTACAGTTTGTTCTGATAATACATCAAGCACGTTCTTATTTAACCACAACCTACTACGCTCCTCAGGCTCCTTTGGTGATTCCTCACGAACGATTTCTCTTCCCATATATCTCAACAAATCATGCATTCCAAGTTTGTTCCTATCATCAATAGTTACAAGACTTCGCTCAACAAGGATACTTACTCCAATTTCTGCAAAAAGTTCACTACCATTTAATATATGTATAACATCACTTGTGTCCATCCCAATAAAGAAACAAGCTATGTCAAGAAATATTTCTCTCTCAATGTAATCATTAAGACCATCATAGCTTATTTTTAACTTCTTTTGTACCTGATCATTAGGAATTGTTGAGTTTTTCTAACACACAATTCCACTTTACTGAGCTTCGATCAAACAAATGTGACCCAATGACTTCGAGAGCAAGCGGCAATCCTCCACAATACTTGGCTACATCTCTTGATATTCCATGAAAAAGTTCTCTAGGACTTTCTTGCTTGAATGCATGCCAACTGAAAAGCTCAATTGATTCACTTTCATCCATTTCTTTCATTTTGTGCACTTGATCAACTCTATTCCCTCTAAGTATGTTCATATCTCTAGTTGTGATTATTATTCTGCTTCCCGAACCAAGCCATTTACGATTTCCACATAAAGCATTTAGTTGCTCCAATGTATTCACATCATCAAGTACAAGAAGAACCCTTTTATGGAAGAGTCTATCCTTTAGTATACTTTTCCCTGACTCAATGCTTTGAATCTTAATTTTCGTTTCTTTGCATATATCAAAGAGAAGTTGTTCTTCTAAACAAACTTGTCCAACATTTTGCTTCCAAATTTCTCCAATACTTGCAAGGAAGCTCCTACCTTCAAATTTACGGCCAATTTTATTGTAAATCGCTTTTGCGATGGTGGTCTTACCACTTCCTCCCATTCCCCACATCCCTAAAAGTAAAACATCATTTGATTGTTGGATGTTTAACAATTGAATAATGTCTTGTACTCGAGAGTCAACTCCCACTGGATTATCAGCAACAAACAAATTTGTCTTGTCAAGCAAATATGTAACATTTTCAGCAATATTCTCGATTGCTTCACTTTCATTCCTATAAAAATGGACAAAAGAGAAGGTAAACAAACATACACAATTAAGTAGTAATAGAGGAGTAATTATGAATATTAAGTTTTTAACATTAAAACATAATTTGCATTAGTGACACTATTTAAATTTATTTAAGTTATTAAAATTTCCACACAAAGAATATAAATTAATTACACGTTATGTAAAATGAAATGATATATCAACAAAGAGTTAAGAAACTACATTCCGGTCGCCTGGGAAAAGGACCCATGATAATTAACCTAATTAGTAAAATTTGATCAATAATTATACCAACTAGAGTATGAACTCGGTACTTTCATATCAATTCGACATTTGTTGAAGCCCGTTAACAAGTTGACCCAACCGATTGGTTTAGGCTACTCAAATTTAGTTTCACAATCAGAAGTACTTCAACGGTTGAATTCAATTACCTGGAATTCAAAACTACAAAGCCAGAAAGGCCAGCAACATCATGAAGCACATCTCTCCATTTCAATGACTTATCTTTCTCCTCCTTTGAAATACTATTCAAGAAGACTTTTAAAAGCTTTTCCAAACTCATCAGTTTGGTGACGTACCCCTGAGGGATGTACATCATAGAACACCGGCAGCACTACACTACTAAAAAAACAAAAATTAGTGAGGGATATTTAGTGAGAGAAAACGTGAAATCCCTCTCTAATTCCGTCACTAAATTTTGCGACTAAGGAATTTGTGAGGAATTTTATTTTTTCCGTCACTAATTTCCCTTGTTAATTTTACTTTTTCTAGTAGTGCTATCTGCCGTATGGTTCTGTGACACGCCATTATTTCCACCAACTCTTGCAAACACCATCTCGATTGAGCATAGTTCTTTGAAAAAACAATAACCGAAATTCGAGACTTTTTGATTGCTTGCAATAGTGATGTTGAAATGTGATCTCCACTTTGAAGCGAATGATCGTCCTTAAAAAATGTAATTCCTTTGTTTTTAAGAGAAGCATATAGATGCGAAGTGAATGACACACACGTGTCTTGGCCTCTGAAACTTAAGAACACATCATAGCTCCTTAATAATCCATAAAACAACAGGACAAAAAAAACAAAGAATCAATTTGATGCTTCAAACTACCTAAATAAAAAAATAGATTAATTTGTGTAATATTTTTACATATGCATCCAATCCCATCAAAATATAGTGCCATTATCTTAATTTAGTTCCATACATATCTCTAGAAATATGTGCATGACGTTGTATACATGTGTTAATTATTTTTACAATATATATAAATTATATCAATAAAAATAGGATTAAATATTTTGTCAAAAAAATATAAGATTAAATATGTTTTTATCCTTATGAAATTGGCAAGTGACCTTGTTAAATTAACTTACTACCGTTTGGATTGGCTTATTTTGAGCTTATGTGGGCTTATCTACTCTCATAAGCTTTTTTAAAGGTGTTTGGGTAAATAAATAAAAATAGCTTATCATAGTTTCATAAGCTGCTTATGCCATATTTTAATAAGCCTAAATTTTCAGCTTACCCTCCGGCTTAACAAGGAGCTTATGAATTTA
>Ga0315914_1010636_pt1 | contig 11367 bp, 5 predicted proteins | sample MpolenodulesMG_FD_203920 | JGI IMG/M metagenome (GOLD analysis project Ga0315914, IMG submission 203920) | Medicago polymorpha root nodule microbial communities from Los Angeles, California, United States - elongated nodules | ecosystem: Host-associated > Plants > Roots > Nodule | place: USA... | reverse complement strand
TATATATATATATATATATATATGATAGTTAAACAAGATTGTACTGTTGGGTCCTGGAAAAAATATTTATAATTATTTTTAAAAGTATTTATTGATTTTTGACAAGTATTTATAGTTAGGCAATAAGTAAAATAAAATTATCTAGATGAAAATATTTATAATTATTATAAATTTATGTTATTTAAGTAAAAATGATATCAACTTTTATTTGTGATAATTTTTTATTTAAAATTATTTATAATCTCATCTCTAGGTCATCAATTCAAAAGGAAAAACCTGCCCATTTTTCCCAGTTTCAAGAAATGGAAATGCATTGGGTTTCACAAGTTTTTAGTACTATTGCATAAAGAAAAATGTATATATAATTTAAAAATTATATACATTTCATATAATTTAAATACAAGTTTGCATGTTTTTAACTTCTCATTTTAAATCGATGACCTAAAGATGAAATTTATGTGATAAAGGGACGATCACTGGTTTATGCAAATATATATGAGTTTGCTAATTTAGACCAACAAAAAACATGAAGATTTTTTTTTTTGATAAGCCAAGAGTCCAACGACATAAAAAAGGAATAGAAGATGGTCCAACAGAGTTGGAGTGTCTTCAGATTCCAGTCTATGTCAGATACACATATATATATTATTAAAAAAAAGGAAAAAAATTAATAGAAAAAAAACTGGGGGGACATAAACCTAACCAGTCAATCCACACAAAGTGTATGCCAACACAATCGGGTGATACAAAAAAATCAAAACAACACCGATGGATGCCTAATATATGGTGTATGGATCAACCGTCAACACGAAATTGAACCAAGAACCAAGAGCTCCTTGCGACAGCAACAAGCAAATTAACAAAAAGTGCACTTTTTTATTTGGACAAAAATATCATTCATCTTTATTATTTAAAACTAATAGCTTGAGGGTTACTTTAGTAATTTTCATTAAAAGATATTTGTTTTTTTTTTGATAAATTAAAACATATTTGTTAACTTACACAAATTTGCTAACTTAGACCCACTTTTATTTTATTACAAATAGTTTGAGGGTTATTTTAGTAATTTTTATTAATAATAAAATATAGTTTTTTTTTTTTAGAGAAAAATATAGCATTTGTTAACTTGCACCAATTTGCTAACTTAGACCCAAATTTATTTTATAACAAATAGCTTGAGGGATATTTACTAAATTATCCCTTACTTTAAATTGGTTTACACTAGTTGATTTTTTTTTTGTCCAAATAAAAATGTGCATTTTCGCTAACTTGGACATTCATGTTTTTTTGTTGGTTTAAGTTAGCAAATCCCATATATATATATAGTGAAAGATTAATCTCTTAAAGCAAGTTTTCGGAATCGCCAACTTGGTTGATAGATAAACTTTCAACGTTGTGGTACTCTGTTCAAATCTAACGCACGCAACCGCAAGGAAGAAAGATTAACCTTTTAAATACTCTTTTCCTTACTAATTACTAGCAAAAAGACGGGCACATGAGTGCCCGACTTTCCACTCTTTAATATGTTAAAGTTTGAAAATTATGAACGGTGTTTTTTTATGAAATTTTGATTAAGACTAAAACTATAAATGTTTGTTGCTTTCAAGTTATAACAAACTAAATTAATCATAATTATCTTATTTTAATGACACCAATAATATAACAAAAAAAATATAATCTAAATTCTTTTTTTTAATGACACCAACAACATTTTTTTTTGGTGGTGGTCGGAGTTCGAACCCTGGACCTTGCATATATTATGCATTGTCCTTACCAACTGAGATAATCTCACGAGGACAGATCAACAACAATTTAATAATAGAAAAAGTTGTTTAAAGGTATAATTGGAATGATGAAAAACTAACTATAAATATACTCATTTAGTTTGTTACATTTTTTAAATGATAAAGAAAAAAAATCAAAAATATATATATTCATATCGTGTTTGTTACATTTGTTTTAATATTTAAATTTATTCTTATCTATTTGTTACATATGTTATTTGTATTGAAAAATTGAAGGTATTTTTAAAAAGAAAAATCCAGCCCAAAAGTGCTCAAAATGATAGTTTTCTTTATATATATAGTATAGAATATAGTATAGATAAACACTGAGAGGGAGAGTACCCTTAAATATAAGTCATTTTCAAGCCACTAGATGTATTTTTTTTCAAACATAACTCATCAATAGTAGCACTTTATTTTCAAATTATGAAAAGCCAATTGTACATCAATCTATACATAAAGGTTAAATTAGAAAATAATAATAATAATATAAGAAGCAAACACTAATTACACTAACAATTTTTTTAACATATGTAAAAAAAGTCAAAGGATGTTTATAAAAATGGATTGAGGGAGTGAGTACATCTCCATTAACTCGAACAATTAACCTATGATATTACATATGAAGAAGGAAAGTAAACTAGTTTTATTCATACGAGTATGTGAGTGTCCGTTTTTCCGCTCTTTTTATTGCGCTAAAGTTTGAAAATTATGAAAATAGTTTTTTTTATGAAATTTTGATTTTGATTAAAAGCAAAAGTATAAATGTTTGTTTTCAAATTATGACAAATCAAACTAACCATGATGATCTATTTCAATGACACCAACAATACAACAAATAAATATAATCTAATTTTTTTTTTTAATGACATCAACAACAATCTTTATTATAGAAAAGTAGTTTAAGGGTATAATTGGGATAATGAAAAAGTAAGTATAGATATACTCATCTAGTTTGTTACATTTTTTAAAAGGATAAAGGAAAAAAAACTTGACATATATATACCCACATCTTGTTTGTTACATTTTTATTTCAATATTTGAATTTACTATTATTTATTTGTTATATGTATTATTTGTATTTAAAGTCGAGAGTAATTTTCGAAAGAGAAAAATCAGTCCAAGAGAGTCAAACCATGTTATTTTCTTTATATATAGTATAAATTATATATTTTTCTATTAATATATAAAGACAAATGAAAACATATAAGATGTGTAATTTTTCTCGATAAATATTTTTAAAATATTAGTTTTTTATATAAATTTTGTTAATAAATAATTAAAAATATTATAGAAAAAAATGTGTATTGACAAATGACGACTAAGTAATTCATTTAAGGCGCAATTAACAACCCATATAGCCATTGTAATTTTCCATGCTTATAAATACATAGCCAATTAATCAAGTATACTTCACTCTAAAATTTGTCCAATTACTTGCTAATTAGAGATAAAGTAGTGAGAATGATGAAGATGAAGGTTGTGTGTGCATTGATGTTTATGGTAGTGCTTATGGTTGAAGTGGCTACCATTGCTGAGGCTCAGAATTGTAACCCAAATGAATTGCTCCCATGTAGTGGGGCAATTCTTTTCAATGCTTCACCTTCAGATACATGTTGCTCCAAATTGAGGGAGCAAACCCCATGCTTCTGTGAATACATCAGAAACCCAAGTTACAGTCAATATGTTAACTCTCCTCGAGCTAGAGAGGTTGCTAGTATTTGTAAGGTTGTCATCCCAGATAATTGTTAAGTTCAAATAAACTAAAACCATCCATAAGGTATTGTATTTCTTAAATAAAAAAGCTTGATCACTATATATATGTGATGTTGTAGCTTTGAACTTGTGATATGTACTTATCAATAATAAATAATAATAAAGTGATTGTGTTATTATATTATCTATATTCAGAGTGATATTAATTTTCTCGAACAAATTAACAATGATATATTTTATAGTATGTGATTGAGTAAAATATTAACAAGTTTGTGTTGACGAATTTTTAAATGATTAACTAATTAGCTAATACATATTGACTCCCGTCAGTGAAAAAAAAAAGTTAACAGTTTTTGGTTCTTCTGGCAAATAACTAATCAGCTAGCAGATTAATATAACTCTTGTATTTTATATGTGAATGAAGTTGTATAAAAGAGTTGCAGTGCAAAGAACCGGCCTGCTCTCAAGATTTTAGAGCCACTATGCTACCGGATTTATTTTACATTTTAGTACCGATTATTTCAGATTTTTGTTTTTTGATTTTGTAATTTTATTTTTTTTGCAAAAAAGGGCGGTGACAAAAAGCCAACCAACACCAAAATATATCTATAACCAAAATTCCATACAAAATCTTAAGTTAGGCCATCCTAGTTTCTTTTTGATATAGCAACCCTTAATAAACATAGAACTTCTTCCCAAACATTGATTGAAGGAATGGTAAGAGAATGATTTGTAAGCCTAATGCAAGCTTAATCCTTTCCCTTTTCTCCTCTTTTGACCGAACCTCACTCTCATTTTATCCAATTGGGAAATTTTTGAGTTATTGTACTACAATGCTTTGCATGCTTGTTGTGGGTAATGATTATGATCTATGTTGATGATTAGAAGCAAGAGAGTGGAAGCTAGGTTAAGGCAGAAGCTTAGGTAGTTTGGTTTGGAAGCTTACAAAGTTGCCAGATTATTCGTAGGCGAGTTCCTTAGCAAGAACCCACCATTGGGTAGTGTATGATTATGTGTATGTGAGAAAACTAACACGTTAGGCTTAATTTATGTATGTTTAGTTGCCCAATAATGCATTAATATTGTTGTTACTGTACTACATGGCCACTTTAATTTACAAGCTTGCATTCGGTTACACAAAGTTTGTCGGAAGAAAAACTGATTTTCTATGTTGTGTAACCAGCTACACACTTGGTGCAACCGGTTGTACCCTCTCCAGCAACTTATAGGTAACTGGTTCCAGATCATGTGCAACCGGTTACCAAGTGAAAAAATGCTTTAAAAATCTGTTTTGTATTGTGTAAGTGAATGTTTCGGGTTCTGAACTGATAGTACAAACCTAATGATAGTATATTAATGTGAGAGTGAATGAGATATGGCTTTGGTAATACGGGAATATTACTAAACTATGAATTATGGGTATATGATGATAAGAATAATATGTTTATAAGAACTCATTTCTATGCTAAGTCGTGTCAATCGATGTTCCACATCGGTATCATAGTCTGTAAACTATCATAGTTCATATCATGTTTCATGCTTATTAATTAAATATGTTAGCGTGTATCACACAATAATATCTGAGTTGATTTTATGGAATGGTTGGGCAGAGTAGTCCCAAACATCCCTCTAACTATCCGACTAAAATTCTCATCAATAAGGCTAAAGTCAGAACTCCTATTGTCATCGTGCAAGATTTCCATATCGGAAGAATACATGTCCAATACTAATGTATCCAATATGAAATTTTAACGCTCGAATAATAATTTTAGACAACTTTATTTTGAGTGTTACACCTATAAATACAACTTCTCTCATTCATAATTTTACATTAAGAACGAAGCGGTTCAAGAGGAAGACAAACACTAGGAGCTTCTAGAGAGGAGTCTTTAGTGACTTTGGATGTGTATTGTATCGATGTACTCTATCAGTTTTAATGAATGAATATCTTTTATTTTTGTCAAAACAAAACTATATAAAATAATTTTTTTAGTACAAAACCATTTGAATCTTTTAATAGATATTTTCTCTCATCTTTAAATGGATTGTTTTTGTTAGACACAAAAGGGTTAAAATATGTTGAGGTCACAAATGATTAGGATGGAGTGTTTTTGCTAGTCATTAACTTTCATAATTATAGAATAAATTTTCAATGAATTACCGAAAAAGCACCTAAAAAAGATAAACTCATAAGAAGGGTAGTTATATTGCATCGAATAAATTCATTGTAATATAAAAGCACAAGAACATCATAAAACTTATTTTTATTAAATGTAAATTAGATAACGGCTCGTATTTCATGGATTAAAAAAATGATTTTGACATTCAATAATTTAGAGATTTTATGAAAAATATAATCAATTTTGTGTTTGTTTACCCTAACCATTTTTTTAAACATCAAATATTATTCTCGACAAGTTTATGCAAGACACGTAAAACCCACAGGTAAAGCCACAAACAAAACAACGAATAAGGCATCGTATATAGGTGGATCATCTTAAAAACAACAAAAACCACCAAAACCCCACAATTAAAAACCCCTATAAAAACTAGCAGCAAAAACCAACACAAAATAATGAGGCTGAGATATACATAAAGAGTAAGGGCAACCGTAAATTAAATAATAAAAACAAACAGCTGTTCCCTTAAAAACCAAGAAAGGCATACCCCTGCCTCACAATTCACAACGAAACCAGTACCAACAACAAACCAGACCTACAAACTCATTATTGAAAGATAACCAAAACAACTACCATAGAAACCAGTGGCTGGGCACGTCTAATCCTTGGAGTAAGGACCAAAAAACAACCCCACATTCTAAACAAACAGCAACTACACCTCCAGTCAAAATAACATTAGTTCATAACTAGGAACTGGCTAAGGCCACTTCAACAAACTCCACAAAAACAGTAACCATTATCTCAAAATAATGGTTGGGACAAATTTGCAACAAAAAATTAAAACTGAGGATAAAAAACGTTTGATTTAGAAATAGGATCCATTTTTGTAAAAACGGCAAAATACATGGACGAAAAGTACCATTGAACCAAAAATAAAAACCACCAATAACAATTAAAAGGAAAGAAAAGATGGACTCTTTGTACCAATAAAAGGTGATTTAAGAGTCGTCCATGGAAATTTTAAAGTGTGTTAATTATTTGACTCATAAGTTTACCAAATTATTCGACTCTAAGCAACTAATTGCCTCTTACAACGGTTGCCACCCGGAGCAAGAAGAGATGATGGTTTGTTTAATTTATTTGAAAAGAGATGAGAGAGACAGATTTCATTTTCTTCCCCCAAAAAAAGAAAAGAAAGAAAGAAACATGTTGACAGAAAAGGAGAAGATGGAGAAATCTTGGTGGTGGTGATTCCATCTGCTATGGTGTTTGACATAAAGGTTCTCCCCAAAGTGCAACATCACAATCCAATTCGAAATTGACGCCGATAATACTTCATCGTTGGCAAAGGCATTGCTAGGATTTCCGGGAAGAAATTTCAGCGTCTTCCACACGTTACAGCCGGGTGTTAGAACTTTCATTTCGATCATTCGTCAATGTGGCAGAGGAGGAGAGGCTAGGACTCCCACGTAGGAGATCCATCTGAACATGATGAACATGGTGGTAAGGGATGGTGAACTATCTTATTTCAACTGAATTTTCTCTATACACAAAAGTCAAAGATCGAACCCCTTATCATTAATTTTGAAGGTTGCGATTAAAATTATATGTTTATTGACCTTTTCAATAATTTTATTTTATTATATTAAATATGTATAAATATTTGAACTATGAACTTATTTAAGGATAAACTTATGAATAATTATACTACCTAATATCAAAATAAAGATTATACCAGTTAAACTTTCTAAAATGTGTTTGTTATAATTTTAAAAAAAGAAAGTAAAAACCTCTTCAATTATAAGTTGTCAATAGTAGCTTCTAAAAAAAATAGATTTATTTAGAGGAGATAGAAAATAAGTGTAAAAAGATTAACCTTATTTTGTAACAAAAATCTTTTTTATATAGTTGTATCCAAACAATTTAAATTATATATTTTTTAAAATATGATTTTTATTACGATAAACAAACATAAAACAAATTCTTAATTTTTTGTAAAAAAATCTTTAAAATATAAGCTTTAAATTATTCAATTTTAAAAATAACTTTTATTTTAATTCGTAGCAAACATGCATTTAATCTCATACCTATTAGACAGATCCCCGTAATGGTATGTTTGATTTGAGATTTTTGGAGGGAATGGGATGAAATATTTTAAACTTTTTGTGTTTGGTTCAATTTTTAGAAGGAGACGGAAAGGGAGGGGAGCGAAATCCCTCATAAACTTATTTATTGCTACGGATAAAAAAATAAAGCTTTGCAAGGAGGGAAAAAAGCATGTAATTCAGGTTAGGCAAAAGTTTAACTTAATAAGCTTTATAATAAAAAGAAGAAGATTTTTTATGATCCTTTTATTTTTATAAAATAATTAGTTTTTAAAGCCAAAATGATACTATATTAGTCAACAACGATAATTCCTCCCAGCAAAAGGCATGTAAAAAAAAAAGAACAAAACTATAAACAATTACAGAGATAACAAAATCAAGAAAGCGAAAAAATAGAAAAAACAAACTGAGGAGATGTTTACTTGGACTGATTTATGTTTTCATTTCCACTTAAAACATAAAATGAGGGAGAAAATATGTTTGTTTCACTTTTTGGAAAACAATTCTTCATGAAACGTTTCCCAAAAACACTAGAAAATTGAAATTGAATAATAGCGTTTTAAAAGTGGCACAATTATAAATCTATTAAAACAACAAGCCAAAAAGAAGAAAAACCTCGAGGATAATTCCACCACATTAATGAGGTTACTTAGTAGTTGTACATAGGCTATGTTAGTAAAGTCAAAGAGAAATGATAAGTGAATACAAAAATATTGACACAAATACAACAACAAGGGTAGGTCTATAATTTCCATCAAAATCCAATGGCATATTTGAAATTTTAACTTCAAATTAGGGGGTGTTTTTGTTAGTTGATCTCTCTCTCTCTCTCTCTCTATCTCTATCTCTCTCTCCACTGTACGACCACCATCCTTCTACCACCTCCTACCACTCTCCCACCATTGTCCTTCACTACCAGATCTCGTCATTTGTGTTCACTCACTTTTCTCTCTTCTCGCTTCCCTCTTCTCATAGTTTTCTCTCCACTTCGTCCCTTTTTATGTCTTATGTAACCCCTCATCCCCATTCCGCTCTCTCTGACTTTGGTGGTAAAGACGGAAGAGGGTGTGATGGTGGACGACGTGGAAAGGATTGAGGTGGAGGAGAGAAGTCGTGATGGTGGGCGTGAAGTTGCAGTAGGCGGCAAGGATGGTGGAGATCGCTGGTGGTAGTCAGATATGAGGAGAGACGACGGTGAGAGAGAGACTCTGAGTTATGGACGGCGGTGGTTGGACGAACGATGGTGAGAGAGAGACTGTGAGTTGCAGACGATGGTGGCTGGCCGGACGGTGGCTGACCGGACGGTAGTAAGAGAGGTGGTGGTGAGAAAGAGAAAGTTGGACAGAAGAAGGAAATAAAAAAAAAGGAAAATTGATATATAAATACCGTATAATTATACTGTGAAAAGTGTTTGACGTCTAATTTTTGTTTATATTTTGATGTCAAGTTATCATAACTCTAAAATCAAAAAGGCTAAAAATGCTAGGCTTAGCTTCTGTAATTTCCAATCACAAAAAATGAGGTTAAATTCACCACAAAAATTATGTTTTCTTTTATACGGAATGTGTTTTGATTGTTTTAAGAAAAGACATTTTATTTTAAAATAATATGTATTCTTTTCTTATAAAATAATAATATACATTTGTGAAAAATTATTTTTTATGTAAAGATAGAATTCATATTACTTGTCATTAACAAATATAGAAAAAAAAACACAGATGAATAATAATTGCTATTGATAAATATAAAAATTTATTATGATCAAGTATATATATTTTAATACTTTTATTTTTGGCTTAAATATGTAAAAAGTCCCTGTAAATTCGCGTGTTTTTGTTTTTTGTCCCTGTATCTTTTTTGTTCTAAAACAAACCTTATAAGTTGTTAACTTTTTGGTTTTAGTCCCTAATGTTAACTTCTGTTAAAAAATCGCGTTGCTGGCAAACGGAGACACACGTGGCGAAGGTTTAGTTGGCGTTGAGAGACCAAAACCAAAAATGTAAATTTGCAGAGAGTTGAAATTGAAAAAACGTTTGAAATCTAAAAATTATATCTTCTCTATCCCTCTGTTTTCTCTTGTTCATCTCCCAGCCAATTTCTTCAATTCCTTAAAAATGGAAGTTGAATGAAATTTAAAAGAACCTAAACTCCAATTTCTTCATTTGCAATTTCAGCCTCACCAAAACAAACCATATCTTCCTCCTTCAAATTCATATGATACCTTTTATTTATCATCATATTACATGTCCTTCTGATTAATTAATATCCAGGAAGATTTGTGACTCCATTACCCACTAGAAACATAATTACCTGCAAAATATTGCAGTTATTCACCCACCAACAAGTAAGTGACTCCAATGCAGCAGTCATCTCTAAAGATCATCACGACAACAAAATAGACCCACACCAAACCCCAGCTTGAAAACTATATACAGATGCTCCATGTGTGTCTTTTACTTTGTAGCTATAAGAGCCCTATTTCATTTTCAATGAAAATTCATTCATTCTCCCAAATATTACAATCATAACAGAAGACTCATTCTTTTCTAAAAGACTAAAAGGAAGACAAAAGAGAAAAACATAACTATGGACAATCAATTGAATATAGTAAAATGAAAATATAAAGAAATAGTTTGAACATCTTTTCACTTGTAGTTCTGTACTTGTTAAGAATTTCACTAATGCTAAACAAGCTTAATTAATTCCATATGATGCTTCATAATTAATACAACTAGCAAATCAAAACAATAAAAAAACACAAAAACAAGTTTCAGTCATGCAGTAAGGTATAGAATCAACAAATGCAAGCAAGAATAAAAAGGTTCATCCCTAAGAAATCTCAATTAGTTTATCTAGAGGCATATGTGCCACTTTAAAAACACCGATGGTGAGGCTTTGAAATTGCAGATGAAGAAATTGGGGTTGGAGATGAAGAAGAAAAAAATAGAGGGATGAAGAAGGTCTGGTATTTAAATTTCAAATTTTGATGTTTACGTTTTTCCAATTTCATCCCTCTATAATTTTGCGTTTTTGGTTTTGATCCCTCAAATCTAGTCATGTATCACCTCTCATGCCACATAAGCGTGTTTTGCCAACTCAACAAGTGACATGTGTGCCTCCGTTAGCCAACACAACTTTTTTTTAACAGAACTTGACGTTGGGGACCAATTCCAAAAAGTTAAGAAGATACAAGGATTGTTTCGCAACAAAAAAAAATACAGGAACTAAAACCAAAAACGCGTCAACTTACAGGGACCTTATACATATTCAAGCCTTTATTTTTTAATTCATCTGTATTTTTTTCCATCTCTAAATAGTTTTTTTTGTTTATAGGTCCACAAAATTGATATCAATAAAATTTATGAATTATTATATAGTTTTTTTTTTTTTTACAAATGAATTATTATATAGTTAACACCGCGTGGATATGATTTTTATTGAACAACTCTTTGCGTGTAACAACAACAAGAATCTATCCTTTATAAATACAACTGTTAATTAATGTTATTTATATACTTGATCCGTCTTAAAATAATTGTTATTTTAATTTTTTTTTTGTCTCAAAATAATTGTCACCTTAAAATACAAATGTAGCATTTATTTTTCCCACAATTATACATTTATTTATTGAAATTAATTTAA
>Ga0315914_1010633_pt1 | contig 11367 bp, 5 predicted proteins | sample MpolenodulesMG_FD_203920 | JGI IMG/M metagenome (GOLD analysis project Ga0315914, IMG submission 203920) | Medicago polymorpha root nodule microbial communities from Los Angeles, California, United States - elongated nodules | ecosystem: Host-associated > Plants > Roots > Nodule | place: USA... | reverse complement strand
ATATTATAATATTGTTTTTTACATCTTGATTAATTTTATCAAAAAAAATCTTGATAATTGTGGTTCGATTCTTTGATTTTTTTGTTAAACTAAAAATATTTAAAATTTCGATAATTGCTTATGTAATGGCACATCCAAACACTTCAATTTATGTAAGTACTTTTTAGTGTACATATCCAAACATAAATAGCTTATCAAGTATAAGAGCTTATGATGTAAGCTCTAATGTTATAAGCCCTAATGCTATAAGCATCTATATAAGCTGTTTATCCAAACAGGGCCTAAAAGCAGGTGCCCCAAGGATTGTCGACGACAACCCAATAGACTTAAGCAATAAGGGAGATGATTTAATGTAATAGCTTGTAATAAAGTTGGATGTTTTTTTTTTATGTTTTTTGATATGCCGTGCATTTTGGTACATTTTAGCATTGAATAAATTTGAATAAAGTTACGTATTGAATAAATTTGAATAAAATGACTCAAGTACACAAAATCAATTCAAAAATACAAAATTTTAATTAGTTTTAATTTCATCTACATTACATTACATTCTCCCTAAATATATGTTATCATCATAATAATGTTGGATTTAAATTAAATTGTTGAACAACATTGAATCCACCATAACCAAATCGCTTAAGAACAACATTCAAACAATTAAAATTTCAGCAACATTTCTTAAGAACAACATTCAACACATAAACTCTCATACAATTTCGAATCCACCATAACCAAATCGAACTTTTCGAGCAACACCATTTTCATTTTCTTTTTTTGCGGATCTCACACCATAACACCGTAACTGTTCACGGCCAACACAAACATCACATCAATCCATTACAACAACACTGCTTTTCTTGTTCCTCCCTTCTCAAAATCATCAAAACAACACAGTAGCCTCAAACCACTTTCACGAAATCCATACAACACCATTTTCGTTTAAACCAACACCAAACCTATGCACAATCCGAAGTGAATCAAGCCTCAAGCACTGTAAATAAAACGGAATCGGTTTTTTAGCTCTTTTTTGTCTTTCTATTTTTTAGCATCTCATTTATTCATATCTAATATCATTCATTTTTATTTTTTTAGCTTATTTAGTGCTTTAACTTTATTTCATGTATTTTTAGTTAGTGTTTTAATTTTCATATCATGTATTTTTTATCTAGTTTATTTAATGACTTAATTTTTATCTCATGCATTTTAGTTTATTTAGGCTTTAAAAAATCATTACATGCATATTTTATTTCTTTTAGTTTTGCTTTATTTAGCATATATATTTATTTTATGCATTTGTATTTTTTATTTTGTTATTATTGCTTTATTATTTTAATTTGTTTAAATATTATGATTTAGAATGTTCTTGGGAATAGTGTAATTTTATTTATGCATTTTTATTTTCTTGTCATTTTTATTGTTGAGACTTTAGAATGTAACTAAGAACCATGTAAATACATATAAATGAGAATATGCACCGACACTATCGTCATAACCTAAACCATGCACCAAAATCAATTAGAGACAAATTAGGATTAAATATCGGACAATTTTATGGACTTTTAAATCAAACAACTAGTAATTTTAGGATTAATTCCAAGGACTTGAGATTTTACTTTGGATCCAATATCCATTGTAAATTTCTCGCGCTTTATTTTATTCTGTTGCGCCTTAACGCTTAGATATTTTTTTAGCTCACTTTTAACTTAGGATTAATCAAATTTCCAAAAACATTCAAATATGCCAAACTCAAAAATATTTTCTTAATATACATTGGATTTTAACCCAAGAGATTCTCTCTTTCTTTTATGTCTTAAATCAAATTTTTAATCTATCTTAAACCATATTTAGACTTGGTTTCCTTTTAATTAAAATCAATTAATCTCACGTTTTATCCTTCTACGCCTTCTCGGCTTCTTACCGTCTTAAAACTTCTTTTTTTTCAAACTTAAAATCAATTTAACCCATTACTTGGTTTTTAATGTGAACTACATGATTTTGATCCCATCTTTGGGTATGTAGGAAAAAGACTGTGTCTTTCCAAATCAATAAAAAATGACAAAAAATATTCTTCTCTTTTTATCTTCTCACACTTAGACTTCTTTAGGCATGTTTTACAAGCAAAATAATTTAGCACAAAATAATTAAAAACAAGAGGTTCTTATGGAATACCATAGACGTTTATGGTGCTAATACCTTCCCTTTGCGTAACCAACCCTCGGACCTTGATCTCTTATAGGGTTATTCTTTCTTTTCCCCTTCCCTCCTCGGAAAATAAAAGATCGGTTATGTATCCTAAGTTTGTGAGTCAATGCTAACTAATAGCTTGATATCTAAAAATCACCGCGACAACAAAATGGAAGAAAGTAGAAAAAATAACTCAAGTAATCTGATAGAAGAAAGAGAGAAGAAACTGTTGGAGAGAGAGTTACGAAAGAGAGAGAAATCCGTAGTGATACAATACACTGATAACAATAATTGCAAGTTTATCCCTTAATGTTGATTTGTTAAAAAACAAAATGGGATCTTTTTGGTCCAAATAAAAGGTGTTGGCTGCTAAAATAGACCTTCATAAAAATGAGTGGCTCTATTGTAGCAAATATACACATCAACAAATCTTAGCCACCATCTTATAATCATATATACACATCAACAACAATTAAAGACATTGAGTCGACATTTAACATAGTATAGATCATTCACACATTACCATCACATAAACTCATCATCAAATATCACATCTTCAATTACTCACATTTTCACATAAAACATCGACACATTTCACATCTTCAAATACACTTGCAATTATGTATGCAATGTTCCTAACTCGACTCTATATGCATGTGGTTCCGGTTTTTGGATATCATAGTTATGTTATTGATTAATCCCACAACATCAAATAATTGTATATCAGAAGTATTTTATTGATTAATCCCTCAACGTCAAATAAGACTGACCATGAATGCATGGACACCAAGTAAGATTCAACAATGCACAACATCGTATAGCTCATCGTTATATAATCACTTCATTATATATCAGATCAACATATCATCACTTCATTATAAAACATCTTCATTTAATCACATCATTATACAATCACTTCATTATATAATCATGTCCAATTATTACATTATTCTCACATCATTAAACACTCTCCCTACCAAATCGGCCATCTTCCTTACTATCTCGGCCACATATAATACCAACTTAGCCACGTTGCCCAATTTCGCTACCAACTCGGCCACATGCCATGTTAACTCAGCAAAAGCATTTCAGAGCTCGATCATAACATTGAATGGGTATTGGAGTGATATCCTATATGAACAATCTATATACAATAGGTTTCTGAAGTCTTAGGGAAAAAGGTTTGCTTCCCACATTTATAAATAGGGCCATATTTCTCCACAACTAAACCTAAGTAACTCATTCCATACCAAAAAAAAAAAAAAAAATCTGAACTTCATTCACGATCTAGGCCGCTTGATGATCTTAAATCCCAATTTCCCTCAGGTTAGAAACTCAAACCTAAATTACAAACTATTTCCCCCAATTGAGAAATGATCTTATTCACTTAGTTGATCAAATAAGACATTTGATTTCATTTGCCACTTCATCTATTTGGATCACAGTCAGCGATTCTATCATTTCTTTCTCATCTTTCAACTGCGTTTGTCTTTCTTCAACATGTCTAATATATTATTGAGTGGTCTATTTTTTTTTTATTAAGTTACTTGTTATAACCATTTTGAAATTGTAGTTGCAGTGGTTGCATGGTTGCTTTTTTGTTGTTAATTTTTTAATGGTTGTGGTGGTCCCCCATTAGTCTTCTTTTGAAATTAGTTAAATACTTTAGTTAAAACACTCATGATTTAGATTAGTCATTGGTTTAAGATTTGTTCTCATTTGTTTTTTGTTGGTTTGTAAGACATCAAAGACACAAAAACTGGACTTAGTAATCATAACCTTAATCATTACATTCGATTTTGATCGTACCATTTGAATTTGCTTAAGTCAAATTCAAATAACACAATCAATACTTAACATGATGATGAAACCTATGACGATTCTAAACCAACTTTTTGTGTCTAAGATGTCATGTAATCAACATAAAAAAAATGGTCTCAAACCTTAAAGCAATTATTACTAATTTAAAGGCCCATTTGTTTTAGATTCTAAAAAAATGGATTTTTCTTTGTATTTCTAAAAATAGATTTTCTAGAAATTTAATCAAAAATAGTAAAAGTTATTTCAAACTCATTTGATATAAGTTAAAAAAGAGATTTTGATATTTACTAACTTAAATATTCATTGTTCGAGATTTTACATAGTAAAAATCACATATTTTTTCAAAAATGATTTTTATGAAAAACTATTTGAAATAGCTTTTTTTTTTCAGAGATTTTTTCAAAATTTAGTATAAAAAAATTTATAACAAAATGATGAAATGCTTAGAATGACATTTTAAGATAAATTATTCAAACGGATTTTTCATTTGAAGCTTTCCTTAAAAATTATAACAAAAACATATTACACTACAAAAATCTGCTTTCCCTCAAAAAAAAAATCTATTTTAAAAAAAGCTATAACAAACGGGCCCTAAATCAATAATACTCCAAAGTGTTAAGTTAATAACAAAACAAGATTCATGGCTACAACTATAATCGTTAAAATAACACAAAAACAAAAGTTACCATGAGACGACTACAACCATCGACTTAATCTTACAATTACAGTTTCAACTATAATCATTTATTGGCAAGAAAAAAAAAAGTTTATATTTATAAGTGGAATGAACATGATCCTAGGTTGTGATTGATCAAGAAGACCATGATCCTCAAAAAATCCATGCTAGTTTGTTGTATAATCCAAATGCATGCGAGCAAACACCTTTAATCAAATTCATAAGTGGAATGAACATAAATAAAAGAATTAAATTTAATTTCTTTCTCGATGTCATTTTTTAAATGAAGGATACTTTTATCTTAAAATTAATATATATCTAATTTTCTTTTTTACATGTGAAAAGAAGTTCTCTCTGGTCAGGTATAGAATCGGAAAAATTTAACTGTCACAAATCGTGTGTGAATAAAGTGAAGTAAAACAACCATAAAATGAGAGAGGAAGATGCCACATGAGAGGCAGCAAGAGTGATCAACTATAAAAAACGATAATGAAAGTGCATTAAGACGTTGGAGGTAGGATATATTGAAAAAAATTGAAGTCCCTCATAGAAAACTTCATTATTAGCAAAAAATAAATAAAGACTAATACTATATAAGAATTTATTAATCAAGAGTCCATTTTTAAAACCTTATATGATAGAGGAAAAAAGAATATTGAGCTCCTTGTTCCAAATGCTCCCTCCTCTTATTTTTGGCTACTGCTAACTTTACACATCTTTGCTTCTTTTATAGATGAACCAGCTCTTATCTTTTGTTGTTGAGGCTTTATGTCTCATAGCATGCTTTAGCTAGCATAGTGAACAACTTGCAACAGTTCCTATTACATGTCTAATATTTTGCTTCCTTTTTTTCCATCCTAAAGCGTGTTTGTCACTTTCTCTTTGGGGATATTGTGATAGCAATGTACTCACTAGTTAGTTGATTGCAAAATAAGGAAGAAAACTAAAACCATGAAAAAGGAAAATTGGTATTATACTGAAAATGATATTTGCCTTGTTTTATGCACTGCAACTGTAGGGTAGTAACATGATACGGAAGTCACATGTCTATTGCCATATTTGAGCAAGGTAGAGGAAATGTAGATAATCAAGATAAAGCAATATGACTTTTGAATAGAAATAGCACTACATGTCCATGGTGTTAGTGTTACGACTTTCTTTTAATTCAGAATTTCAATTTTGTATTTATATTTTTTTTTCTTCCTGTTTTTATGTTTGTCAATGTGGTTTCTAAGTTGCAATTTTTTGTGTGATTAATAAATGAGATAAAGGTGTAAATTTTAAATTTTATGAGAAAATTAAGAATCGCAAACTTAATTAATAACAATCGAAAACCCATTTGAGTTGGCCTAGTGGTATTGACTTGGGATCTGGGAGTGTGCTCCTCCTAAAGTCTCAGGTTCGATTCTCTCTGGGGCCAATTAAGGTGGGCCAATTTACCTTCTTCAAAAAAATAAAATAATAACAATCGAATTATTATCACTTATTTTTGATTATTTCTTGACTTGGTCATATAAAATTAGAGCAAGTCCACAACCAATGCACAATGTTTAAAGTTTTGGCATAGTGACTGCTTTTATTGACCTAAACAAACACAAGAATAATGAATTGCTGCTAAATATATTTTTGGAATAATTAATGACTGAGGAAGTAATTTTGAGAGTTGCCATATGACATGTCCCACCGGAACTACTACGTTTCATAGTAAATAATTGTGGTGCAACACCTACCACATTATTGCACAATTCTTATCTTCTATATATTTTATCCTCAACCAATGTCCAATACACATTTCTAATCTTATCACCTAGTACATACTTTCTCATTGACAAACAGCTACTTGCATGCTCTTCAATTTCCATTCAACTCTTGAATTTCTGAAAAATGACTGACGCCTTTCTTCGTGTTGTGTTTAAGAACCTAGCGCTTCTTGCTCAAAACGAATTTGCAACTCTATCTGGAATCAAGTCAAAGGCTGAAAAACTATCAACCACCTTAGAACTTATTAATGCTGTTCTCGAAGACGCTGAAAAGAAGCAATTAACAGACCGCTCTATTCAAATATCGCTGCAGCAACTTAAAGATGCGGTGTTTGTGCTTGATGATATCCTTGATGAATGTTCGATCAAATCCACTCAATTTAAGGCCTCATCCTCTTTCATCAATCCAAAGAACTTCATGTTTTGCCGTGACATAGGCAGTAGGTTGAAAGAGATTGCAAGTAGACTCAATCATATTGCTGAAGGTAAGAAGAATTTTATGCTACGAGAAGGTGTTACTGTTACGGAAAAATTACCAAGTGAAGTGGCTGAATGGTGCTAAACCAGCTCCGTTATTGCTGAACCAAAAGTGTTTGGACGAGAAGATGATAAAGAGAAGATTGTTGAGTTTCTTCTCACCCAAGCGAGGGACTCTGACTTTCTTTCGGTCTATCCCATTGTTGGGTTAGGTGGTGTTGGAATAACAACTCTTGCTCAATTGGTCTACAACGATGATAGGGTGAGTGACAATTTCAAAACAAAAATTTGGGTTTGTGTTTCAGACGTTTTCTCAGTCAAGGGGATTTTGTGTTCCATTATAGAATCCATGACAAAACAGAAATGTGATGTAATGGGTTTAGATGTAATACAAAGAAAGGTGCAAGAAATGTTGCGAGGTAAAAGATGCTTGTTTTTTTCGACGATGTGTGGAACAAAAGTGAGGAATTTGAATTCGGATTAAACCAAGAGAAATGGAATAAGTTGAAGTCTGTGTTGTCTTGTGGATCCAAAGGTACTTCCGTTGTAGTGTCCACTCGTGATATGGGTGTTGCCTCAATCATGGGAACATGCCCAACTCGTCCTTTGTCAGTTCTCTCTGATAATGAATATTGGTTGTTGTTCAAACAATATGCATTTGGACAGTATAGAGAAGATCCGGAGGAGCTTGTGAAAATAGGCAAGGAGATAGTAAAAAAGTGTGGAGGATTGCCTCTTGCAGCACAAGCATTAGGATGTCTAATGCATTCAATGAGTGAAGAAAAGGAATGGCTTGAAATTAAAGAGAGCGAGCTCTGGGCTTTACCGCATCAGAATTCTATTTTGCCAGGTCTAAGGTTGAGCTACTTGCATTTATCACCAACCTTAAAACAATGTTTCGCTTTTTGTGCTATATTTCCCAAAGATGCAGAAATCATGAAAGAAGAATTAGTTCATCTTTGGATGGCTAATAAATTTATTTCATCTAGAAAAAATTTGGAGGTTGAAGATGTTGGCAACATGATTTGGAATGAATGGTACCAAAAATCTTTCTTTCAAGACATCCATATTGATGATTATTCAAGTGTGATTTCTTTCAAAATGCATGATCTCGTCCATGATCTTGCTCAATCAGTAGCGGGGCATGAATGTATGGTTTTAGAGAATGCATTTGTGACTAACTTGTTAAAAAGCACACATCATATTAGTTTCAACCCTCTTTTTCCGGTATTATTAGAAGAGGATTCCTTCAAAAAAGCAGAATTGTTGCGAACATTGTATCAAAACTTTAGAGAAGATTTTCAATTAAACTCTGAAAGTGTCTTACCAATAAAGCACACTCTTCGGTTTTAAGAACAAAGACTTTAGAGTTATCATTACTCGGTAGTTTAATTCATTTGAGGTATTTGGAGCTTCACAATTTCGAGATAAAAACCTTCCCCGACTCAATTTATAGCTTACAAAAATTGGAAATCTATTTACAAACTGAGTTGTCTACCGAAACGGTTGTCTTGTTTACGAAATCTTAGACATTTAGTCATTGAACATTGTTATTCGTTGTCTCACATGTTTCCTCACATTGGAAAATTATCATGCTTAAAAACATTAAATGTGTATACTGTTAATCCAGAGAAAGGACATAGCTTAGTGGAGTTACGTGATCTAAACTTAGGAGGAAAACTGGAAATCAGAGGCCTACGAAATGTCGGTAGTTTATCTGAAGTTGAAGAAGCAAATTTAATAGGTAAAAAAGACCTCAATGAATTATGCCTGTCATGGTGGCACGAAGATTCATCTGTCAAGCCCCCTATTATTAGTGATGATCGTGTATTTGAAGTGCTTCAACCTCACACAAATCTTAAGGGCTTGAAAATATATCATTACCAAGGATTATGCTTCCCAAGTTGGATCAGAACTCTTGGAAATTTAGTTACTCTTACTGTTAAGGATTGCTTTCTTTGTGAACGGTTTTTATCACTTGGTAAACTACCATCTCTAAAAAAACTCCAACTATTCTCTATAAAATACTTGGATGATGATGAATTTGACAATGGTGCGGAGGTGAGAAATTTCCCATCTCTGGAGATACTCACATTAACTAATTTACCAAACTTAGAGGGACTGTTGAAAGTGGAAAGAGGAGAAATGTTTCCTTGTCTTTCTATTTTGAACATCTAAAATTGTGATAAACTTGAACTTCCATGTCTTCCATCTGTTAAAGAATTCCAACTACTTGGATGCAGTGATGAGTTACTGAAGTCAATCTCTAGCATGTATAGTCTTACTACCCTTACCCTTTGTTTTGGTTATGGAATAAAATATTTCCCAAAGGAGATGTTTAGAAACCTTACTCGTCTTCAAACTCTATGAGTAGAGGGTTTCCACAATTTGAAGGACTTACCAAATGAACCCTTCAACCTAGCTTTGAAGCATCTGGATATCAATTTGTGCACCGAGCTTGAGTATTTACCAGAGGAAATATGGGGAGGTCTGCAATCACTTCAATCTATGGTGATTGTTGATTGTAGGAAATTAAAATGCTTGCCGGACGGTATTAGACACCTTACTGCACTTGATTCATTAACTATTTGTGCATGCCCAACATTGGAGAAGCGAAGCAATGAGGGAACATGCGAAGACTGGGACAAGATAGCCCATATTCCAGAACTGCACATTTAGAATGAAAAAGCACAGATGTTTGAAGCAGTTGACTAGTTGACTATTTATGGTTTGATCAACTTGTTTACTCTTTTCTGTTTCCCTCACCATTGACGCTCCCTTTGTTTGTTGCTCTTAAACGGGTAAGTTCTTTATTCTCCCTCCAACCTTTTGATTGTGTTTCTTTTAGGGTTGGTTTGGTAAGACAGATATTTAAGTTTATATCTTAGTTTATTTGTTCGTATTACTAAAAAAGACCTATTTAGTAACTATCGTTTTGCTTATAGCTTATTTTTATGAGCTTGCTGCGTTTTTTTATAAGCTAATTCAAGTAGCTTATAGCTTTTCACTTTTTATCTCAATATTATCCTTGCAATCTTAATTTGGAAAAATAAATATTAAATAGATATACCTTTTTTTTATAATTTCATATTTATAAAGTAGGTTTACTACAAGAAAAACTGCATTTTGCGACTTTTAAAAACGCTGATTGCGACTGTTAGAAGGGTCGCAAATGTACATTTGCGATTGTTCCCCAACAGTCGCGGATGTTGGGGTCGCAACTGTCTTTTGCGACCCTTCGTAGAACAGCCACACCAACAGCCGCAAAAGGTGCTGCGACAGTTCCCAACAGCTGCAAATGTGGAGATTCACAAGGATTTCAGGGGGGCTTGCAACGGTTTGAACTGTCGCAATTGTATATTTTGAAATTTATAATTTAAAATGTTGCGGTTGTTTTTGAACAGTCGCAAATGTATTTTTTTTTTTTAAAAAGGCACAAAAATTTATTTTGATATGCCCTGATTTAAAATTTTTTCTCTAGAATTTGAAGACAATCTCAAAATATATTACTAAAGACTTAAAATGCAAAATATACATAATTCAAGAGTAAGAAGTTTGATCTATACATCAACTTTACTAAAACAAAAGATATATAGTACCATGTTTAAACATTCAAAAAACGAAACACTAGTGACTGAACATTCAAAACAGCTGTAGCAAAATTTGAAGTCCATAACAAAACAGCTATAGCAAAATTAGAAGTTCCCTAGTGATGTTGCTTCAATGATCCTCAAGGCGGTGGCTAGACTTAGATGAATGTCTACCATCTCTTGTTTCTAAATTTGTTGGCTGAAAAGAAGAAGAAGAAAAAAATAAGACAATGATTAGTAAATTGAAATGCAAAATATTGAAACTGAAAAAAAAAAAAAACTAGAGATATCAAATATATCGATAAATGGGACAAGGTATCCACCATAAACCTATCCTCGTTTGAACCGAACCCTTAAATTATACCAAATGAATGTGCATGTATACATAGATTGTGAACTCTGCTACATTCTATGACCATTCCTTCTATCATTATAAAGCAGCAACCAATAAACCATTACAGCTCTACACTTTCTAACTTGTTATTTCTCGTAATCAAATGTTTAGTAAAAAAAATCAAAGTTATTCAAACTATATACTGTAAATTAACTTAAGTTGAAAAATCACAGCTAGGACAGTATATAGTTCGAATAAATTAAGTTGTTATTCAAAGTAGTTCTTGACTTTATTTTTTACTAGAACAATAACTCTCTTGAGTTGCTAAATATTAAAAGACTAATAGAATTCAAAGAGAACTGAGTATAAAGTATAAACATATCATACACTAAGTTGAGTAAAAGCTACTGATACAGGACTGAGCTTCATATGTAGTACGCATCATAACGAACCAAATGAAGCGAGTAATAGCGAGTTTGATCAGCCAAGATAGCAAGGAAATATTTAAGACTATGAAAAGGAGCA
>Ga0315914_1010631_pt1 | contig 11368 bp, 10 predicted proteins | sample MpolenodulesMG_FD_203920 | JGI IMG/M metagenome (GOLD analysis project Ga0315914, IMG submission 203920) | Medicago polymorpha root nodule microbial communities from Los Angeles, California, United States - elongated nodules | ecosystem: Host-associated > Plants > Roots > Nodule | place: USA... | reverse complement strand
TTATGTTTGAAAATTATGTTGTGTTGATAATTGTTATGTTATAAGTTAAATTTACTGTTAGAACATATGGTCACCGACATGGTATGTCTGTTTAGAAGCAAGCTAAATGCGCCAAAACAGAGGTTCAGCCAAAACAGATGGCTTCTGCCTCTGTGCTGATGCAGTTCGGATTATATAATCCGGACAGTTTTAACACATTCCAGATTATGTAACCCGGAAACATCATTTCCCACACCATTTGTCGACTTCCAACAGGGTGATTTACACGTTTCCGATTCTATAATCCAGAAATTTTCTACACTTTTCGGATTATATAATCCGAATCCATCTATTCATACTTGACATCATCATCCATCAGAGTGGATGAAGTGCCAAAAACCACGAATGAATCCGGAATTATAACTTGGTAACCAAGATAATAGTAGCTTATTCTCTTTGCAACGGTGGATGGAGAAAATTTTATTGGTTCAATTTGTTCCACACGTACCGACTAATATTTTGCTTTTGATTTCATAAACTTAAAGAGATGTTCCTTTTGATATCATCTTTCAAGCGATAATGCATTAGATTGATAAAATGTCTTATTTTCCTAACTACTAAAATCCTGTTTGGTAAAAAAAAAAAAAAGAAGCAAATAGACGATAAACTAACTTACTGGTGGATGAATTTATAGTGGGTAGTTGATAAGGTAGTTATAGCTGATAACATACTCCCTCCGTCTCATAATAACTGAGTCATTTGCAAAAAAATATTGTCCTAGAAAAATTGACTCATTTCACTTTTCAATACAATATTAATTATTTTTTTCCAATTTTAACACTAATTAATACAACTTTTACCACTCCCAATTCAATATATTATACTTTGCATTTATGATAAAGAAGAATAAACTAATAGTTGATAAGGGCACTCAAACTCATTTCTCTCTCTTTCACTTAGACACTTTTTCTTAATAAGTGTCAAATGAGTCAAAGGCTCAGTTAAAACGAGACGGAGGGAGTATATGCTAGTTGATCCTCTCCAGTTACTTCTAACTCATTCGTTGGATGGGTAGAGATGGTTATTTGAAATCTAAGAATGCTAAATACAACGAATAAAAAACTCAAGAAAAGATCACGATTGCATGTGATTGGCTGTTTATCACCACAAGTGGGGTGAATTCCACCAATTCTGGGATTTAGCTAAGAAACCGGATTTGCATTTTGCTTTTTAACTCACAAATTAGCAATCATGAAATAAGGTATTGTTATATGTTAAAAACTAAGTTTAGAGTGAGAGTTTTTTTCTCTCTCACTAAACTAGAATGAGAAGAGAGTAGGTTTTGGTTTTTAAGATTTGAGGTTTATAGAAAACAAGATGTGCTAGATTTAAAAAAGGTAAACGATGTTAATATCTTAAAAAAAACAAAAAACAAACGGTGAACTCGACAAGTGTAAATGCCGGTCGCGATACTTTCGTGAAGAGTTTATTCGCTAGATATAGCACAACTCAAAAAAGATATATTTAATTAATATTTTATTTTTTTCCAATTAAAGCTACTAGGTTAAAATTGACATTAAAAATGATAAGATATAAACTATTTAAATTAATTTATCAAAAAACGCTATAAGCTAGTAAGAATAAGCTATAAACTCATGAGAAAATGACGTTTACCAATCGGGTCTTGTTTAATCAAATGAGCTTAGAAGACATAAGCTATAAACTCAAATATGTGGCTTGCCAAACTAACCATAAGCAATCATGTGTTTACTATTCTTCAGATCAATGATAGACACAAGTTTACATAACATTACTCTTCAAAATGTGCTTGATCTAAGTCATACATACCAAAACATACAAGATGGTTTATTATGGATACAGAGAGATACACCATTGATGTATTAAAAGGTGAACTTCACTAGTTCTATGCACTTTGCAATGGAAATTTTCCAACAAAGTCAGTCTTAATACTACCCAAATAAAGATGGTTCTCAAACTCAATAGCTGAAGTTACAAAATTAATAATCTTCCCATTATTATCACCAAACTTTTTGATAATATTGCCTTCAGTATCCACTTTCACCACCATTGCAGACTTAGTTGCACTGCTGATCAAATTAAATAGCCTTGGAAATAAAGCTATCAAGTGCTTGAATACCTTAGAGGTGTGCACAAATCCCGTCCTTTCAGAAGTTATCTACAACATTAATTAACATATTCAAGAAAACCAATTCATCATATTCATATCATGTATTACCCCTCTTCTTCATGTTTAGTGTATATGAGTTTGCCACTAAGTTCTTTAAAACGAAAAAAATAAGGAAAATAATTATCATTTGAAGGACAAAATTGGTGACAAATTGATTTCTTCAAAAAAAAATTGGTGACAAATTTTTCTGATTTTAATTTTTGTCACTAATGCAGTTTTTTCTAGTATATAAATAACATTATTTTTTAACATCATAAATTTTTTTAAAGATGTGCTAGAACATATATTAAATCTCATTGTGATTCATTTTATTTTATCAGATTCATTGTATATATTATGTTACCTGAATTAAAGCGATCCAAAATGAGCCATCAGGAGCAAGATTAATGTTATCAGGTCCAGCTGGAAGGTTTTCAATAAAGATTTCTGTTTTACCTTTGTTAATTCCTTTTAGCCAATGTTTCAGACACCTAAATCTGATTCACAAGAAAAACAAATCAAACAAAATAAAAATTATTAAGACAATATAAATTAAATTGTTAAGACAAACTAATTAACGTATTTAATATACCCTTTAATTAGGAATTACTTAATCTTTTTTATCAAAAAATTTCTACTTACTTCCAAGTTTCGCAGACAAGAAGATAATCTTCATCTTTGGACAGTGCAACACCATTGGCAAAGGCCAAATCATCAAGGACAATAACGGTTTCATTTGACATGGGATTGTACCTTAAAAGTTGTCCATGAGGTCTTGCCTCAAGCACATCCAGATACCAATTGTGCATACCAAATTTGGTACTTGGAACACTGAAATATATATTTCCATCTGATGCTTCTATTACATCATCTGCAAACCTGGTCCACTAAAATATTAGAAAATTCATAGTTTGTTGTTTAATTAAAAAAAAAAAATAGTTATAATAGCTTATGAGTTTCATTGTTTTTTTACAAACTTATGAATTTCATTTTATTTTTGAAGGAAAACTTATGAGTTTCATAGCTAGTGAATGTTTGCAACACTTGAGCAGGGTACCTTTTCTTAAGGCAACCAAATTTATTGACACAAAACATTTAAAAGAATATTGTTTGAAGAATTTTTTTAAAGCTATGTCACTCCTAGCCATTATCCTTTTTCTTTTTCTGTTTTCAAGAAGCATCATTGTTCGAATGTTAACAAGGATTTTGAAATCATTCGGTAAGCTCTAACAGAGACCAGCAACAACACAGAAGCACCCTTCATTACGTATTTATAGAAGTCGTTAAAAAAGAAGGCAAGTCGGTCAGTAATTAAAACCCGGTCTTAAGGTCCTCCAACTCTGAGTTCTCAATGAAGATCTTCTTTTGGAACATTCATGGAATGGGTTCCTCATTTATTTTGGCATATTCTCTTTTAATTTGGGGGGCATATGTATTCTTTAGGCATAATTTTTTGGATTCATTATTGCTGGGGAATTTGCTGCGCGTAATCACCGAGGGTTGCTTTGGATTGAGGGAGATTCTTCTAGCGCCCTTCTTACATTTAAGAAACTTGAATTGGTGCCTTGTATCTAGCGAAATAGGTGGCATAATTGTTTCACTTTGGGTCTTCAAGTTCTTTCTTCCCATATTTTTGGTGGGATGCTTTGCCTGATTTAATTAGGGAAGATTTCTTTAGGCTTTGTTTGCGAGTTAGGAGGGGAAGGGACGGGAAGGCTTTGGAAAAAATGAATGAGCAAGTGGAAGAAATAGATGAGAAAAATGGGAGGGGAGAGCTTTGGGGGGTTAACTTTAATTTCTTCATAATTCTAAATCATCCCATTTGGGGGAACTAAACAATTGTATTGGAGGGTTTATATGAATTTTTCAAATTTAATTTACGTTGTTATATTATTTTTAAAATTAAAAATATAGTAATCATATGCATTAATTTATCATTATCTAAAAAACTACTATATATTTGAAAAAGTTTGAAAGATTTCTTCATTTTCCCTCATATTTTCCACCCCTCAAAGTCTTCCCCTCCCCTCCAAACTCGCAAACAAAGCCTTAGGGACAAATATGACATTCCAAATTATCATTTTCCATAATTTTGTTTGATTTTCGTCCTTTCTTTCTCCGTTGTTTTTTAGAGTGTTTTTGTTTGGCCCCCCCCTCTCTTGTACATATTTTCCCTTTTTTCTAATAATATTTATATGAGTGAGTGACACAGGATAGGGGTTTCTCGGGGGTGTCGACCTAGTCAGGATGTCTAAGCTTCTCCTTGATGTTTTCCTCACTCGTAGTTCAGTTAAGAAAATTAAAGCATTAAAAAAAATTAAATAAAGAGACTCAAAACTTATTTAACCCCCTTTTATTAATGTTCATTGTACTTCATTCATCTCATCATAATCATTTTTTAAGGATAATAAAATTAATATCATTTACTAAAATATTCATAATAAATAATTGTAGTTAGTATCTTTCTAATTGTCTTGGATCTTTGATGTCTTCCTAAGCATTTTTTGTGTTGGTTGGCACTTATTGTGGTAATATATTTCATTTTAGTCTCTTCAAAAAAATTATAGTTAATATAGTAATTAAGTGAAGTTAAATTTAATAAATAAAAGCATATTAATAATACAATAATAAATATTAAATCGATATTCTAAAGTGACAATTTATTTAAATAAAAAATATAAAATGATAATTAAAATGAGAGAGGGGTAAAAACTAATTTGAAAAGATTCTACTTCTAAAACTATAAAATGCACCATGCAAGAGAAAACAAAAACTCTGAAAGCAACGCACTGATCGGTTTTTGTATGCATTTCGGAAAAGACAAAATATCTTCCATGGTCAGTGCCCTACTCTCTGGTCCCACCTTAAGCAAGACTCTTCACAAGATTTCTGTAGGGGACATTTAAGTACTGTATATTTTAGTTTTATTAGAATACTAACAAATTTAGAAGTTTAAAGTGTAAATTTATCTTAAAAATTATGCATTCAAAACATTTAAACATCAAAAAATAATTTTTTTTGCATAAAAATTTATCAGTTATTTTTGTTTTTAAATTTTAAAACACTTATTAGCATAACCTTAATTTTGTCGGCATCATTTTTATCTTCAAAAGTGTGTATTTTTTTATTTTTTTTAAGTAACAATATTTGAACAACAAAATATTGATAACTATAGAAGAGTCGTACAGAAATACGTCAAAAGCAAGTGTTAGTTTGATTTAAAGAAATAGAAAAAGTTACTTTTAAAATGACAACCGTATGGTGTTGAACAACTTTTGAGATGTTCAAATAACTTTTCTCAATTTTCTGTTGGAGATTGCTTCAGGGAAGTATACAGCCTAGAATGGCATTGTGACAGAGGAATAATTAGAGATCCTAACAACAATATAATTTGAGGAAATTGAAACTGACAATAATTTGTTCGTCTATTGTTTCAAGGCATTAGAGGTAAATCTATTTTTGTTTGGCTTGGTTGAACATCCTATATATTAAGTGGTGTTCATATGTGGTAGAAAACTTTCACAATTTTAACACCTTGTTAAAAGGTAAATGTGCAAATAAATTGTCTCAAAGCATGAAAGAATAGAACATAACAACAAGGTAGAGATGAATTATTTGTTTGAGACTCACATTAATTGAGAACCATTTACTTGTGACAGGATAACACTGAAACCATCTTCTGTAACCTTTAACAAACCCTGCAAAATATAACTATGTATCAGTTAATCATGCAATATTTTATAATGGACCGGTAAATATTTTTTATGAAAATTACTGGGTTGGTTTATGTAATTCAAAAATGTCATGATTTAATTACCTTGGTAGCATCACAAACAATGAGACCACCATCTTTAGATGTAGTGATTCCAAGCAAAGAAGAGCTATCTATATGCTTCCAATTCTCCCAATTTCCATTTCTAACCATTCTTTTAATCCAACCATCTCTTGTAGCTGTATAAAGGACACCATTTTTATCAACACAAACATCTTCTGGTTGTTTCAGAAATCCTTCTCCAAGTTTAATTACATTCTGTTAAGAAACAATATAATTAATAGACAATTAAATACATATTATTTTGAACACTAGCTATGATTAGATTATGCAACAAATATTGATAAAATTATCACCTGTAATTGGTTGTTTTTGGTTGAAGAAGTTGAAGATGCAGCAGAAGGAATTTCAAGTATAACTGGATCTATGGGTGAGAAGTAGAAGACTTGAACTGTGAGAGCAACAAAAGTTGCTAGCAGAAAGCTTGAGGTTTTGATCAGATTGAAAGCCATGCTTGCTCAGTTACTCTTGGAGTTTGAGCAATGTGCTCTGCTATTATATATACTCTCTCCCACTTAAATTATATGCAAAATGTGGTCCATAAAAATTAATGTTTTTTTTCCAAAATTTGAACTAAATACATCAAGTATGTGTGACATATTTTTGTTTATATTTTGAGACCCGAAGGAATAGTTGTCTGCTTCTATGATAACTTTTTTATTATATTGTTTTTAGTGGCGGAGCCCTTCATGAGCTAGGGTGGGCCACAGCTCACCCAGAAAACTTAAAAAATCAGTCCATTTTGCAAGATTTTTAATAATTTTGTGATGGTTTAGTTTTCGGTAGATTCAAATTTCCACAAAGTAGTGTAGTGGCACAATCGAAAAATATTAAAAAATTAAAAATCATAGGTCCATTTTGCGAAATTTTAAATATTTTTTCGACGGTTTTAGTTTTCGTCGGTTCCTAAAGTGGCATACGAGATTTTTTCATGCACACTTGACAGGTTAACGGAGGTTTCCATACATTCTAATTTGCGAGGGATTTCAAACCTCCCTTATATTGTTATTTCAACTGAAAAATTCTCCCAATTAACATTTGTACTATTAAAAAATTCAGTTTCATAATTTATAACAACAGTAAAATATGTAATTCATTCTTTTAAATACTCACCTGGGTATTTTAGTCAAGCTCCGTCACTTCAACTTTGTTGTTAATGTATATAACTTTATTTTTATGTTTATATATTATAGTTTATTGTAGTGGCCCACCCATGTTTTTTTTTAGCTCCGGCACCAATTGTTTTTGAAACAATTATAAACAAACGTTATATGTCTAATTAAGTGGTTTAAAAAGTTTTTTATCCATATAATTATATGAAATTTTGTTTTTAATCTTCATAAAATAAGTGACATGTTTACGTCCCATTAAACCGATTTTTTTATGAGGGAATTTTTTTATAATGTTTTAAGCATGTATGAAAAAAAAAATCACTCAAAACACAATCCCAAATGTCAAGAGGAATACATGCAGCAAGTCAAGTGTTATTCATGCAACAAATGAAATGTCAAGAGAAATACTTGCATCAAACCAAGTGTTATTCATGAAACAAACCAAGCGTCAAGAGGATGCAAGCAACAATACCAGTGTTACTCATGCAATGAACCAATTGTTGAGTAATGCATGCAACAAGCTAAGTGTTACCCATTCAATAAACCAAGTGTCATTACTCATGAGAAATACGTGCAACAAACCAAGTGTCAATATGAATACATGAAACAATTCAAGTGTTACCCATGCAATAACTCAAATGTCATAAGGAATGCATGCAACAAACCAATTGTCATCCATACAGTATATACCAATTGTCAATAGGCAGATTCGTTCTTGGGGAGTTGCAAACAACTTTATAGGGTTGGGCCATCAAAATTTGGGGCCCAAAATATTATTTATGTATATAATGCATGTAAAATATGAATATATACTATTAGCGTTGTCCTTTTAGCAAAGTTGAACAAATGGTGTAGTGGTAGAGCTTGTTGTTGTATTCAATGTGGCCATGGTTTCAACTCTTATCACATTAAATTTCTTCTTTTACTCTATTTAATTTTTTATTTCCAACTTGTTTACAACTAAACATACAATATAACTTTTTTTCCTTATATTTTTGGAGCACTCCATACTTGTCGAATAAAATAACAAAGTTTTAACAACAAACATTATAATTATTCTCTCGAAAAATAAAATGAAACAAACATTATAAAGTTTTTTTTTGCTCTTTCAAAAAAATTGGTTTTTTTTATTAGGGGCTATCTTTACTGTAAGAGTCGGGTCTCCAATTTTACCGGAACAACCCTGTCAATAGGATTACATACAACAAGCCAGATGTTATCCATGCAATAATCCGAGTGTCAAGAGTAATGCATGAAACAAGCTAAGTGTTACCCATGCAATAAACCAAAGTGTCATGACATGTGAGAAATACATGCAACAAGTCAAGTGTCAAGATAAATACATGCAGCAAGTCAAGTGTTATCCATGCAATAACTCAAGTGTCATGGCTCATGATAAATACAAGTAGCAAGTGATGACCGGAGAAGGAGTGAAGGAGGTCAAGTGATGGATGACCGAATTTCTTGAACGCATGAGTGGATTCAGTAAAGACGATGGCGCAAGGTGACTCAAAGAGTTGTGGATGCAAGGTTGCAAGGTTCATTAGTTTCTCAAAGGATTTTTCATGTAAAGATTTGTTGTAGAAACTCATAATCAGGCCCAACCTTTGGGGTGCAAATCGCTCAACCGAGCTGGGCCTCCAAAAGGTATGGGCCTAAAAAATAATTTATAGTCCAACACCCACCCCCACTGAAATAAAATAAACATATATTTCTTTTCTTTTTTTTTCTTAAGTATGCGTTTGGTTTTCTTCTTCTCACTCAACATTTCTCTTCGCATCACCAATCCGACCTCCATCTCTCAGTTGCGCAACGCCACACACCGGTAACCACCGTCAATCCAACCTCCCTCTATCCTCTAGACTCTATTTTCTAGACATAAATTAGACGCTATCAAACCTAAAATTATTTAATCAGTCAATTTAAAAAGTTATTTCATTGAAAGAATCACAACAATCATTTCTTTTTCGCATAACACATCCGTTTTAATCTAATTCTATGTCAGTCTTTGAATCATATATACAAAATCATATAACATGTATGTTGTTTATTGTTAATCATCCACACATCTTTATTCATCTGTTAAACAAAATTATATGATCACATTTCATTACAGTCTTGAGTCCCTAATTAAGTTTTTAAGATTCCCTTACACTTCACATATCATTTGATAATTATGGGCTTTAGAAAATTCATGATCAAGCAATCTAATTATGGAAATGCATTTAACAACTATCATATATAGTATAGTATTAACAATGAAATAAGCAAAAGGTTTCATGCACAACTCGAATAAGTACATGTAATAACACCCGGTACCGCATTAGTTTAGGGAGCTGGGCTTTTTTCGCTCCTCTCACATTCATTCGTTCGAGCAGCTTCGCTCCTCTCACATTCATTCTAACAAGATATATATATATATATATATATATATATATATATATATATATATATATTTGCATATAACACGTATAGAAGTACCAATGATATATATTATAATAAGGTAAATCAAATGTTAAAGTAGAGTACATGACGTAACTTACACAATCACACTAACAATATTTTTATTTTTTTACAAAAGTTCAATATAGTATAATTAATACTTTGTCCCCACGAGCTTAACTCATTTGGTAAGGGATATTGCACAATATGTGCAGGGGCTAGGGTTCGAACCCCAAACACCCCACTTATTTATCTTTAAGATGAATTTCTCTAGCCGGTAGGCTACTTGACAAAAAAATAAAATAAATACTTAAGCACATTGAAACTATATATATTACTGCACTAACATAGATATCGATCGGTTAAACATGACAATATCACAAATTTCATCGTCATAAATTGAAGTTAGTAATGAATAATCTACCAAAAATGACAACACCAATTTTCAAGTACTATACATGTATCATGAACCCTTTCATTTTCATCATGAAATCTCAATTCCCATAATCCCCAAAATTTAGTTACTCTAAGTTTATGCATGAGGTTTTGCTAAAAAAAAATAAAAAATTATGCATGAGGAACGAGGGAAAAGGGGATCCCATCTTTTTCTAATATGATGAGGACAAGTTCTATGCCCTCTTTCTATAATCCTTACTTCCATTGATCTTCCTTGGTTACTAGTTTCTCCAAATTCCTAACTTCTCCTAAATCTCTAACTTCAATTCAAGAAACACTAATTCTTCTTCAATCTCCATAATCAAAGTTTCCCTCAAGCCTTGAGTTGAGCTAAACATCCCAACTGAATCATTTCATGGTGATCTTAGGGTTAATTCTATGATAAAGTGGATGTTATAGGTGAGGAGGGTGGGGCAGTAAAGGAGAGAGTAAGAAGGGAAGAAGTGGATGTTCTAATGCAGTGGAAAAGCCGATTTCAACAAAAGACCATATTTTTTTCACATGTAAACGTTATGAGCAAAGCGCAAGACTATCATGCATTCACGCAAACTCGGGCAAATTCAATCATTTAAGCGGTCAAAATAACAGTTTTTACACATGAGAGCATGATAGGGTTGTGTGCAACTTGGGTGCATATTATGAGATAACATAGGAGATCCTTAGAAAATCAAAGATAAACGATTGATACTTTTTGGGGAGAGATTCTATACTTGAGAAACAATTTGTAAACACATTGAATAGTGAAATCATTAAGTCTCTTGTGTACAAATAAAGATCCAGGAAAATGTTAGAAATTAGGGTTGCCTTGTTGAAGGTTTATTTATAGTAGTAACATTTGTATTTCTTTGTAAAGAACTCATTGATGCTGGATTGAAGAGATATTTTCTCTACAATATGTAGACCATTGTTTGTTCAAACTAGATAAACAAATTCCCGTTGTATTGTTTCTCTACTCTCTACTTCATACTCTTTTATTATGTCATTCGGTTCAATTGTGAACAGGGATGGCAAAGCAGACCGTCTAAGCCCGCTTAAAACGCGACGAGACGAGTATAGTTAGGAGTTGAGTGTGTTATGTTATGTTTGAACATCTTGGATAAATTTTAGTGATGTAACATTTGGATAATTTTTAATGTTATGTAATCTTGGATAATTTTTAATTATATTTGATTAATGTTATGTTTGGAAATTATGTTGTGTTGATAATTGTTATGTTATAAGTTAAATTTACAGTTAGAACATATGGTCACCGACATGGTATGTCTGTTTAGAAGCAAGCTAAATGCGCCAAAACAGAGGTTCAGCCAAAACAGATGGCTTCTGCCTCTGTGCTGATGCAGTTCGGATTATATAATCCGG
>Ga0315914_1010630_pt1 | contig 11371 bp, 4 predicted proteins | sample MpolenodulesMG_FD_203920 | JGI IMG/M metagenome (GOLD analysis project Ga0315914, IMG submission 203920) | Medicago polymorpha root nodule microbial communities from Los Angeles, California, United States - elongated nodules | ecosystem: Host-associated > Plants > Roots > Nodule | place: USA... | reverse complement strand
TATATATATATATATATCCTTCTTTCTTTCACATTATTTCTCTCTTTTTTTTCATTATAGAAAGACTTTGTTAAAAATGCATTTTAAAAATTAAAAACTACAACTCTTTCAAACAAGACTTTAGTCTTTGTTCAGCAAAAAGAATATCAATCTTTACCTACTTCTATCATTTTTTGTTGAGTTTGTATTTTTTGATTTTGTCTTCTGTGTAAAAGTGTCCTAATTTATCTCCTTAATTTTTAACTGTACCATGCATGAACCAGAAACCCATCAACTGCGCTGACCATATTTTTGTACTATGTAGTCAATGGGCTCTACATGTTCCACATATTCAATCACCAAATATATGTATGTTGGGGTTTCTACATATAATCTGATGATGCATGAACAATTTTAAAATTTTTATTTCTCTTCTCACTGCAGCAGGTTGAAGAAAAATATTTTAAGCATATATAATCAACCAAGACTTAAGAGATGCAAAAATGCGGATTTTGAAAACTTAAGATAATCAATTATCAAACTCCACACACATACAATATGTTTTTGAATATACAGATAAAAGATAACTCGAAAAGGAAAATATTAAAAGACCAAACCTTTTTCTTCCATTTCCATGCTCTTTATCTTGATGTGGTAAGAATCTTCATGGAAACTTCATATCCCATTAAATTCACGTTCCTAAATTTTAACTTTCCCTAAGGACCCTATGCCAAGTGTTTTTCCCATTTTATTATTGCGTAGAAACGCATTCAAAAATTTACTACTAGGGCCAGCTGATCCATCGATTTATGAAATCCAGAGGGAAATTCAGATAGAAAACAATATAAAACTCAGAAAACAATATTCGAATTCGATAAATTAAGTCATTATTTTTGTTTTAAAATTGTTAATGTGTTTTAGTTTAATAGTCTCTTTTTGAATTTCCCTCTAGATTTCAGAAATGGATGGATCTGCTAGCCCCAATGGTGGAAATGGGAATGTGTTTCTACGAAATTATAAAATGGGAAAAACACTAAGCATAAGGTCCTTTGGCAAAGTGAAAATTGCGTAGCATGTATTGACTGGCCATAAAGTTGCCATAAAGATTCCTAACCGCAACAAGATAAAGAACGTAACTTGGAAATGGAAGAAAAAGGTCTGGTCCTTTAGTATTTCTTTAACTTTTTCCATTCTTTTTTCAGTAATTTTTTTTGTGTATGTTCAAAAACATATATGTGGTGATGGAATATGCGGAACATGGAGAGCTCTTTGACTACATAGTACAAAAATATGGTCATCACAGTTGATGGGTTCCTGGTTCATGGTACAATTAAAAATCAAGCAGAAAAATCCGGGCACTGTTACACAAAGAAGACAAAATCATAAAATACAAACTCAACAAAAAACGAAAGAAGTAGGCAAACAATGATACAATTTAAAAAAAATGAGAAAAAATAAGTCACAATTATCAGGTTGTAGAAACCCCAGCTGACATATATGTGGTTATCGATTATCCGGGGCATGATGAAACCCCATAAATATTTTTAGTATACTTCGTGATTTTTTTTTCTCACCATGAACCACAATATGCCATCGATAACATTACTTGTCCTTAGGGATGAGATAATATACAACAGGAACCCAACTATATACGCACGAAAGGAACATAACCAACCTCTTGTGTTTTAGCGAATTCTGCTCGTGTGAGCTCTATGTCAACCTTATTTTTAAAGAAATGGACTTAGTAACTTTAAGTATTCTCCAGCCATAAGGATAGAAGAGTGTTGCAAGTACGCTTGTGCTAAACAATAAAGTTCAACAAGGCTTCATATAGAATCTTTGTTTGCATGAAAATGTAAGAATCTTGTAGGTAAAATAAAAATAATAAATTTCACCTGTGACAGAATCAGTAATTCCAAGCTTTACAAACTTATCTGCAAGGAAGAAAAATCATGTACATAAGCAAAATGAGTGAAAGATTAGATTACACCGTCTGCACAGTAATGCACACGCCAGCAATGAAAAATATGGATATCTATTTGCATGAATAACAGAAACAAATCAACTCATCGATCACGCTCTTAGAAGTAATAAGGTATAACTCAAACAACACAAAAGATCATCGGTGACTATTTTGGACAACATATTAATACATATTCAAAATTAATACATTGTAACAAGCAATTTCACTTTTGGATTCAAAATTAGAACTTGTATTTGCAGTATGATGATATATGCCACAAGCAATAAAACAATCCAAATTCAAAATAAGTAGTTATGCAAACACACATAGCAAACACAGTTGCTAAACGACATTGAATTATACACATCCCAGACTGTATGCACTTTCCACAATCTTTAAATTGTTCTTTTGGGCGCACAACAACTATCTGATCAACTAGTGCATCGGCATCACTTTTTGGAAGCCATTCAGCCTTGAATAGGGGGCAGTGCTGACTGAAGCTTATTCCTATCAGCCTTCACAGCAGCATCCAGTTTCTCTACATGTGGTGCATCATTCTTGTAATCACATAGAAGCGTGTGATAGAACATGTTTATTAATTCATTATGAAAGAACAAGCCAGGGCACTTTGATCTTAAAGCAAGAAGTTAAAGAACATTTGCACTCAATTGATCAGACTGAATCGATCCCAAATCATTTTGCATTACAACCAAATTATTATCATCCCTTTTCACGAGGTGGGCAAAAAAGCGGTCTGTTATTACAATAAAATAAGGAATTACAAACAGTCAGATGGCGATATTATGGCAAACTCTCAGCACAATTAGAATGTTGTACACACACAACATGTGTGAAAAGAAGTAAAATTGTTGGAATAGAAGGACGTATAAGAAGTAGGAATTTATTCGTTTAAAATTTTCCATTAAGTTTTAATTGTATTTATTAGTGTTGTGTGTGAACTGTGAACTAATAAATCGGATGCAAAGAGCAAAGAAGGAAGCAAAATAGATGAAATTATTTGAAATTTTCACAACAAAACCTGCAACTCTGTATAACTTACTTCAGTGGCATAGTTATATCAACGTTCTAAGATGGAGAGTGAACCCGGGTAGTCTCCTTCAGTTGCAAACTGTGAGTTGAGATTGCAAGATCACAATTTCGTTGAAAACCGTAGATGAAATAAACAAAAAACTAAGACCATACTGTAGTAGAAGCAGCATTAGCAAGTATGATTTGCAAGCAATGCAGTAAAATCGATAGCACATAAACATATGTGATATCAGATAAATAATGCACTATTCCAAGCCCTGAATTTATGAATTAAAAAATAAATAAAGCTTTCTAAATGTTCATGAATATCATATATGTTGAACACCTTTTAACTTATATGCAACAAAGTCGAATGTTCTTTTTCCAAATGAAACTGTAGGTATACAATTACTATTGTACAAATGTGTGAACAGAGAGAAAAGCATAAACTATGAGATTTTAAGAGAAAAAAACCAGCAAATTAGTTACTCTTTAGAATTTACACTTTGGTGTAAAAGTTACAATTTATGAACTTCCATAACTATTCAGTATTTACCATGTACAGGATACAGGAAAAGCTACTCTTTATACACAAAGTTAAATTAAAAGATATAAATATACGCAGCAAGCTTCTAATGATTTATAACTGATACAACATTAGTTATCAGTTGAAAGGTTAGTATTTTCCTCTTTCACATTATTTCTCTATTTTTTTATTTATTTTCATTATAGAAACAGTTTGTTAAAAATTGATTTAAGTAATGGATTTTAACAATTAAAAACTAAAACTATTCAAACAAGACCTTAGTCTCAGCAGAAAGAATATCGTTCCTTACTTACTTCTTTCATTTTTTGTTGAGTTTGTATATGATTTTGTCTTCTTTGGGTAACAGTGTCCTAATTTTACTCCTTGTTTTTTAATTGTACCATGAACCTGGAACCCATCAACTGTGATGACCAAATTTTTGTACTATGTAGTCAAAGAGCACTCCATGTTCCACATATTCAATCACCTCATATATGCATGTTGGGGATTCTGCAACCTCATAAAGTCGTATAATGTGATCATGCATGAACAATTTTAAATTTTTTATTTCTCTTCTTACTGCAAGAGGTTGAAGAATAATATTTTAAGCATATATAATCAACCAAGACTTAGCCGAGGCAAAAACATGGATTTTAAAAACTATAGCTGAAGAAAATCAATTATCAAACTCCACACACATACGATATGTTTTTGAACATACAATACAGATAAAAGATAACTCGAAAAGTAAAATATTAAAAGACCAAACATTATGCGGTCAAGAATCTTCATGGAAACTTCATATCCCAGTAAATACATGCTCCGCAATTTACACTTTCCCAGAGGACCCTATGCAAAGTGTTTTTCTCATTTTATTATTGCATAGAAACACATTCAAATTTCCACTACTAGGGCCAGCTTATCCATCCATTTCTGAATATTGTCTCTTTTTGAATTATCTGCTAGCCCCAATGGTGGAAATGTAAATGTGTTTCTACGAAATTATAAAATGGGAAAAACACTTAGCATAGGGGCCTTTGGCAAAGTGAAAATTGCATAGCATTTATTGACTTGGCATAAAGTTGCCATAAAGATTCTTAACCGCAGCAAGATAAAGAACTTGGAAATTGAAGAAAAAGGTTTGGTCCTTTAATATTTCTTTAGTTTTTTCCATTATTTTTGCAGTCATTTTTATTTGTATGTTCAAAAACATATTGTGTGTTTACGTTGTTAGATGATTTGTTTTCTTAAGCTATTGTTTTCATATTTTGTGTGTTTTTGCATCAACTAAGTCTTGGCTGAATTTTGGTGTCATCTAAGTCTTGGTTGATTACCCATGCTTACATTTTTTTCTTCAATCTGTTGCAGTGAGAAGAGAAATAGACCTTCAAAAAATGTTCATGCATCATCACATTGTACGCCTTTATGAGGTTCTAGAAACCACAACAGACATATATGTGGTGATGGAATATGCGGAACATGGAGAGCTCTTTAACTACATAGTACAAAACTACAATCATCGTTGTTGATGGGTTCCTTGTTCATTGTACAATTAAAATACAAGGAGAAAAAGTAGGAAACCAGAAACCCCAGCTGACATATATGTGGTTATGGATTATCCGAGACATGATGAAACCCCATAAATATTTTTAGTAATACTTTGTGATTTTTTTCTCACCATGAACCACAATATGCCATCAACAACATTAGTCGTCCTTAGGGTTGAGATTATATACAACAAGAACCCAACTATATAAGCACGAAATGAGCATAACCAACCTCCTGTGCTTTAGCGAATTCTGCTCGTGTGAGCTCTATGACAACCTTATTTTTCAAGAAACGGACTTAGTAACATTAAGTATTCTCCAGCCATAAGGATAGAAGAGTGTTGCAAGTACGCTTGTGCTAAACAATAAAATTCAACAAAGTTTCATGTAGAATCTTTATTTGCATGAAAATGTAAGAATCTTGTAGGTAAAATAGAAATAATAAATTTCACCTGAATCATTAATTCCAAGCTTCACACACTTATCTGCCAGAAGAAAAATCATTTACATAAGCAAAATGGATGAAAGTTTAGATTACACCGTCTCCACAGTAATTCACACCAGCAATGGAAAATATGGATATCTATTTGCCTGAATAACAGAATCAAATCAAATTATCAATCACGCTCTTAGAAGTAATAAGGTATAACTCAAACAACACAAAAGATCATCAGTAACAAGCAATTTCACTTTTGGATTTAAAATTTGTACTTGTATTTGCAGTCCGATGATATATGCCACAAGCAATAAATCAATCCAAATTCAAAAGAAGCAGTTATGCAAACACACATATCAAACAAAGTTTCTAAACCACATTGAATGGTACACATCCTAGACCGTATGCGCTTTTCACAACCTTTAAATTGTCCTTTTGGGCGCATATATATAACAACTATCTGATCAACTAGTGCATAGGCGGTACTAATAGGAAGTCGTTCCCCATTATTAGGGGGCAGTGTAACTGAAGCTTATCTCCTAGCTCTTGAATATTTTGTGGTTGCTTCCTACCAGCCTTCACAACAGCATCCAATTTCTCTACATGGGGTGCGTCATTCCTGTGATCACTTAGCCGCATGTGATAGAATATGTGCATTAATTCAATAAAAAATAACAATCCAGGTCATTTTCGTCTCAAAGGATTGTGTGGAAGCAAAGGGAGAAAGTGTTAAAATAAATTAAAAAAGGAATCATGGTAGTGTTCAATTGCAAACATGCACATGTATGTGGGCGTACGTTGTCCAGAAACGGAAAATCAAGAAGTTAAAGAACAATTGCACTGACCACTTGATCAGTCGAACAACTGGTCCATTATGATAAAATAAGGAATTACAAAGAGTCAGATAGCAATATCATGGCAAACTCTCAACACAAATAGAATCTTGCACACACACATGTCTAAAAAAAGGTGAATTGTCGTAATAGAAGCACGTATAAATGATGGAAGTGACGAGTTAAGAATAAGATAAGGAAAAATGTAGGAGGATTTATTCATTTAAAATTTTCAAGTAAGTTTTAATTGTATTTAGTAGTGCTTTGTGTGAGCTAATAAATCGGATGCAAAGAGCAAAGAAGGAAGTAAAAGAGACGAATTTTTTTGTAACTTTCACACCAAACCTACATCTCTGGATAGCGTATTTTAGTAGCATAGTTATATCAACATTCTAAGGTGGAGAGTGAACCCGGGTAGTCTCCATCAGTTGAAGAAGCATTTGCATGCTATAAGTTGAGGTTGCAAGACCACAACTTCGTTGAAAACCTTTAACAAATAAACAAAAAAACTAAGACCATATTGTAGTAGAAGCAGCATCAGCAAGTAAGATTTGTAACAAATACAGTAAAATTGATAACAGATAAACATATGTGATAAATAATGCACTATTACAAACCCAGAATTTAGGAATGAAATAAAAATCAAGCCTAACAATATATCTGAACACCTTTAACATATGTATTGTCTGAGATGAATAGGATCAGACATGAAAACTTATATGCAAAAAAGTAGGATGTTCTTTTCAAAGTAATGTTCTTTAACATAGGTATAACTGTATAGGTATACAATTACTATTATACAAATGTGTGAAAAGAGGGAAAAGCATAAATTATATAAGATTTTAAGAGAAAAATAAATAAAAAAATTACCTTTACAATTTTCACTCGGGTGTATAACTCTCTCAAGTTAAACTAAAACATATAAATATACTCTCCTTTTTAACATATAAATATTTCTCATTCACTAGGGTTTGAACCCATAACTCAGAACAGTCGAAATAACCCATCATAAAAGAAAAAAATAAATAAAGAATACTTAAGGAAGACGATACTAACACAACTTTGTAGGTGAAATTTAGATTGATCAACGTTGTGGGAGTGGGTAGAAGCAATCCTATTTGACCTAGCTTTTTGTGATGGTCTGCTAATCCCCTCAATCCTTCTGCTACTGCTTCCATTGTTGTGGGAATATTCGTCTTGATTCTATGTCGACATATGCAAATAAATGAATACAAAGATTTCACATCAATTTTTGTTAAAAAAAAAAAAAAAGATTTCACATCCATCAAACCCTAAAAATAAGCTATTACCAATAGTCGTACACTCTGCTTGCTCCTTCAGGGTCGGAACTAACAGGTTTTATCGAATTGGGCCTACAAACACTAATAAAGGGAAATTTTACCCCACAACCCTACAATTAAACCTCACCCTTACATTTTATTTGATCTACCTATTTTACCCTCGTATGAAAACTCAACTTTTTTTTCACTTTTATCTCAACTGCACTCTAACCCTTGTGATGCACGAGTTTCGTAGAGTTTCATATATAAGATTCAATTGACTATATTATTACTTGTAGAGTCACATTCAAACTCATAAAAACAATTAAACTAAGTGATGAATGAGAGTGATCGACATGTACAATCTCAAAGAAGCATATCAGTAACATTCAGTTTCCATCAACAAAAATGAATATGGAATCAAAATCCAAAATTAAATTTAGTGAAAACAATGAAACATGGAAATAAACTCAATCAAAATGACAAATCATAGAGAACACTATTATCAAAAGGTAAAAATATAACAAAGCCTGCACCAAGAAACTAGTTTCCTAACCGCAGGGGTTTCTAAATCTATAAAAAGGAAAAAGAACTTCTATGTGTTAACTGAAAAATAAATAATGAAAAGGAATTGCTATCAGAAAAGGAACCACTAATAATGAAAATGAACTGCTATCAGAAAAGGAACTGCTACGATGTTAGTGCCTTGAAAAAAGGCATTTAGTATTGTATATCTATTTTAGAAGAAACATATATCAGCTAAAATATGAGTGTCCTAGTGGTAAAAGTTGTGTTGTGCTGTTATGTGATACCTGGGTTGATTCCGGACTCCTTTTTTTTTTTATAAAAATTAATTAGACCCGCCAAAAATGGGTGGGATCAGGGTTAATTGCTAACCATTTAACATTTAATATAATAAAGATTTGGCTAAACTGCACTTTTTGCCGTCTAAGTTTCAAAATATTGCGATTTTGACCCCCTAATAAAAAAATGGCAATTTTGGCCCCTTTCGTGAGATGGGTTGTCATGACCTCTTTTTACGTCTTTTTCTTCTTTTTTGCTTTTAAAACCCTAAGTACCGGAAACACAACAAAATACATAGCTCGCGCAAAACACAATAATTGACTCTAAAATAAATTAAAAACAAATTATTTAGACGGTGTATTTTGTGTGTTATCAAACTCCCCCACACTTGAACCATTGCTTGTCCTCGAGCAATTTAGCGTGCAAATGGAAAAATTAAAGGCAGAAACTTAACATAAAAGGACTCAAGGAAGAATAACATAAAATATACTCATATGTGGTGATGGTCGGATTAGGCAAGTGTACCAAATCGTTTACCAAGTAATAAAGTGATAAGTAGAGTCTTGTATCTACTCAGATTGTTATTTCGTCCAAACAATTTGTGTTACTTATTTGAGAACAAAATTATAAATAAAGAGATAATGGTTTAGAGTTTTCCAAAGTTAATCTGTTTGCAACATAGCAAGTTACCTGTTTTGATTGCATAATGTTAGCGACGGTTAGGATTCTTTGAATCCCCCCTATTCATATGTTAGATTTACGTAACAGTAAAGTCTTATTCGAGTCAATTCACGTAAGAGATATTTAAGTGATGAGATCGTGGGACGTGCTAACCTAATCAGTTTGTCAAGTTACACATTTTGGTCGCACGGTGATCCTTACATGTGGTGTCATACTATCTCGATCGATTAAGGTCTATCCCTCTATCTGTTAAGTTGAACCTACTGATTACACGGTGATCTTTACAGGTGGGGTTTATCTCACTCATGGGTTATTGAAACATAAACTTAAGTTAGAGTTCCTAAATTTCCAAGGGTATGATGGCCATTATTCTTAAAGGTTCCCTCATCTATGAATCTTAGAACTACATAACACACTCTCCCTCTCAATAGTTCTACAAACGGGCAGCCCTATTAACGCCTACCTTACCAAGGAAAGAGAATGGAGTTATTGTGCTGATTTAAGTCGTGAAGTCATAGTTTTCTTCATTACTAACTACTTACTACCTAATTTCAGCAGATGTTCATCAATATTAGGTATGTCAACTCCCAAAGTACATACTATCAGGGTACGCTCTGTTGGAACAAAGGGTGTTTCTCAAAATCACCTCTTAAGTTTTGATGATAACAAGGTATTAAAAATTATCAATTGGATATGCTAAACATTTGTTCAAGTGTACAGGATCATAATCAAAGTACTATTCATAAAGATTCTGATTGAACAAGTCAAAGAACAAAGGAATTTTATTTGAAGCTTAGAGCGTCTGGAAGAATGCGTCTGAAGATATGCGTCTGAAGAAGTGCGTCTGAAGAAACGAGTCTGAAGATAGAGCTCCTGAAGACACGTCATCAGAAGCAGATAGAGCTCCTGAAGACACGTCATCAGAAGCAATGGTTATCAGAAGCATCTCGCCAGAAGCTACTTCACCAGAGTTGAAAAAGTACGGTGTACGAAGTGTACAACCACTAACTCTGCAACCACCATCTCTGCAACTTTGTCTCTACATCAAGACAAGAATAACAGTAACATTGCTGCAGACATTGTTCCGCTTCGTATGGAATGGATTTGAAATTAGTTCTTCATAGGACAATTATCAAATCAGGCAAAGGATCAATGGTGAAGAATCAAAGCTTCAAGCAAGACAAGTTGATGTAACGGCTAATTCTCAACGTCTCTAAAATCCTCTATATATAGGGATGAAGACTTGGAGAACAAATATAACACACGAACATACAAGCAATAAGGCCAACACTCTCTGTGAAAAACGTCGCAAACACATCTACAACTTAGAGAATTATTTCAATAGTTTATATCTTAGAATTCTCAAGTGTCTAGAAAAACAGAGTCTGTTCTGTTTCGTATTGTATTGGGAATACCTCTGATTGTATATCAAGTATTCAAATCCTTATTCAATTCTTTGTAATTGTTAAGATAAGTCTCTTGGAGTTGTCCTTGAGCATAGAAGTCTCTTTCAGTTGTAATTGAGCAAAGGAAGTCTCTTTCTCGTGTGATTGAGCAATTTGTAATCCGACATTACATTTTAGTGGAACTCTCCTTAGAAGTGCAAGGGGGACAGGACTACTTCCGGTTTGTGGAAGGAACCTGCATAATTGCTTGTGTTCTTTCTTTCTCTGTTCTCTTGCATTTATCCGCTGCACTAAGACTCTGAACTCACTCAGACTCTGAACTATTTCAAACTCTGAACCTGAGAACAGAACTTCAGAACGTAAAGGAAGAAGTTTTTGAAAACACAATTCAACCCCCCCTTCTTGTGGTTTTTCTCACCTTCAGTTGGTATCAGAGCTTTGGCTCTGTAATTAGCACTTAACCGTGTTACAGTAAGATCTGAGAAAAATATGTCTGGGGAAGATGCTTCTAGCTCTGGCGCTGGCTCTGGTTCTGGTGGTGGAGCTGCTATACCTTATGACTACAGCAGCAACACCAGCAAACATGATAGATCGTCAAATCACAACAAACCTCCTATGTTTAATGATGACCCAAAAATGTTCTCTTGGTGGAAGACCAAGATGTATAGTCACGTCATAGGAATGGATGATGAGTTGTGGGATATTCTTGAAGATGGTGTTGGTAATTTGAAATTGGATGAAGAAGGCGTTGCTCTTGAAAGGAAATCTCACACTGCTGAGCAGAAAAGGCTTTATAAGAAACATCATTTGATCAGAGGCATTCTGGTGGCTGCCTTGCCTCATAAAGAATACTTAAAGATGAGTGACAAATCTACAGCAAAGGCTAT
>Ga0315914_1010628_pt1 | contig 11372 bp, 9 predicted proteins | sample MpolenodulesMG_FD_203920 | JGI IMG/M metagenome (GOLD analysis project Ga0315914, IMG submission 203920) | Medicago polymorpha root nodule microbial communities from Los Angeles, California, United States - elongated nodules | ecosystem: Host-associated > Plants > Roots > Nodule | place: USA... | reverse complement strand
TACACATGGAAATTGGATGAACAAATAAACTTGAGAGACTCAAAGACACAATATATATATATATATATATATATATATAAATTAGTTTCAATTTTCAACTTGATCTGGGTGGAAAATAACCCATCCCAGAAAAATATGGATCATATGGTCTTTTGGGACTTCCCAAGCAAACAATACATATATATCCTGAAATATGACTCGCTCTATACACATTATTGTAATAATTTCTTAATGTCTAGACTCTACAATAGTTAACACTACTGAACAATATGGCCTACATTTAATTATTTGTTTCAAAATTAAAAACATCTTATTCACTACCAAAAAAAAGATCAAAACTATTCACTACCAAAAAAAAGATCAAAACTATCCATTGTAATTATCAGTTCACATATTCGCCATTCGCAAAACAATTACAAATGCTTCACAAATTCAAACGTAAACACACTAAAAAAACATGATTCAACAAGTACCGAAGAAGAAAATTACCTTAATCGGTGTGCATCATTACAAGACCACTTTGGCAAGTCTTAAACCTTTTTAATCAATATTAACTTAGTCATCATGTTTCCCGGCTGTGGAACCAATATAGAATCCACGTGAGCTTATCTCAGTTTGTAGGGATATTACATTTTATATGCAGGGGTTGGGGTTCGAGCCCCGGACACCCCACTTCTCCACAATATTAAATTGTATGAGCTCTAACCACTAAACAACTTGACTAAAAAAAAAAAAACTTAGTCATCATATCAACTATCACAAATCCCCTCCAAAAAAAACTATCACCAACCCATCAGTCACCATGGTAGGAATTCGTTAGAAGTAACCCTCTCTCCATTCAACTTCCATGACCCATGGCTAGGTAGTCGTGGTGTTACTCACTAAGAGATGTAGGGGAGCAACAATGATTCGAATTTTCAAGTCAGTACACCAAATTCATGAAGGTAATTGATGAATAAAATAATAAGATAGTGTTTTCTATTAAGCACGGACACGGACATCAAACACTACACACGAACACGCTACACAAATACTGACATGTCAATACTGCTAATAATTTGAGAAAATTCATATTCAATATAACGTGTCGATGTCATGTCAGATACGTGTCCGACACCATAACACATCTAATCCAAAAAGCATGTGTGCACGTGCCTCATTCTTCATGATTTTTTTATATAAAAATATATTAAGAGAAAAAAAATGATAACAAACATGAGGTGTTGGTCTAGAGTGGCCTCGACCTTGTGGAAGACGGGCACGATTTAGAAATAAACTTTCAAAATTCAAATAATGTTTCCTACTATCTTTTTCTGTCTTAAATATTCATTCCCTAGGGGTAGTTGTTTTCGTAATTTCGGATGGATTTACGATGATTCTGTTGTAGTTGCGGGTTCATAATGAAATCGTTTATCCCCATTATAAAGCTGGAGTTTGGGGAAGTCGTTGACACTTAGCTATATTGTCGTGTCTGGTTCGTGTCGCGTCTTACCTTTCTGATCCCAAAGAAATTGGAATATTCTATTTTTAAGACAATGTAATCTTATGTCTCAAGAATTTAATTCAGATAATAATAACATTGCATAATATATGTAACGGTCGGTGTTTAAACTCCAAACTCCCCACTTCACACCCATTTGTTTGGGATTTTTTGAAAAAACAATATTTTTTAAACAAAAAATCACTTTTTTTACTTTTGCAACATTTGTTTTAGATTAGCTTCAAAATGAAAATCTATTTCTAGTAGCTTTTTCAAAATTATTATTTTTCTAAAAACAAGAAACACGTGTAAGAGCTTCTAATCTTAAAAAAAATGATTTTTATGATAATAAACACATAGAAATAGCTTCAGATTTTTTTAAAAATTAGATTCTTTTAACTTAAAATCTATTTTTTTAAAGCCGAACAAACACACCCTTATTCAACTTAAAAAATGAATTATTAACCCTTGTTGCCCTTTTTTCAACAAAAAAAAAATACACAGCCGAGCCCCGAGCCCAGATGACACCTAACGTGAAAAATACAGTAGCAGAAAGAAAAATACATACTATCACACTTGCCTTGTCACACATAGTAGTGAATGTGATGGTCACAGTTGAATAACTTATCATAACTAGTAGACAAAAAACTAGCTTATGAAATAGTAATATGAAATAGTAGTAAGGCAACCTCATCTTGAAGGCAGCCTGCCAAATCTTTATGAAAACATAAATACCACTAACAACCCATCTGAGAAGAAATAAAGTATATGCTCCCAAAATATAAAAACATCAGAAAAATGAACAACAAATAATATATATGATCCATCAATGACTGTCATAATCCCTTTTTTTTTTTTTTTTGACAAGAACTGTCGTAATCCATGTCCATGACTAGTTTCTATATTCATGAATGAGATGTTGAAAATATAAAACTTGTTTTGAATCTTCTGATCAGATTTGCACTTAAAATCAAGTTAAAAACAGCATGCTTGAAGCACCTGGCAAATATGCCACATGTGAACCAAGTAAAAGACATAGGCAAAATAATATGATACTGATTAGGACCTGAAACAAAGACTTCAAGATAAAAGCTCCCCCAAGAGAAATTCAATTTCTTTCAACTTTTTCAGTAGACGGTACATGAAAATATTCAACAAAGGGGACAAACTTGCAAATATATAAACATACTTATCAGAAAATCTTTGCCCTTCTAAAACTTATAAAGGAGACATCACTGTATAAGCCTATTTTTTAAAGGGAATAGAAGCACGAGCAGAGGGGACCCAGATCCTGTGCAGCTGGCAGCTTGGTCCTACACAGTATCAACCTTCGGATTCGTTCGAATGAACCAAGCAAAAGAGAATCAATTTCACAAGCAGAAGCAGTGTTGTCAATCGCAGAAAATGACGGCTTGTTCAAATTCAGCTATGCTAGAGTAAACCGCTGTTTGACAACATTTTACACTAAATAGTGTATCTCGGAAAAAAAAGCAATTCATATTCTGCTATAGTGCCGCTATTTAACAACATGACCACAAGTCATACAATTTGAAGATGACAGTAAGCAATGCGTAGTAAATGTAAAACAATATATACCAAACACATACCACATTGGACTCATGGGCAAATACCGGCACTTTGAAAGGCAGAGGCAAGTAGGCAAACCATAAACAATCTCCAACAAACGTGAGTGTTAGACTCATGGGCAAATACTAGTTCCAAGTTTAGAGATGGAAGCAGAAGACTAACAACTGACGATGATTAGATTAATGAAAAAAAGACAAGGGGAAACAACAATATACAGCGTGAGAGCTCAAAATAATACTTCAAGATAAAAGCCCCCCAAGAGAATTTTAGTTTCTTCAACTTTTTCAGTTGATGACATTTGAACAATTTAACAAAGAGAAACAACTAGCAAGATATAACTTAATTTTCAGAAATACTCGGCTTACGAAACAAGAAAGCAAAGCCACAAAAACACCAAAGAAGAACATGATATAAGAAACAACGTTTAAGCAAGAAATCAAGCCTTGTGAGTTGTGATCTTTCACTAGGACAAAACATGAACAGCACAACAAAATGCACAGATGCATTCAGAGAATCACTAACAAGCATGGTTAGTGTGCCAATAGATAATGTCCGCACATAATTAGCCTGCACATAGTAAGAATTAGATGACTGTCATGCATACAGTCTGGAGTCAATGACCAAGTAAAACAGCAAACCAAAAACCAATGTTTATTGGCGCGAGCACGTGTGACGTGATCAAAACATGAATGAGTAGTATATCGTGATCAAAACTTGAATGAGTAATATATCCTTCCTAATCTAGATGAGATAAATTAACCACCCTTGCATTCTTCAAAAAACAAAGTACCAAGGTTGTTATGAGATTAACAAAGACAATAATTCACAGATTGTCAGGCAAGTTCAGCATGAATCTGTGCAGCCGGCAAGTAACAAAATACAAGTAGCACCTACATTGTATTGTACAACAACAAAAAGAAAGCAGGCACCTAAAAGACTAATGACACTTAACCTTGTCATCTGCAACAACATTAAGAATTGGTAAGCTACTAAGGAACTCATCAAGCCCTTCAAAAAACCCAATCCCTTCAATATTATCCTCGGCATTCCCTGTCCCGTTCACGTTCCCCTGTCTCACCCCACTAGCAGAAGCTTCTTCCACCTCATTGCTGAACTCCACGTTCAAATCCAACTTACCCAAATTTCCAGCACCCCTCCTCCTCGAACCACCCACCACAGCCTTCTTACCAGCCTCAACATTTGACACCATTGCAGGCGCGGAAGTAGCATCAACAGCCTCACCATCAACCACATTGTCACCACCACCACCATTGTCATTCTCAGCATTACCATTTTGTTGAACCCCCCTCCTAGGCCTCTCAATCGGTCTCCTTTCAACATCAGTACCACCACCAAAAGCCCCTCTTCTCCTCCTCCTCCTCCTCCTCCTACCCATCCTACTCCCTTTGGTACCCCGCCAATCACCGTCACTGCTATCATCATCATCAGTATCATCAGAAAGCTCCGCGAACGCTGCACATGTATCATGATCATAATAACTAACAGGCCCCTTCCGAGCATTCTTCTTCGCACCATTCATAGGGCAATGAAACAAAGCAGACATAGGATTCCATTCCGAAGAAGACCCATTAATATCCTTAAAATTCCCACTAAACCCTAAAGGAAAATGCCCAAAGCTACAGAAAAAACCACCAACCTCTCCCTCATCACCGTCTTCTCCAGTCACCTCCGGTGGTGCCCGTACCACCACTGCATGAAAACCCCTCTTACAATTCTGACACCGGAGTGTACAATCAACATAAACCTTAGGATACTCAAACATCCCATAACAGTAAGGACACGCCGTCCAGAAAGTTTGAGCGTCAGTTCCAACGGGCTTAGCCCCAGCAGACTCCGGCCTTGGCCTAGGCCCAGTAGACTCATCAGCATTGCCATGACTCGGCCCATTGTTTTGTTCCTCATCAATCACCCTAACAGGTTCATTGGTTGACCTAGGGTTTTGGTTTTTTCTCTGTTGTTGATGATTGTAATTGTCGTTGACTTGAACTGAAGGAGGAGGTTGAAAATGTTGTGGTTGCGGTTGTAGTAGTTGTTGTTGTTGTTGTAAAGGAAATTGAATAGGTTGCGGTTGTGGTTGTTGTTGTGGCGGTGGTGGTGGTGGTGGTGGTGGTTGAGTAAGAAAATGAAGCTGTTCATCATACAAAGCTTTCTTATGTGGATTTGAGAAAATGGACCAAGCATCATGAACAAGAGAGAAAGCATGAGCAGCATAAGCAAACGGGTTACGGTTCGGGTCAAGGAGGATTGCAAGACGGCGATATTGATCGGCGATATACTCAATATTCTGAGTATAACGAAGGATTTGAAGAATGGCGTAATAATCAATTTGTTCTTTGATTCTAGCTTCACCGGCTAAGAGAGTGTCGATAACCGCGAGAAGAAGTTCAGTGGCTTCGAATCTCGGGTCGGATTCTTGTGCCCGAATGGCGAAGGAACGGGCGCCGTGTAAGTCACGCGCGCTGAGGAGTTTGTTGGCTGTGTAAAGCCATCGTTCAGCTTCACCTCTGTTGCTTCCATCCATTCAGAAAACGTTTGTGTTTGTGTCTTTGTGGTTGCTAAATTAAATGTGAGTGAGTTTGGTGGAGTGAGTGAGTGAGTGAGTGATTTAAGAGTCAAAATGAAAATGCAGTAGGACTTGGGAGAGAGTAAAATGGACAAGAAAGGACATGGATTGACCACATGCAAGGGTTTTGGGTTGGGCTAGTTTGGTCATTGAGATGATAGTATACAAACGAGTATCACATGGCAGTGGGAGGAAGAGAGAGAGTGTGGTGACATTAGATTGACCTCGACTTTGGGTTAACTTAACATGAAAAAACATACACACCCCTTTGTGGGTTGTGTTGTAGGTGGATGTAAGAGAGACAAAGTTAGAAAAGGGTATCAAATGTATTCTTGTTACAACATTTGACTTGTCATTCTATCACCATCTTGAATCTAAATAGAAAGTTTACATTTTAGCTTTTTTAGAAGTTGTATGGATAGTGGTTTTTTAGAGTATCTACAATGGAAATCTTCAATTTTGAGTACTTAAACGGATTTCACATGTATATATTGTTTATTTATAATTTTTTAATACTATATTGGTTGTTTATTGAAAAAAAACATTATATTAGATTGAAATTTAGATAGATTTCATTAAATTAAAGTAGTTTTACATAAATTCAGTTAAATGCTTAAATTCGTTTCAATTTCAACCAATTATAGTGTATTAGAGAATTTATTGTTTTTACATTTCATTTTTAATTGATGATGATCGGGATATCTTATATACCATAAGCAATTTTGAGATGATTCGTCTTTCACAAAGTTGGTTAGACAACAAAAGATCATACATCTAATTTTAAAGATGAATTATATGATGATGACTCAATTAAGTCCATCGTCAATTGAGTCAAATTTAATCAATGGTCTATATATATTCTTTAAAATATAAACAAGAACATACTATGTATATTCACACACAATCATGTCGCTACCTTCCCCGATTTATGTGATGGTTTCGCCTCCAAATGGTGCTTCTATGGTGAATTTAGAGTTTAATTGTTATGGATTAAAATATAAGTGATTATGATATTGAATATGAGTAGGGCTAGCATCATTCTCTTTTGAACACTTTATCTAACACTAATTTTCTTATTGGTATAAATTATTATGAGTCTACATATTGGAAATAGAACCCACACAAAATGGTGGGACATACATTAACTTCATTCAATTAAAGAGTGAGTACTAGAGAAAATGTTCAAAAGTGAGTGTTGCTAGCATTATTTTTTAGTGGTTGTATAAAAAATCATAATATATTTTGTGATTGATATCGTAGTAAAAATCATTTTTAAATAATAATAATAATAACAATAATAATAATTTAGTTTGTTTTGATACAACTAAAAAAATGAATTTTTGTTTCAAGACTACCTCGATCTCTTCACGCTTATTTTCTCTCTTTTTTATAAAAAAAAATTATTTTTGAGAAGTTACTCTTAATTGCTTCTCGCTTGAAACTATTTTAAGATTTTTTTTTAGATTCTATTTTTTATAAAACTGTAACAAACACATGCAATGCTCTTGAAAATAATTATTTTATTAAAAAAAATATTTTTTCTAAAAAATCTATAACAAACATGAGGAGTTTATTGGTTGAGTAAATCTATAACAAACGTTTGTGTTTGTGCCTTTGCGGTTGCTAATTAAATGTGAGTGAGTTTGTAGAGTGATTGATTTAAAAGTGAAAATTAAAGAGCAATGCATTGGAAAATGGAAGACAGTAGGACTTGGGAAAGAAAGACATGGACAAGACATGGACAAGAAAGTACATGGATTGACTACATGCAATGCAAGGGTTGTGGGTTGGGGTAGTTTGGTCATTGAGATGATTGTAAACAAACGAGTATCACATGGCAGTAGGAGAGAGAGAGTGTGGTGACATTAGATTGACCTTCACTTTGGGTTAACTCAACATGAAGAAAAAAAACATACACCTTCGTGGGTTGCGTTGTGTTGTAGGTCGATGTAATGTAAGAGAGACAAAGTTAGAAAATGGTACCAAATGTATCTTGTTACAACATTTGACTTGCCATTCTATCACGATCTCTTGAATCTCGAATAGAAATTTTTAACCACCTTATGTGGATAAACATCTCCTGTACCACTCTTACGCAAAATTTATAATAAAAAATCATTCTTATTCATTTTACTTGTACAAAAAAAAATGGAAAAAAAAATAATGTTTTCTCTCTTATTCACTCTTGTGCCTCTCTTTTTCCCACCGCCGTTTTGTTTTCCACCACTGCTGGCGCCACGTCCTGGCCTGTCTCACCACTACCATCGTCTCCCTGTCATCGTACCTCCACCCCACCTCCTCTACAACACAACACTCCACAAACACCACCACTGTTGTGGCCTTCACACCATCCACAACTCTTCATGTTCACCACCCTCAAATCACACCACCACCATCATTATGTAAGTCTAGCCATTACCGTCATAGTTGTCGTCGTTCTCACCACATTCCGTCAACATCTTCGTCCTCGTCACTGTCCTCCCGCTCCACCATACTCTGACCACGCCGTCGTCGTCGTTAGATAGAGAGAAAACTCAGGCGAGGGAGAAGAGAAAATGAGAGATAAATCAGCCTAAGAAGAGAGAGGGAGTGGAGAGAAAAGAAAAAATGCAAATAAGATTTGAGGGGAGGGAGCGAGTTCAGAGAGGGTGAGGAAAAAAGGAATATGAAATCTCAATTTTACCCCTTACTTTTTAATAAAATTGCATAATTGTCATCTACATCAGCAATTGGTACAAAATGTGTGCAAAAAGGAGTGGTCAATCTATCATTTTTCATTTTTATAACATTTTAGCTTTTTTAAAAATTGTATAGATGGTGGTTCTTTAGCAAGTGTCTTAAAAGTACCAGTAGTTTTTTACTTCAAGAAATAATATTTAAATAACAATTTTATGACAACTTTTTTTTCTTCAAGTTAACATTATGTTTTCATTTTCTCTCTCTATTGTTTTAATTTTTGTGCTAAGACCTGTATTAATGTGAAAAAATATTTGTGGGTTGTGTTGTTTGTAGGTGGATGTAAGAGAGACAAAGTTAGAAAAGGGTGCCAAATGTATCTGTTACAACACCTGATTTGCCACTCTATCGCCCTCCTTAAATCTAGGCTTAATTGCACTTTTGATCCTCATATTTTAACCAACTCACGAAATTGGTTCCGTGTTTTTCAAATCAAACAAAGTTGTCCACATGCTTCTTCTTTTTTTTCACTTTTGATCCTAACCCCTATTCTGCCCTCCAAAAACGTTGATGTGTCCAGTTTTTTAATGAGGTGGTATGCAAAGTGAAAATGTGGCAACACACATGTGGAAAAATTGATGTCCACATCATCAAATATATAAATTACAATTTAAAATTTTATCTAACTAAATTTAATTGCTGAAACATATATAAAACTTAAATTACAATATTTTGCCTTTATCATCACCATCCTTAACATCATCCTCTTCTTCATCATTCCTATCATCAAGCTTATTATTTGTTGGGAAATGCTAACAAGTGCCCTTAGGGCATTTGATAAGAGGTTTAAAATAGAAACTTTGTCTTAAAATTTGTGTATTCAACACATTAAAACATCAAAAAGTAACTTTTTTATATAAAAGTTATCAATTGTTTTCATTTTTTGAATCCTTAACAAGTGCCCTTAGGGCACTTGTTAGCAAGACCCTTATTTATTTTATTTAAATTACATCTAAAGACAATAATAAAAAATATGAGTTTTAAGTTAAGCCAAGTATTACTACAAAGAACATCATTATCATCATATCCATGAATCTAGGTTTGCAGAAAAGAAAGAAAAAAAAATTCCTCCTCCTCATCATCATCAACAAAAACAACAATTTGGGTATAGAAAGGAAAAAAATCTTAAATAAAAAATTGTACTCACGCCCACGGGTACCCGTGGGTAAAATCCGTCACGGCACGGGGCGGGTAGTTAAACGGGTATTCATGGGTATAATAAATAGTATTTGACTATCCATTATTATATGGATACATACACATATTTGATTGTACTCATACCCGATTATCTTATTTTATCTTATAACTTAAAAGTTGTTATCTTATTGAAGGAAATTTTATCGCTCACGAAATATTCCTCCTTAATAACATAATTTTTTGTAATTCATCTTGTTAAGTTCACCGTTTCCACTTCATTTATATCATAAAACATATCATATGGACTGTGTAAGAATCATGTTTAAAAAAATCTATAAAAGTTTTTGAATGGATTATGGAGAAACTCTTGGGTGGACACAAGGATTTGGACTCTCTATTTGGTCACACACACAAAAAAAGAAAAAAGTAGAAAAAATAACAATTAAATAATCATTAATTTTTAAATGATTATAGCATGTCCACTTTTTTGTGTGTGTGACCAAATAGAGGGTCCAAATTCTTGTGTCCACCCAAGAATTATCCTGGATTATGTATGAATGTTTAAAAGTTGAAGTTTATTGGTACTTAAAAAAAGTTATTATTTGTATCAAATATAAATAAATTCAAAAATTCATGGATACCCATGGATACCTCAATACCCGCGGGTACCTGCATAGTGGGTACCCACAAGGGTACGAGACGGGCACATGTATCATATTTATCCAACAAGGCATGAACGGGCATCATACTATCGGTACCCATGGGTACCAATTGACATCCCTATCTACTGTCATTCTCTCTTGCATGCTGATTTCTTCACCCAACATTACTCTCCATCACCACAATAAACTTCAACCTCCAACTTTATGATTGTTTTGTTTTAAATCTAGAATTTCACGATATTTCCCACCCATCTCGTCCTCCTTTTGATGCCCTCATCACTTCTAACCACTGCTTCCGCCGCCGCCGTCTCTTCTACTCTCCCCCTCCCTTCGACCAATCCACCCTCTCTTCCGCAAAAGACGTTGTTGTCAACTACAACGACAACACATTCGCAACAAACTCCGTCGAAACCTTCGTCTGGAAAGTCACCGTCGACGGGCACGCCTCAATATTGTCAAATCTCCAATAGTATACTACCAATTTCTTAAAATAAAAATTCACAGCTTGTATCTTCTACCTCCATTAATGTTCTTGAAAGTTGTTTAGTTATATTTCAAAAAAATAAAAAAAATTATAAAGCTTATTCATGATAGTAAATTATAAAGCTCATCCATAAAATCATGACAACGATTTTCTACTCCAATCTGGAATGCTCACCCATTTGTCTTGCTTTGTGGATTTTTTCACATAGCATGGCAACATTGTTTTTTACAGAATAATTGGAAAGTTGATTCCCAGCTATCAATAATTTTGCATTTGAATTCAACAACTATCTGATGGGATTGGAAGAATTCGACGTGATGTAGATTCCACATGATGGTGGTGAAAGTGGTTGCGGAGATATTGCTGGTGGTGGATGCATGGAGGAGAGACAAGGGTTGGGGTGAGTAAGGTTGAAGACGAATTGAGAAAAGATACGATCAATGTTCCTCTTTGATCTAATGATTTAAAATAACTTTCCTACGGTGGGAAACTCTTTTCCTTACCCACCCCAAAATGCTCGTAATGTACACATTTCAATAAAATATTTCTATATTTGATTTATTAACTTGTGTCTTAAGGGCACAATATATATATATATATATATATATATATATATATATATGTGTGTGTGTGTGTGTGTGTGTGTGTGTGTGTGAGTCAGGATCCGTTGACACCAGGTGTAAGTCCAAAGACTTACACCAA
>Ga0315914_1010621_pt1 | contig 11378 bp, 7 predicted proteins | sample MpolenodulesMG_FD_203920 | JGI IMG/M metagenome (GOLD analysis project Ga0315914, IMG submission 203920) | Medicago polymorpha root nodule microbial communities from Los Angeles, California, United States - elongated nodules | ecosystem: Host-associated > Plants > Roots > Nodule | place: USA... | reverse complement strand
ATCTCATTTTTTTTAATGAGAAATGAAATTTATATACTTACAGTTTTCCTAGGGTTAGTCATAAAGAATGTTTTCTGTGCCGCTAATGAGTTTTTACGTTGATAGTATTGTAATATTACAATTTTCTGTGCCGCCAATGAGTTTTTACTTCTGTGTATGCTGTTTTAGCAGGTTGTTGTTGGTTCCTTTTGGGGTGAGTACCTCCTTGTACTTCTCCCCGGCTGTGGGTCAAGTGTTATTTATACTTCTCTTTTTTCAATAAATTATTATTTTGCCGTTCAAAAAGAAAATGTTAGTTGTTAGCATGTCATTTTAGTAACAGATGTTTTAATGCAACCACCTGAGCTACGCCTTAGGAACAATGTCATATGTATAATTTTAGGAGGTATTTGTTTCATTCATCAATTGTATTGTATATGGCCTTCTTAGATCAAAGTATATGTGTTTTTTACGCCATGCCGATAGATTCAGGTGGACTAAGGAACTTCACAATACTTGTGATCAATATTCATACTTCAAAATAAAGTTTTATTATCAGACAAGAAAATTATCGTATATATTTTTATCCATAAAAAGTAGACCCACTGATATGCTTTTTTAAGATGCAAAGAAATACATTACTAGGCTCTAGTCGAAGCACAAGAAAAGCTAAGAAAAGAGCAATCAAAATTACAAGATATGCTGACTTGAAATCCTACTCGCTGCACCTGCTCATAATCATTGCCCAACGCGAGTTTAGCACAGCTGACAGCGCCAACTACTTTACTGATTTCATGAACATTCCACATCTATTAGCAACGCCGATTGAAGATCCAGTTTTTGTCCATTATTGTATGACTACCGATGTTGGTCCTAGCTCCCTGCTGCTACGATGAACTTGTGCCATTCAACTCAAAACTGACTCATTGTCACCTGATATTGCGAAAAAATTGCAATGATAGGATTCAAATCTAGACTCATTTGCCAAAATTTCCTGCAATTGAAGATTACAGAAATATTAGATGGAAAATCTTCACTGAATGTATGTTGAGATAGATGATTAGAGAACTTCCCATACCTAACTATGTACTTAAAAGAACTCGTCTGGGAAAATAGAAACAAATAATGTATATGCATTATCAATCATCTCAGTCAAATTAAGGCACCCATCATTGTCAACCTGTGCCTGTTATCATAGCAGCATAGAATGGTTACTGATAAAATTAAGCTATCCACCTGATGTTGTAGTGCTTTTTAAGCTATCTTATCACTATACTTTTGGCGTTGTTGACCCATCTTAGTCAATTTCTAATTCAAATTAGTTTTTATAATGCTTCTGAATCTTGTGATTTGATACTATCTATAATTCAAAATATTTGCTTGCTAATTCAAGACTTGAATTGCAATGTGATAACAACGATCATTCACAAGTTCAGACGACTTTGTAAGAAAGGAATGACACCTTTGTCAACAACTACAGTGTAATTGTGGTAATGTTAAATTCAATACCTGTGACATTAAGTATTCGGCTTGTTTTGTTGCATAATAATGTCCAGATGGATGGACTTTCCCTATTATAGGCAACAGTTCAATATCAGACAAATACCTACAACATATTGAAATCAAAACCAAAGTAGAAAAAATGGATAGTGTGCTATAGAGGAAACTAATATATTGATACAAAGAAAGCAGAGTAAGTAAATACCCGTCAAAATCTTTGTCAAGCTGAGAAAACAAAACCTTAGCTGAAGCATCCATTGAATCATCAGAATGATGTGAATCATTGTAACTTTTTTCATCATAGTTGTTAACCAAATCATAGAGCCCATAGAAAAATTCTCTAAAACTGACTTTCCCATCTCTGTCCGTATCTCTTTCCCTATAAAGAAATAAAAGGGCACTGGTCTCTTAAAAAAGTATTCCAGCATTGTAACTTCTTCTAGGAGAGGCAAATTGTTGCAAGGAAAAATTCATTTTCAAATGCAAACTAGTCACACATACATCCTTCACAAGCAATTAGCGGGGATAGCCCAACAGAGGATTGAAAATTTAAAAGGCTTTTTCTTAGAAAATAAAAATACTATGGATGACAAATTTAAATAACAAGCAAGATTCGAGTTACCAGACTTCCGCCTTGCACAACCATTGTTGAAGCTTTGGGTTGTTGCTGTCAGCCGGGTGAAGAAAACTACAAGACACTGACAAAAAATTAGTTTAAATATAAAGGATGACACCATTCATTCACCACAGCATCTAGTTGTGCATGTGCAGACAGCACGAAGAAACTCACTCATTGAATTCAGCTAAGTTTAGAAGACCATCAACATCTACATCTGATGCATTAAAATGCTCTTCTTCCAACAGCCTCATATCATAACCAAAAGGATCACCATCTGATGAATGTGAAAAACACAAATTACAACATTCAATACACAGTCATAAAGTCAAAGTCAAACACAATATAAGTCAAAGTCAAACAGCATCAAATTGATTATGTCACATGAAGAAAAACAACTCACTCCCTAATTCTTGCAAGGATCAACAAGATATTATTGAAATCTAAAAATGAAAACATGAAACATTCCGTCAAATTAAGAATCCCTAGAACCTGAAGTAGAAGTGGAAAGACCAAACTCGGAGAAGGAAACAAAACCATCGAGATTCTTATCATAAACAATCATCTCCTTTTGGCTGTGATGCAAAATCTGTCGTTGGACATGATGAAGGTTCCACTGAGACAATTCATGAACGGAGACGAACTGGTCAGTTGGGTCCACATCGATTTCAGGGAAGAGGCGGACGATTCTGCTAGTGACATTGAACTCATCCTCGTTATGGATGGGGGGATTGGTGTTGGGTGAGGAACGGGAGAGGAGAAAGAGCACAACAATTATGATGATTGTGTAAACAAATATCGACTTCATCCCTCCTTATTGGAATGTAAGAAAGGAAACAGGTATCAGGGAGTCACATGAGGGTGCGTCCAAACCTTATTTATAGATTTGTCTACCCTATGACAACACGATGTCTTTTACTTATGGAGGTTGGAAGTTCATATTTCATTTTCAATACAAAAAAAGCAAACACATAGTCAACAAATTTGAAATTCGTTGGCAAATTCAATAAACAAAACTTAAACCAAATAAAGGGATCAAGCAGACATTCTCGAAAGCCATACAAAAGACATTAACAAACACACTCAAGCAAAATGTGTGGATAAGTCAAGTGGGTCTCCACGTCAGAGAGAAAACCTTGGAAAGATTAAAAATATACAATTAATCCTCAGTCTGCCATGCGTAAAAGATACAAAAAAATGTTTTAATATTCTTTTATAAGATGACAGATGTAAAAAATACAAAGAAGTGGATCCACCTAAACTTCTTTTAATCTTTTATTAATAACTGGACTATACGCAGATGAAGACATTTAGAATACACAAATGAACTTTTTTGTCTCCATATCCAAATGCAATTTTAACCATTGATTTATAATTTTAAACTTCAATGATTTTGATTTTAAAAGAATAACTTGCAATGAGAAAGTAGAGGTAGACATGGGAATGGCGCGGGGTGAGGATGGGTTTTACATGCCCCGTCTCTATACTCGATTCTAATATACTTACCTGTTATCCTACTCATATTCAATGAGGATGAGAAATTGAACCCCACCTCCATACTCTCTTCACTCTCTCTCTATCTATCTATCATATAGTTGGTCTACAATTGATTGAGTTTTACACATGACTTGCACTCTATTTATAGTGTTTCTTAAGTCGTAGATTCGCTAAGCACAAGAACCTATGCAAAGCGAATCGAGGTTAATTCAAAGGAGGAAAAAGTCAGTTGTTCTTTAGATATTTTTGAAGTAGCAATAAATGTCGCAAGAAATGGAGGGTTTAAATTGTGACCTTTTTAAAATTTTATCCTAAAATTTAACAAGTTTATATACTCAAGAAAATTCTTGGTAATGGTTTCACAAATAAGATTAGAATGTCTTAGATCTTAGACATTAGTATTTTCGAGGACATGTTTACTAGTGTTTTTAGCAAACAAGACGCTAATTTTAAAATGTTACTTGCATGATCAAACCATAAATCATAGGACATGTTGTGCAATGTTTTTCCAGAAGATGTTTGAATGTTCATCATGTTCTTAAGAATAAACATGAAGATAATGAAGATCAATGTCTAATTCGACAGAATTAAACAAGGTTTTAAGATTTAAAAGTAAAACTTAAACTTTGAAGATGAAAACAAAGAATTAAAAGACAATGATTCGAATTGTATTAAGTAAAATTGTTCATCAAATCACTTACATACATTCTCGTTGCTCTTTTCTCTCTGTGTGCTTGGATAATTCAAGCGTAAGAACTTTTGTTTATGATCTGTGACCCCTATTTCCTATGAAAAACTTCTATATATACATAAGTAAAATAACTGAAAAACCAACGGTCCTAAATTGCAAATCTTCGACAGCTTTGACTTGCTTTCCACGTGTCTTGAACCTTTGGTCTTTGCCTCTTCAGATGAAATTTAAATTCTATTTAGTCGAACTCAAATACTTTGAACATGTTAACATCCACCATGTCCCGTCGAATACAATTGCTTTCGGTTCAAATTGAATAAATTTCTATTCGACTAAATCACTTCTTGTCGAAAACAAGCATTAAAAATTACAGGCTAGCATGACCATTAGATTTTAGAGATTGATTGTATAATTGATTTAGAAGTAGAATGATAAAACAATATTAAAGATTAATTAAATGTGAAATGTCTTGTAGATATTTAGCAAAGACTAAAATGTTCTAGATAACAATTATATGGTTAATTTAGAGATGTAATGATAACTCAATATTAATGATAAATTAAGGACCATAATACCCTGAATAAATATAAAAATGAGTGAACCATCAAATTCGTCCTTGAATTTTCACGGGTCGGCCAAATTCGTCCCTCAATTATGTGAAATATCAACTTAGTCCCTGAATTTGTCAGACGTCCACTAAAAAGGTCCCTCCGTCCAAGTGCTCAATTAGCCATGCTGATCTTTCGCCCTGCATGTTGTGTTGTCTTGTACACATGGAAAAAAGGAAGCCACGTGTTCAAGGACTAATTTGATGGAAGTGGAAAATTTCCACTTTTCACTTTTCACTTTTATTTTTTTATGTTATTCCAATTTTGCCCTTGGATTACACATACCTCCTTCCTCACATTTCACTCAGAAACATAAAAAACGTCATTGACCCTTCTCCTTCCCGCTAAAACTTTCTCGATTCTCACATATGCAAAATCATCATCATCTCCGGTGATTCTCACGTTTTTTAAGTTTCTATGTTCGGCCGTGGTTAAAGGTAACACCTTTCCTCTAGTTTATCAAGTTTTTGTGTTCGTATTCACCCTTTTTTTGTTTTTGTTTTTTTGTTTTAAGTTTTTATCATTTTGTTTCTATGATCGTTGATGTTTGCTTTTTTCTTTTGTTTTTGTCATCCAACTCCTGCTGGCATAATTTGGGTTCCATATCCAACCTATGGTCCACCCGGTTCGACTCAACCTACTAAATTCATGGAGTTTATACCATTCCCGAATCTCCAAAGAAGTGATGCTTCGTGGAGTTTAAAAGATGTTTTGGATTTGTAATATTTAGGCTTATTTGAATTATGCCCCATAGTTGGATTTCTTTTTGCTTATCTATAATTAAGACGTATGACTTGTTAATGCCCCATAGTTGAGTTGCTTTTGCCTATGTAATTTCTCAGACTTATGACCTATGACTTTTGCCTATGTAATATTTCAGTTTCAATTTGTGTGTTCTGAATTTTTTAGTTTATTTTGTACACATATGCTTCAAGGATCAATTTGATATCTGATTAAACAATTCAGGGACTTATTTGATGGTTTTTAATATAAAGTAGGGATCTATTTGATAGATAGAGAAATAATTCAGGGACTAATTTGATGGAAATATTATTACAGAAAGGTTACATTCCTCAATCATCTTCAACCTCTTTACATTAGAACTTTACACACGCCTAGAACAATACAATACTGTGTTAGAACTTTATACAATATTGGTTGCTCATTCCATAGCAAGAGGATCCTTATCCAACACTAGCCCCCATGTTTTCTATGATGTACCTTCTCATTTGTACTCTTTGATATTTAATGAAATGGCCTAAGCTTGCCTTTGCTCAAAAAAAAATTCTAGGACACCAACATTAAGGCACTATCACATCACCATTAAACTTGGAGCTTGAAGATGAAGCTCGACTTTCATAACTGTTTTTTTCCATATTCCCACCCCCATCATTTCAGATTCAATTTCAATAGTTTTGCTTCAAGTAATTTTGAGGATTTTGACTTTCAGATTCAATGAGAAAAAGTTAAGGTTTGAAGTTTTTTGAATTGGGGAAAGACTGGACCACTTATTGCTGGAGGAAATTTTGGTGATTTTGGAGTGTAGGTTGCAGATTGTGTAATCAGGATTCCAATTTTATACAATTGGGGAAGAAAGAGCCATTGGGGAAGAAAAGACCCGTTTGGGAAGAAAGTCAAAACATTTTCTGCAAATTAATCAGTCTAGTCCTTTGAAATGTTTGTTATTATTGGCCAAATTAGTCCTTGCCTACGTATCGTCTGACATGTGAGAGGTTAACGGCCACGTCAGCCCCGTTAACGCCCCGTTTGAATAGAAGAACTAACTTGATTGACATTTAACAAATTTAGGGATTAAATTGATATTTCACATAATTGAGGGATGAATTTGGCTGACCCATAAAAATTCAGGGACGAAGTTGATGATTCACTCATATAAAAATTAAGCATTATAGTAGTTAGGACCAGAATGTTCTGGAGAGCAATGTTCCGCAAATCGAGTGTTACCTCTCCGAGTTTACCGAGTTTACGTGTTTAGGTACTAAAATCGTGTTAACTCGAAGGTGTGTTTGTAATTAAGTCATATTTTGCACTATTGATCTATTTACAATATTATATTAGTTTATATATGTCATGCAAATAATAAATTTTATATAATTTTAATTTTAGGTAAACTCGTATGAGTTCTCGAGTCGAGTTTACCTAGAAAAAACAAGTTGAGGTAAACTCTCGAGTTGCAAAACCTTGCTGGAGAGAGCACATTCGCTGCAAAATCAGGTACCCATTCACATTCTGAAGAAAAAAAAAAAAAAAAAAAACGCAGAATCTTGAACGCTTCGCTGACTTGAGTGTTGAATTGTTTTTGCAAGTACGCCACCTCTCTCTCATATGAAAACCTACATAACTATACGTAACTACAGTGAAGATCCACTACTTTTCGGCAAGGAACCACCACACTTCATTGCTGCGTCGCACCTACTCCGGTCGTCATTTCTGCCTGCCTCTACAGCATTTCGTGAATTAATTTCTACATTTTGTTCTTTCTAGATGGTTCAGCTTCCATCTGAATCCGTTGCTTCTTTTCTCATTGTAATTTGTCGACACTTGATTTTCTATTTTCCTTGCAACGATATACTTGATGTTTGTACATTTGTTTTTTTCCGTACGGGCGAGTGTAGACTTTTGTTTTTGACCAAAGCGAGTGTACACTTGTTGAAACGAGTAAGCGATAATCAAAGTCATGTATAAAATATTAGTCAATCAAGACCGTTATATTTTTGAAGGGAGTCAATCAAGAACATATAAACTATATTTATAAAAAAAAAAAGGTTTCTTAAAATTTAACGCACAGTGAATTAGTAGACTCTTTAATTTTGTTAGTGAAACTCCACAATGCTTTTTTTTCCCCTAAAAAATAGCCTCATTCTTTCATAAATGAAATAAAAAAAGAAAATCATGTAGAATTGCTGGCAAAGAGATAGAGGTGTGTTTAAGCCTCCTCAAGAGATGATTTTAATTGGTTGAAAGCCTTCACTAATTTTCATGATTTTCATGATTTTGGAGTTGAATTTTCATGATTTTGGGTGGAAATGATAAAAATGAAGAATTTTCATTTTTTGGAGTTGGGTTGGGAGGTTGAGGTGCTCTTGTCGTGAAATTAATAGGTGTGCTAATGTTTTACTTGATTTTGGATACTCTTTAAACACGGTTACTCATTAATATGAGCTTTGTCTATCGCACTTAACTCATTTGTTCATTGCTTATGCAAGGGGGATATCCGCTCCTTGCTTAGTTTGAATATAGTTTCTTCTTTTTGTTGGGCTTCTTCTCTCTTTATAATTAAAAAAAATAATAAATAAATAGAAGAAAAAAAACAAGATTTTCCTCGTAAAATAATTATATATATATATATATATATATATATTTAAATCATCTTTCTATGTTTTTAATTTTATAAATTTAAAAAAAAAACAGAATAAGTAATTAAATAATATTATATAATTTTTTTAAAAATTAATATCTATATTCATATTTTTATAATTTCTACTAATCAAATTATTTTTAAATATTCTATTTAAATGAATAAATTATTGATATTTTTAGTTTAGTATTAAATTAATTTTTTGTTTATTTTTTATCTATATCAATATTATATTAGATCTAAGTTTTATATTTTAAATTATATTTTATAGAGATTAGTAGTAACTTAGTTTTCAATGATTTCATGCCAGTTTCTAACACAACTAATATTCAGGATAATTTTTTTAATTTTAGAGACACAACTAATATTCCGGATTAACTTATCATATCAGGTTGTCTAATAAAACACTGAATTGAGAGAAAATATATTTTGTCTCTTTATCCTTACCGTCAAAAAGGGTCTCATCTAAAAAAAAAAAAAATAGGGTCTTGTGTGTGTAAAGAGGGAGAGAGGAAAAAACAATATGAACGGTACGGGAGTTGAATAAAAATATTATAAGATCATATGTATATGATAACCTCATATTCTATCTCCTTCAAACAAAACAAAAACACCTCTTTGTTATATCATATATAATTTTTCTTAAGGACTCTTATTCTTTTACCTCATATTCTATCTCCTTCAAACAAAACAAAAACACCTCTTTGTTATATCATATATAATTTTTCTTAAGGACTCTTATTCTTTCTTTTTTTTTTGAAGCAAGGACTCTTATTCTATCATATATAATTTGATTCACATCATGATCACAAACCAAATGTATTATATTAAATTTTTTTTTTATGAGCAGTTGAGCACCAAGTATATCACGTGTCTGAGATTAACAAGATATACTAGTATGATTAATATGATACAAATTTAAATAATATAATATGAAAAAATTACCCTAGTGATAAACTTTTTTTTTCTTTTGAGAGACCCTGGTGATAAACTTATATATAATCTCTAAATTATTTTCAAATATTTGTCATTAATTTAAAATAATTTTATTTATATATTTTTGTATGATTTTCCCATTAGCAATTTGTACTAGTTAATTAATTTCTTCCGATAGAAGACGAATTGAGTAGTTAAATTTTCAATTGTCAAAGAAAATATAATAGTCAAATTTGATTTTTATCTTTATACATATACTATATGTTGGAATATTTTAATATTTACTTATATTTCAATATCATTATGTGGGCAAATATCATAATAATAATTATATTAGCTATTTATCAATTGTGAGTCTTAATTGATTAGTGATCAAATTAAGTAATAAGGCTATTGAATTTCTAATTGGATAATTAATTAATTATTTAATTAGTTGATATGGACTCAATGAGTGGATGTCCGGATGGCCCATTAACGGAATAATGGAAAACCCTACAATCCACCGTACACGTCAAAACTCTCTCTTCTCCCCATCTGAAGAGAACCTGAGGCATAAAGGTACCGGTTAAGGAAGAACCAAATCAGCTGTCGCTAACCCTATTTTAGTGTGTTTCATATCATCATCTCCTCTCTCTGTTTATCGTTGTTGTTGAGAGGACTGTCATCAAAGCTTCATCCAGGTATTCCTAATACCTTATTTCTTGATATTCTTGATAAATCAAACATGTGGTAGATCTGCCGATCATAATCATGTTCAATGTTTTGTTTGCTTCCGCTATTGATTCATAATTATTGAACGTACTTTATGAAATCTGTTTTTATTTAGACCTAAATTTCCAACAAGTCGTATCAGAGCGGTCTTCATGTTTGATTTATCGGGATTATGTTCTAAGTTCAAATTTTGTTGGTTGCGGCTGATATATATATATTTTCGATGGTTGTTGTTTTGATTATTTATTCATCAATTGACTTATATATATTTGCGATGCTTTTTATCCAACAATATGGATACCTCTATTTTGTCTAATTGTTTATTCATGACATATATGCCCAATTGAAATTGCTTGCACTGTTTTGTAAACGATGCCTTCATGTGAAATTTCTTTCACTGTTTTGTTTAAAATTATGAGTGGCCACGTAGGAATTAAAATCATGTAATTTTATTGGATCCAGATTACTGCACCTTTCATTGTTGAAAGAATTTTTGCTGCTTTTGTTTTTTTTTTTGGATCCAGTACTTTGGTTCTTTTCAACTTGGTATAATCCTCAAAACCTAATTTGGATTGGATGTTTCGGTTGCTTTGTAATTTTTTCTTGAACCATTTTTTATAAAAAAAAATAAAATAAAAAAAAAATTAAAATTGGTTTATAATCGACCGAATTTTAAAATTCATCGTGAATTTACTTTTGGCTGTATGACACAATCGTGATATTTCGCACATTGCTTTTGCATCACTTATTGTATCCATATGTATCAGTGAGGGTTCTTTCTAAATCACTGGAATTGTTGTCTCTTTTGTACTATTTCAAAATTAATTATTTAAAGAATAGAATATTAATATGATGATGTGAGACACTAGTTTGATACATTTGCTGTCAAAGTTCCTTTTTTTTCTTCTTCTTTGGCTTTCGGATCATAAGGTGTCGATCCTTTTAAGTCTTGTAAAACAAATGTTTTTCTCTTCTTTCTTGTTTCATGAGTATATTTCATCCTCTAGGTTGTATATTTTTTTTGGAATATTCTTTCAGGGTGAAGATTTGGATTTGGGAAGAAATATTCTTTCAGCATCAATATTTCAATTGAAATGCATGTAATTTTGTGAGCTATTTTTTTTTTTATATGAATTTGGTTTGCTGCAGTTTTCGAAAGCAGGGATACATTAATTAAAATGAATTCATATACTTGAAGTTTTAGAAGTATGCATTTTGTATATTTCAAATTTGTGAAATCAATTGTGTCTGCTCTTGAATTTATTTGCATTTGATTGTCAGTTTCCAAATGAAATAAGGATTTGAATATGGAAGCGATAAATATTTGGATTTTACTTTGATTTTGTCGATTTGATTCTATATTAAATCCTTTGGTAAAAATAATTTTTCAAATATCTTTATCATATGTTGCAGCTTAATTTCTATTTGAGATTAGTTTTGATTCACGAAGTTTTTGTATAT
>Ga0315914_1010619_pt1 | contig 11380 bp, 5 predicted proteins | sample MpolenodulesMG_FD_203920 | JGI IMG/M metagenome (GOLD analysis project Ga0315914, IMG submission 203920) | Medicago polymorpha root nodule microbial communities from Los Angeles, California, United States - elongated nodules | ecosystem: Host-associated > Plants > Roots > Nodule | place: USA... | reverse complement strand
AGCTTTGCAAAGGATGAAGAAAAGATGAAGATTTCATGCCTAGATTCATGATGTCTCAATAAATCTTGGGTTGAATCTACTCCTAACTACCTTGCTTTGTGTTTCTCTCTCTAGAAAAGCCCTAGTCTCTCTCTAAAAACTAGAAAAATGTAATAGAAAATGTAATGGAATGGCTGGAAAGAGAGAAGAAAGCTATTTGTTTGGGAAGAATTTGTGTTTGCACGCTTAAGTGTGCTACGTTCGCTTAAGCGTGCTACTAAAATATCTTCCGTTGGCCAATTGGGAGCAGCCACATGTGCCTTATCCACTTGCAACTTGATGAAGTTTGCTTAAGCGTGCAGTCAGCGTGCAGATCTGAGCTCTCGACATTGTGTACGCTTACGCATACAATGGTCGCTTAAGCGTGCAAGATAAATCTTGGAAGAGCGTACCACAAGCGTACTGATGGCGTACATGAAGATTGGTCACTGGAACTTTCACATTTAAGCATATTGGGGGATGCTTAAGCGTGCTACTTGAATCTGGGAAGCGTACAAGAAGTGTCCTGATAGTGTACAGGAAGTTGCTCTTGACATTGTGTACCCTTAAGTGTGATGAGGACGCCTAACGGTACTGACTTTGGTTCATGAGCTTCTTTCTTGTTCCTTGCTTGTCATTTCCTGCATAAGAAGGGTGAAATCAGGCATGTAAAGCATAAATGGTAAAAGAACATAATTTGGTAGCTTTTCCTTAGATAACTTGCAAAACAAGTCACTAAAGTGCCTAGATTAACACATAAAATATGTTACTTTTGAGCACTTATCACACGTGCACATGGTACCTCCATAGCAGGGTAGTGTTGTGTGGACCACTTGGATAGTCATCAAGAGGCTCACGGTCTAGCACCACGAGACGCTTCCTCCTCCGCCTTCGCTACGGCTCGCCGTCTTCCATATCCTCCTCCAATGCCTCAAGCTCCTCCTTCTTCATTTGCTGCTACATCTCAACGCCCATCTCATCATTCTCTTGCTCATGCTCCGGCTGAGGCTCGACATCAACACGACGTCCACTGGCAGCCCGACACCTCAGAACAACATCGTCCTCCTTCATCCGCTGGAGACGCTCTCTCCTACGGGAAGCATGCCTTGCCACCCTTACGCGCTGAGTAGAGGAGGAACCTTCTGTAACATGCACAAAACGAAATCAGCACAAACACAACACAAAACAGAAGATAAAAAATTATACGGGTGTATCCGGATTGCAACAACCTAGTCCGGAAAATGAAATCCGGATTGCTTCATTACAGAAGAAAAAAAAACAGTAGAATTAACTTGCATGCATAGAGAAATCGAACTAACCTTCCATTTGATGTTTATCAAGGGTTGAAATGCGCTCCTTTTGAGCAAGAAAACACCAATTTTGGTTGGATTTTTGTAGTTCAGAATTTGGGATAAGAGGAAGAGAGAGAGAAAGTAAAAAGTGAAACTGTAAAATTGGAGGTGAACTTCCTTTTATACCTCGAAGATGTACGAATTTTGTTTTCCGAAGGGCTATTTTGTAATTTTTGCAGGGCGCGTGAGAAGGACATAGGGTGAGAAAAGTAATACTCTTAAAATATCTTATTAATTATCATCTCAAAATAATTACGTTAAGTTACTGCTAATCTCAGTAAAAATAATTATTCACACCCAAACACTAACTCTTCATTCTAAAATTACTAGTATACCCTCGCTCCTCAAATTAGCAAAATACCCTTAGTCCTAAAAATGACTAAAATTCCCCTCTTGCCTAAAAATCCACTAATCCCAAATCGAACACACAAACAAACAATTAAACACATAATAAATAAAATAAAATAATCCTAACGAAAAACGGGCTGTTACAAATGGTTAAGGTGAGACGGTAGTTATTAGGTGGGTCAAAGTTGGGGATGATTAACAATAAAATCAAATCGCCATAACATGTTACTACTTTACAATTGTTAAAAAAAAAAACCTATGAGAAATAAATCACTTAAGAAGTTGTTGAAGTGTATAATTGATTAATATAAAAAACACATGACAAATATTTGTCGCAGATACATAAAAATCGAAGACAAATATTTATCAAAGATAAATATTAATAAAAAAACACGGAATACATGTTTGTTATTGAAACATGAAAAATACGTGGCAAATATTTTGTTGGAACAAAATACGTTTTACAAACATTACCCTTAGAGTGGGGGAGATTGGATAAACGAAAAATGTTTAAACAATTAGTTACCCTTAGAGTTTTGATGATAACAAGGTATTAAAAAATTGTCAATTGAATATGCTAATATTTGTTCAAGTGTACAGGACCATAGACAAAATGTTATATCTTTATAAGGTTCTGGAAGAACAAAAGAGAGCAAAAGAATCAACAAAAAGGAAGCTTGGAGCTCCTGAAGAAAAGTGCTCCTGAAGTTCAAAGCGCTCCTGAAGTGATGACGTCATCAGAAGTCAGTTCATCAGAAGCACCTCATCAGAAGCAAGATCACCAGAAGCTAAAGTTCGTCAGGAGCTGAAGAACTTAAAGCTTCAAAAGCTGGAATCTCATTTAATCATGCCTAAGAGTTGCTAAAGACGGAAAGAAGTGTAACAACGGCCTTGAGATGAAATTTGAAAGCATTGGAAGCTTATTCTATCAAGAGCGTTGAAAAAGGACAAATGTACGAACTGTACAACCACCTTCTCCACTACTTTGGTCGTGCTTTGCAACAAGACAAGGATAATAGCTCTGCCTGCAGAAATGTTCATTCATACAAGGAATCGATTTGAAATTGATCCTTCATAGGACAATAACCATATCAGGGAAAAGATCATTGGTAATTATCAACAAGTTTCAAACGACTCTTTTTGTATTGCTGTCAAGGTTCCAACGTATCTCTTCGCACCTCTATATAAAGGAATGAAGACCTACCAGTTGAATAGAACACAACACATTACAACTGATATACAAGCAATACAAGAATCTACAACGTATACAGACACAAAAAGCTAGACTCTCAAAAATTCACAGTTCATACTCTGTTATTGTTCTGTTTTCTTGTTACTTAGAATTTCTTAGCAAAGCTCACATTTTAGAAATTATATAGTATTAAGAGTCTTAAGAGTCTGTTTCTGTTTTGTATTGTGAACACCACTGATTGTATATCAAGTGTTCAAACTCAAACATATTTCTCTATAAGTTTGTTTGATTGTAAGTCTCTTGCTCGTGTGCTTGAGCATTTGTAAGTCTCTTGTAGTTGTACAAGAGCATAGGAAAGTCTCTTGCTTGTGTGCTTGAGCATAGGAAATCTCTTGCTTGTGTGCTTGAGTACTTGTAATTTGAGATTACATTTTAGTGAACTCTCCTTGGAAGTGCAAGGGGGACAGGACTACTTCCGGTTTATGGAAGGAACCTGTATAATTGCTTTGTGTCTTTCTTCTCTCTCTCTCTTACTCTGTTTTTATCCGCTGCACATTTAGTTTCTGATCACTACTTCAAAAGTTGATTGTTATCTGTTTCTGAACTGTGATATCAGTAGGAGAAACATAGAAAAAGCTAACACAATTCAACCCCCCCCCTTCTTGTGTTTTTCTCACCTTCAAAGGATACTTTAGAGAATGTAGATTAGGTAGGATTCACTTACGTATGAGCGATGTAAGTCTTGATTAGTGGAGTGATTCTAGTTTACTGAGCGAGAGTGAGGTGTAGGCGATCTTAAGTCGTATTTTAAGCCTTTATATGGCTTATTAAAGGATAGGCAGAGAGTTTGATTGGGGCGTGTTATGAAGTTCTGCCTCTGGACCAAGTCAACAATATGGACTACTAGTCAACTCTCTAGACATTGAAGTGAATCTCTTTGTTGTAGATAAAAACAAGACTTTATATCAATATCAAGCTCAAATTTTATAGGAGTAAATGCTATGTGCTTCAAGCCTCTGGACTCAGATCCTTGCACTAACAAGATGACTTAAGGATACGTCATTGATGCATGCAATGACTCTTCGCTAAGAAAGAAAACATTGTTCTGACTAATGCAATTGAGAAAAAATTATTAAGAGCATCATTGATGGAAATGAAATGTTGATTCACCGAATATATTTAATCAAAATATCTCAACATTCAATAAGACATTCAAAGACACGGTTAATTCATCGGCAACAGTCATCAAGCTTCATCTCTTTATAAAGGAACAAGCTATGACTAAAGAAGGTTTCACACGTACACACTTACATGTAGATATACATACATACCTAAGAATATACTATATACATACTTTCTTCATATTATGTTCATATTGTATAGCTTGTCTAGAAACAGTCATAGAAATTCATTAGATACACTTTTAAGTTTATTGTGCTTACATAGGTTTACTACTCCTAAAGTTTGTGTAAACGCAACTATTGTAATATCTTGTTTTAAATCTTTGGATTGAGATCAGGAAGTCCTCTAGGTTAAGGCAAGAAAATCTATGACTAGGTTGTCATAATGTTGTTGTTGTAATCAAGATTTAATTATACTGGAAAAATCTCTTGAAAGTGCAGGGGGACTGGACGTAATCCTTAATTGTGGGGTGAATCGGGATAAACATAGTGTGTCATCTCTATTCCTTTATCTCTTTATATTCAGCATCTGTTTTATCTTTCGAAAGAGTTCCTAAACAAAAAGAGACCAACAAAATTCAAATCCTCCTATTCTTTTATTTTTCTCACCTTCATTCACTATTTATATGAGTGTTTTCCTACTTTTTCAGAATAGTTAGCCTTCAATGTGGGGTCTTTATGTTGTGATGCAAGTTGCGTAAGAGAAAACACCTTATAATTCCTTATGACCTCACGATGTGCTGATCATAGTGTGTGACATGAGTTGATACGAGACTGAACATAGGTCAATTCCTCCGGATATTGCGATGCACGTCTCGTAGTGCGCTTTGTGAGTTTGGTCGTGGTTGAACCTTCTGTTTTATTCTATTTCTTCTCACCAAAACGTTTATAACAACTATGCCCTGAGAATCAATTATGATAAATTTATAAAAAGCATAACACAATCACAAAATAATCTAGTTTGAACATAGTTGTTCTCATTACTATTTTTAGCATAGTCTTCTCTGAAACTACACCATACCATTTAGCACTCCATCATGACAAAAAGATGAATTTAAAAATACAAATATTCCAGGTCAATGAGCTGATCCAGCCTTATCTTAACTCGTGATGATTCAATAAATTTTAAAGTTAAAATGTCAGATAAGTTTAATCAATAAATTTTATTTTTTACAATTTATCTCATTTTAATTGTCGTTTTTTGGGGTTACGCGGTTCATAAGAAAGTGATTAATTTGAATGATTTCAATGATAAAATTAGTATCATATATGAAAACACTTTTATTAATTATTATTTTTGAGGGAAAAACACTTTTATTCGTTGTAGTAGTTAAATTTGGTGAAATTCAACAAATAAAGATTTATCAGTGGAAAAATAATATATACTACATTGATATTATAAAGTGACAATTATTTTGAGATAGATCTCTAAAAAAAATTATTTAAACAAAAAAAGTGTAAAAGTGACAATTAAATTGAGATAGATGGAGTATATATATCAATCCAAATTGGCATTATTATTGTAATCGTAAATAAAACCATTGGTAGTTGATATTATTTATGCAGAAATGGGAGGTAATTATTATACATATACATCTTCATAGAGTCTTTAATCAAATAAAGGGGCAAATTGTTCTTGTTATTTTACTAGACAATTGTTCTTAAAGGTGAATGGGAAAAATAAAGAAAAGAAAACTTCATATGACAAACAATTGTTTTTATTATTTTACTAGACCCACTTTTGCCACTTCGATCACTTGTAATGGTAAGGAATTTTTGCAATGTGGACTCGCTCAAACGGTGTGGTTGATGGCTTCATCTGACAAGTTTGTCTCGTAATCAGATGACTCCTCTTTAGGTATTTTATAGTTGGATGGTAGTGGTTGATGAAAAATTTCTGGCCAATCGTCTTCTGGATCTAACATAGGAGAATGTCCAAAATTATTACTATTCCTTTCACCAACCACAGTGGTAAGCATTATCATTCCAAGTAAAAGTAATACTAGTGAATATTTAGAGCCCATATTTTGATCGAATTTTGATTGACACAATGGAAAGAGCGAAACAACTATTTATAGGAAAACACCTGATAATATTTTGTGTTGAGGTCATCAATTTATATATTATGTTCTTGTCATAAAAGTATTCTATTATACTTTAGTTTTAGTAATAAAAATGTCCAACTGAAGTCACAAAAGGGTAAAAGGCATTCGTCGGGATTATTTTTGTGCACACATGAATTATATTTTTATCTTTTTATATACATATTTAACTCCATGTCTTTTGTTTTCATGTTGTTATCGGATAACCTCTTGCGCATCGGAGTAACAACTAACATTTATTGTTAAAGAAAATTACTCCCTCTAGTTATTAATATAAGAAATTTTTCAAAAATAAATTGATTCTATTTTTTTATAAAAAAAAGTCACAACTTACGTAGTAGGCTTTTTTATGATAGAATATTTGTAAAAGAATTTAAAAAGTTACAACAATTAATGATTGTCTTAGTTTTGATATTCTTTGGGTTTTCTTCTTATATTAAGGACGGTAGGGGTAATAAGCTATGATTGTTACATCAAGATTAGATGTAGTCACGACTATGTGATTGCACACAATCACTACATCTCGGTTTTGGATAGTCTAGTTTACGAACTCTAGTTTTATATTAAAACCAGCTTAGAGTTTTGTTTGTATAGTCTTGTATGTTTAGTTTTTTCTACCTTAGGAATTGTAGTGTTGTGAATGATATTACCATTGAATTGAATGTTCATACATTTTTTCTTAATTCACAGAGTGTAAGATTTGAATTAAAAACTTCACAAAATAATTTGTAAAACGTGACAATTGATTTAGATCGTCGTTTTTCTTTTTTATGTTTTTTCTATTTTTTAAATATATAATGACATGTCAAATGGTAATACATGTGGAAAAGGAAAAAAATTAAAAAAGATAATTATTTACACAGTAATAATGTCACGTCAACATTTTATGTGAGTCAGATATGGCATAATGGTTCATTTCTAAAGAATTTTCATGTCACAGGGTTAGAATCTGAAAAATAAAATTTACAGATTGTAAACTAGAATTTGCTAATATTATATGGGATAAATATATTTTAACCATGTGTATGAGAGGGGTGCTTCAAATGAAAGTAATGTGTTTTTTGGTCAAATAGTCTAGTGACAAGAAATTCACTCTTTAAGAATAGTAAGTAGGGATTCAGGATTTAAACTTCAGTCTTTGCACATTACAACATGCATACCAACTTAGCTATGATCACGGGGACACATGAGTGAAGAATGTCGTTATAAGAGATAAAAGGGACAATTAATATCCATTAGATTTAAAAGAACCATTCATGTATTTTATTTTTTTTCTTAAATGTTAAAATTGTACCTCATGCATCTATCTCATCTATGCATGTGTCTTATTCCCGTCACCGACTTTCCTAGTCATTGACACATCTTCATCCTCACATTACTCGTTGATGAAATAAATAGCAAGTGTATTAGTTCGTAGCCAGTGGCTTGGTCACTAATAATCATTCCTAATATCTTAGGTGATTCCATAATCATTTTAAGTTTTAAGAACACTAAATTAAGTACACAAATCATTATTAGAATATGTCTAAAGCTAATAAAGATTGAATGGTTAAATTATGTCAAGCTCTAAAGTTAGAGTTAGTAATTATTGAGACATAAATCGATTTATGAACAATCATAAATGTATAAAAATCATTAAGGATAAATAGAAACGAATAAAATACCAAAGTAATAAATTGTTTGCAAATGATAACTTAAAGTTACATGATCAAACAATTACCAAGAAGTTCAACTTTCATGGCCTAACCTAGAGAGAATTATCTACTCATGATTTCTAAACATACAATAATGAATATGAATAACAAAACACAAGCTATGAAGCCTGGATACGAGATACAATACTGCACCGATACGAAAAAATTTCAAAAATCAAGATGCGATAATAAAAAAATTATATAATTAAATGTACAATATAATTATAACCATTTTTTTTAATATGCAAATATATTAACAAACAAAAGAAATCAGTCATAGGCTCGTAGCACATCAACATAAATATAAATAATATTGACGATTAAGAGAGTGACGATTAGTCAATTACATACACAATATATCCCAAAAAGAGCACATCAGTTCTATACTATCCAAAAGGAACATTGTTAGTGTTATATTATATCGATCCAAAAAAGAAGCACTATATCCAAAAAAGAACACATTAGTACTAAGAGTTAAGTTATTTTAGTTAACATTAATTGGGAAATATCGGGGCAGGTATCGGTGTAGGATAATTATGGGATACTCTCCTGATACGTATCAGGAAGTATCAGATAATTATTTTTTTTTAAAAATAAAATTTAATCTTCAGATACTCTCCTGATACTTATCGGGAAGTATCGGTACAGGATACGCAGGGGATACCGTACGTCATCCATTTTGAAGTATTGGAGCTTCATAGAACACAATTAATAAAGGATCACCGGTTGATGATTCTTTGACTCTCGAATGGCTTCGGTCACTCCTAAGCTGCCAAAATTGCATTTCTGCCGTCACCTGCTAGTTGAAAGTTGTTTTTCCACTAACCTAGGTTCCTAATATTTATAGGCGAGTGTTTCCCAAAAAAATAGGATTATTTGGGCCACGACTCGGGGTGTCCAACTCACAACGCGAGTTAAACGGAGAACAATCACTACGCCTTTCATTCATAACTCGTGATGCGGAGCTCGTAGTCTCGATTGCAGGATAAGTAGAAGATGAATATGATAATTTCTTTTTGATTATGTGATGCTCAACTCATAGCACACGTCACGAGTAAGGAAAAGGTTGATTACAACTATCTTCTTCAGCCCATGCTCCATTTCTTCTCACCAAAACATCTATAAGGGCTATGCCCCAAGAATCGCTAAGGATATACTTCTAAAAAGCATAGCACAATCACACAATTATCTGGTTTAGGTGGATTTTCATGGCTTCCATATTACTTTCTTGATTTTGTCCTTACATGCATTTTTATCGAATCATTTAGGAAACTCAATTAAAATACATTCAAAGTTACCTGCTTTAACTCTAAAATGATTTTAAAAATAGACTAAAAATCCTATATAATTTCCTTTCATTACTCGCCTTATGCCAGTGTGGATTGATTTCCAAAATCCACCATTGTTTTTTTCTTGTGTACATATTACAACTACTACATTTTTAAAATGAAAAACAAAAAAGGATGAAGGTTCTATTTTCAACACTCTTTTCAATTCACTATTCAATTTTTCAATAAATTTCTCCGCTATTCAATTTTTCAATAAATTTATCCACTATTCATTATGAGCTCAACCTATCTCCTTCGACAATAGCCGTTCTCACTCCCATCATGGCCTCACATGTATGAAAAATCAACGTTCTCGTAAGGCTGCCCCGTGAATAATTAATATAAGATTAAATATATATATCTTGTGTGTATTGACCAACTTGATTGTGACAAAAAAAGGAGTCAACGTTCTCGTAAGGTTTATTGTGACTTATGCTAACAACCAATCCATAAAAAATGTCAACCACAATAAACCTTAGATCCAGTAGATCATTTTTAGCCAGGTACGTGCGTGTAATGGAAATCTGGGGCTTAAGACTACAATTTTGAAGAGATTTTCAAAAAAATTATGGCAATCTTCCAGTTTTTTTAAGTAACAAAATTATTTCCTCCAAAAATAAAAGTTAAAAAATGATTCATTAAAGTTATATAATAAAAAAAACTCCAGCATTTCTCTTTATAATAAGATGACTAAATGATTAATTCGTTCAAGTAATTTGGTAATGCTGCTGATCCCATATACAATTCATCAATTTTATTTAGTGCGTGTGTATGCAGCAATGTTAAAACTCTTATGAAAAGTTTTCCGTCCATTTGAATCTCATAAGGCTCGATGAGTTAGTCTTACAAGTTACACGCGCGAAGGGTACTCGGTTTTAAAAAAAAAAATTATTACATAAAAAAGGTACTACTTTAATTGGGCATAAGGTTTAAAGCCTTGATGGCCTTGCACTATACATCATCTTTAATTATTTTATACTATTTTTTTGACATTAACCCAACATAAGCTATTATTTTGACAACCAAAGAATCTCTTGACCATTGAATATCGTGATGTATGAGATTATATGACATCTCTCACTCTTCAAATACTAGCTTTCTCAATAACATCCACATGCCCTTACAAAATACTTCAAATATAACTAACTTGGACAATAATTATTTGAAGCTTTCAAGAAACTGCTTTAAAAAATACATTGCATTCAAATATCGTAAGATCAATACAATGTCATGTAATGTAATGTTCTAAATCACACCCAACCTAAAAAAAAATCATTACATAATGTCTCCCATTTAATTTAATATAATGAATTCTATGTCAACCTTTGTTCACTACTCCACTAGTATGTTTTCTTTCCCATCAATGTAAACCTATTGGAAGTAGAAAACAACTCATTGGTTACATTTCTTTATTCATTTTGAACAACACAAAACTTACTTTTAATAATTAGTTTTTTTACCAAATTACTTATCATCCGATCTATGTTTCCCCTGGTTATAGATGTATTTTTATTTTTTTTGGTTACAAGTTATAGATGTATGATAACGAGTCTTTATGAATTAGAAATATTCAATAAACAAAAGGCCACATGATAATTTTGTTGTAAATTGTAATTGTTTTCATTAAATTATAGATGATTAAACTTAAGAAAATGTTAACTTGTGCCCTTAAAATATAAGTTAAAAAATAAAATATAGAAATAGTTTATTGAAATGTGCGCATTACATTTAATCTTTAACTTTTTAATGAATTGAATGCACAAAATTTTAAAAAGTATTTCTTCTTTTGAGTTTCTTAACATGTGCTCCAAGAGCACAAATTAACACTACCCTTAAACTTATGATTTAAAGGCATCTCACCTAAACTTTATTTAATATTTTTTACTAACAATTAGAGACATTCTATAAGAAGAAAAGATAGAGTGAAATTTGTCATCAAAACAATAAACCATGTCGATATTTTTGTTTTTATTTGACATGAATCAATTAGAACGATATTGGTCATTGATAATTGCTTTCCTTGTTTCTCAATTCACAAGCCAATTCCACACATACTTCTCTCTTATGTTTCCATTATAGTGGAATGAGTGGATCCCATTTAAATTTAAACAAGTAATTTTGATTTTATGTTTATACTCATATATATATATATATATATATATATA
>Ga0315914_1010617_pt1 | contig 11386 bp, 12 predicted proteins | sample MpolenodulesMG_FD_203920 | JGI IMG/M metagenome (GOLD analysis project Ga0315914, IMG submission 203920) | Medicago polymorpha root nodule microbial communities from Los Angeles, California, United States - elongated nodules | ecosystem: Host-associated > Plants > Roots > Nodule | place: USA... | reverse complement strand
ACACATGAGGTCTGCATTCATAAGCAAGCGAAGTGCAAGAGTGTACTTTACTCCTAAACTAGTACTCACATACAACTCTTAGATTAACACTTTGCAGACTTAATTATACTTGTATGTATAACTTGCAGTTTGCAGATAGAGTGCGAAGTTTCACAAATCACAAGAACCATAAGGTATCATTGAGTATTGCTCGGTAATTAATTCAGTAACTGCCACAGTTAGCTCCTTAATTCAATTAGGATTACAAGTCTACTTTTAGAATAAATAAACAAGGTTCAATTCTTAGTGTTTTGGAAGATCGTAATAAAAACCATGATGATAATTCAAAGTCTATATTAGCATTATTAGTGGGACACATGTTAACTTCTTATCTCTTAAACTAGAAAAATTAAAGACTTCCAAGTTAAAGTAAATCTTCACCATGTAATCTCTTGGTAATTAACAATGTATGCGATTAAAGATAATGAGTAATAGCCATTGATTAAAATAAAATGTCATGTAATGCTATACTATTCAAGTTCTATACTTTATCAATTAAAAATGTCAAGTCATGTAATAGCCATTTGAAACATTCTTAAGGTTCAAAAGGTTTTTTTGAAGAGACTTAAAAAATTCATGATTTGGCATTCTTAAGGTTATTATCATGATTTTTCATAAAGTTTAACACTAGACCACCCTTCCAACAAATAGTGGAACATTTTGACTTGGTCAATTCAATAGAGTAACAAATTCATGATTGCTAGATTGAGTTAGTAATATTAAGTATTCATGTGAAGAGATATAAACACCCAAGATACATATCAAATCTAAGGATGGTCCTTCTGATGTTACTATATAGTTGCCGGATTGAATGTTAAAATTGGATGCACATACAAGCATGCCTAAATCAAAGATATGTAAGACAAAAGAACACAACGTTGTTGAAATATATTAAATAAATGAGGGAATTCTAACGAGTAGAACCTTGAGAGAATACATTCAAGCCTTCAACAAATAAAAAGCGACGTAGGACATCCTCTCGTTGGAGACCGGATGCTCTCAAATAGGTCTCAACAGCATTAAACTGAACGCATCATAATTCGATCTTCCTATCCTTGTCGGTTCTGATTACCAATTATACTCCTGCCAATACAGAAATTTAAAAAATGCAATTCAAAACACAAGGCCAATGACTAGTATTCTACCATGAAATGGAGTATAAACAAATGAAGACAAACCTACAACAATGCATAAGATATTAGAATTCCAAATATTCGCAGGGTCAACAGAATAAGTTATGGCTTGTGAAAGCTCAGACTCAAGGCTCAATTTATTTATTTTTTTCCCATTTTTTTCTCGAGATGCTGTCAGGTCAACAAAATAAATAAATTGACTTATGTCAATTTATTTATAGACAATTGCAGTTACACTATGATACATAGCAAATATAGACCCAAAGTGATTGTAAAGAAACCTCTAAAACTTCAATATTGTGGTTGCATACCCCCTTTTTTTGTTAAATTGAATGATAGTGCACAAAACATGAAAGAGGTGCCATTTAGTCATGCCTATGAAGCCACACAAAACCGAGGATTCCTAAATAAAGACCCCTAAATAACATAGAAAATCCACAGCATATCAAAACAACTCAATCTTCTTAATAAATAATAACCCTAATAATTCAATCATCCTCAATGTCAAATCATTTGAAACATTCTTAAGGTTCAAAAGTTAAAATTGGGGTTTTTTTATTTGAAGAATAAATTGAGCAAAAAAAATAATAGATGACTAACCCTTGAAGGTGACGACACCACAACAGCTGTAGAGTTCATATATAGTGGTTCTGTGGAAAAAAAAATTGAATCTAAAAAAATTAAAAGATAGGAACTCATAACAAAGAATGAATAGCATGGAAAAGGAAGAAGAAAAATGAAGAGAGGTGGTCACAAATGTTCTTACCCATAGGAGAAGGACGATTAAGTCCCTCCTCATGGAAAACGATCGGACTATAAGATAGATCTTGCGATAAGGAGCTCAAAAATCGTTTCATTTTCTCAGATCTCATTGTGTAGCGGCCGGATCTGGCTTCGAATGGTGTTGGACGGTGGTGATGTGAGAGATTGGCGGCTCTGTTTCTTTTTAGTGAGAGAAAATACAATGTAAAGTGATGAAGTGTTGGTACAAAGTGGTGGTGTGGTGGACACGTGATGAGAATAATATCTCACTCAATGAAATTTATGACCTTTTTTTTAATTTAATTTTATTAAAAAATGTGTTAGTGGTTTCTAAATCAGTCACTACAAAAATTTATAACGGATTTCAAGACCAATTTATTATTGGTCAATATTTTCCATTATTCGGTGTTTAAGTTAGTCACTACAGTGACCAATTATTTGCAGTCTCTATTTCGGTCACTAAACAACAACTTTCTAGTAGTGTATAAATATAGCCCAAACATCTTTTTTCTAAAAGTATATAAGGAATATAACCATGCCCCTCTTATATTCTAAGGAAAAAAATTCTCAGAAATAAAATTTATAAACGGATGAAAGTAAACATGGTGAATTAAATTTATTGGCCTATTATCGTGAGAGAAAAAAAATCATTGTTCACTTTCATCGTTTATAATTTTACTTGGTATTTAGTTATAAAACTGTATTTGCAGAGAGTATAATATACATTCTATTAGTGAATAGGGATGATAATTGATATCCAATGGGTAGGGTACTATAATATCCTTCACCATACTCACGTTTGTAAAAAATGTTTGAGCTCGTACTCTCGTGAGCAACAACTTTAGCACCCTTCCTCATACCCTATGAGCAAGTGCTCATACCTGCACTCATTATCTACAATTTTACTATAAAAAGGCAATAAAAAAGATCACAATTGAAATAAATTAATTAAGTTCCTGCAAGTTCCTGCAAGTATTAATTTATTGTAAATTAATTAATTAATTAAGTTGTTTTAGGTTTAAGCTTAGACTTAAATAACTAAATTAATTAATTAATTGTACACCAAAAATAAATAAATTATTTATCATATTATATAAATACATATATGCGGGTTGTGTGGTTGGGTAGTACAATGCTCATACCTGTGCACATACTCATTCAAATTTGCAGGTAATTACTCATACTCAAACCCGCACCCATAAAAGCGGGATTTTACCCTACCCACATCGAGTATTTTTTGCAGGTGTTCATTAGGTCTGAGTCCAATTGTCATCCCTATTAGGGATTGTGCTATGCTAGGACATAAGATTTTTATGTGATTTGTAAAGTGATGATTTAGTCGGTATTTATAAAAACTTATCATTTAATGTTCTTAAAGTCTGCACTGAAGGCATACGTTAGTATTTTTCTTATATTATTTTTTTCCTTTATAAAAAAAGGCACTCCTCACCTTACAAGTCAGTTTTATAAGGATGAGTTAGATCCTAATTTCAAAATGAGAAACGAAAATAAAAGTAATTGGCATCATAAACAATTTTAGAGCAAATCTGACACTGCCCTGTATATTTTTGAGTCCTAATCTAGTTTCTTGGTTTGCCGGAAAGCAAACTCTAGTAGACAGATCCAGTCAGATCCAGTGCAGAAGAAGAATACACAATCCTTGCACAACATCTGTATAAATAACATGGCTTCAATTCCTTCTCAAGTAACTACAAATTAAGTGCAAAGTACCCACATTTTCTGTGATAATCTTAGCGCTATCTCTTTTGCTCATAATCTTGTTCTTCATTCAAGAACAAAACACACGAAGCTTGACATTTTCTTTGTCAGAGAAAATGCAAGGAACTACAAGTCTCTCATATTGCTTCTCAAGATCACTGGGCACCCATTTCGACTAAACCGTTGTCTACATCAAGATTTCTTTATCTTAGTAACAAACTGGGTGTTTGTGACACCCTCTATTTGAAGGGGGATGTTAGAGTAATCTAGTATTAATTAAAGTATCATTTCGGCTTAAAACTCTCAAATTATGAGGTTTAAAAAAGTGAAATATTTGATTATTGTACTGATATTGATCGTAAGCTGGTGGATTATTTGCTTAGTATGTTAGTATGAATGTTTTATACAAAATTATAAAAAATATATTTTAATAATTTATTTACTTTGATATAATTTGTGTATAACATCCTAGCCCTCATATATTTTATAATGTACCCTCTTTTTTGTACCCTTTGATTATTAATGAAATGTTATAATTTTTGCCGTTGCTAAAAAAACATAAACTTAAGAAAACTCGCTAATAATACTTATAAATATTTCAATTCTATATTGGTGGTGTTAATATGATAATATTCAAAAAAAAGAACTCATGTTGTATACATGCATGACAATTTTACTAGTCTATGTCAATTGTATATTCAACTTTTAGAAATCAGTTGTAGTTGAGACTGAAGACTTTAATTTCGACCATTGCAGTGGAGAGCATGCGTGAGTAATTTTACCACCTTCTTCATTTTCCATATGGAAAGAAAGTCTTAAGATGTTACCTTTGTGGCCCATAGCCATTGACCTTTTTTTTTCTTTCTCATTTCTAAACTTGATTATTAGATTATTGACTCATTCCCAAAACAAAGGTCCTGAATAATCTGAAATCCCAAATTATGACATTTTGTACTCAAAAGTGTTAACTCTATCTGCCCTTACGTACTTATAATTATCACTTGAAAAGAAAGAAGAAAAAAAAAAACTAATAAAGTATGATAAGAAACAAGTGTCATATAGAGCATAACGGAAATTGGTGTACATATCCAAAGTGGTGGCTTGGAAATAAATAGTTATAAAATTATTATCTTTTTTGGTGGTGTATAAAATCATTATCTAAATAAAGGTCAATCAGTTGACTAATTAAAATAAAAAAAATGCTAACAAATGTTGTTAGTGTTTAAACAACTAAAAAAAATGAAATTTTAGCATATAAAATGATGTAATTATTACTTTGAGACTACTTCGACTTATATTTTTAGGACAACTTTTCTATTTATGTATTCCTTTAACAATGCATTTAGGTACTAGTTAGTATGGATCATAAAATATCTTGTAGCGCTCCGAATGCAGAGCTTTGAATAATTTTCTATGGTCTTCAAATTGCTTGGAGTAAAGGTTATCGAAATATCATAATCTATCCAAACTCTCGCAGCTTGCTCCCTTGCTAATGCAAGTGTGTAGCTAGCTCTTCACAAGCTGCTGCTTCTTCTCTTTTGTCCTAGATAAATCACATATATGATGGAGGAGACGATATTAGTTGGGTCCATGTCCTTAGATAGACGAATTAAGTTGCTTTGGCAAAGCATGAGTTATTGTTAGATTCATGCATTAACATTTTTGAATTTAGTCCATTTATTTGTAATGTCTTAAGGGTGTGATGCTTCCTTTGTTGATTTTCCTATAGGTTTTTAGTTTGTTTTCTTTGATAGAATAGCCTCTTTTTATCTTGGCACCTCTTAAGCTTTGAAAAAAGAATTAGAGGCAGTCATGTTTGGTGTCAATCTTGCTTATCAGAGAGGTTGTAATATATAAGCTCTATATAGAATGTGGACGTTCCTCTTAGGTAGTATTGTCTTTTTCATCCTTTGGTATTGTTCCATGGGTATCATGCACTAGTTGGCCTGATTTTTTTTTTTTTTTTTGTCTATAGATGAAACGATAAACACTACCGAAACTCACAGACACTGTAAGGTCCCGCGATCAAACTTAAGTGAAGACGTTCAACCTAACAATTTGGACATTGCTAGTTGAGCTAGGCTTTACGAACTGTTTACTTTTACTCTCCTCTATGAAATTTAATGTCTCTTATAATTATAAAAAAAAATTATAAGTTTTTTCTCCTTACATCGATATACTTAAGAAAACCAATCCATGACATTCTTTTGATATTATTGATTATCTCCATCAGATATTGACAACCTTTCCGTTAAACATTATATCTTTTCTCTCTGACAAAATGCACCACGTGGACACGTGGTAGAGAACTGATAGCCCGCAAATGCACAGTTTTATCGCGTAATAAGAAGACGTCGATCCACAAGGACTTGTGAGTATCAATAGTATTTTCCTATAGTGTTTAACTAGATGAGTGTGAATGTTCGAGAAATTTGATGATTTGATTGTTTTGAAAAATATGCAATGTAATATTCTTCAAATTATTGGTGTTCATCACAACAATGAACAATTCAAATCTCAATCCTTCCTATTGCTATGGAGAATCTATCTCTAAAGGTGAGGTAATTTCTAAGATGATTAATGTCTCATTTCAAGGTACAAAAGTGTGTTTTACCCAACATAGCCCCCTGTTCTTATAGTTGCTACATTGTCAAAACTTAGTAAGTTCTATTACTTATGTCACCTCAAGGACTTTTAAACTATTCTCATGTTTCAAAATCCTTATCTAATTTTATAAGTCTGGCACCATCTTTTGTCTCAACAAAGATTGTTTCCTAAATATTTCTAAAAAAAATAATAAGATTATATTGGACTTTGAAACTCCACAACAAAAGAAAGAATTGAAATTATAAAAAGTTCATCTTTGGATTACTTTCGATAATTCCAAGACAAAATGGAGACCAGAGATGGGAATAGGTTAGGCCGAGCTAGGCTTTGCAAGGCCTGAGTCTGGCCTGTCAAATTTTTTGAAGGCCTTAGCCTGGCCTGCGGCCTGTCATAGACTTACTTTTTAGGTCTGAGTCTGGCTTTCTGAAAGCCTGATACGGCCTATTAGCCTGTTTAAAAGCCTATTTCATATGAACATCTTTTAATACGCAATGTGATCTAAGTTTAAATAGACTAGCAAACTAATATATCAATTAGTTTAAACTCTCTTTTGATAATCAAGATGAGTTTTTAGAAAATTTGACTATATATTTTGTATCATATTTCAATTATAGTTTATAATAATACATTTAAATATGCAAAAAATTAATGTATACTAATAAGCTTAAATTACTGAAAAAGTTAACAAATTTTTATTTAATTCAAAGTACAAAATATAATATAATAATAAATAATATTCACATTTACTTAAATAGGCCAGCTTAATAGACCTAAGAGACTTTTTGAATGACCTGTTAAGCTAAATAGGCTTTGAAAAAAGCCTAGGCCTTCTCTATTTAAGGAAAAAGTCTGGCCTAGTCTGGCCTGTCGTAGGCTAGGCCGTAGGCCCCTGTAGGCCGGTCTAGCCTATTCCCATCCCTAATGGAGACTACTCACTGGTTATACCCATGAGCTTAAATAAAAGTATAAATAAAACAAGAAGTAAAGAAACTAATTTTATTGATAATACAAGAATAAAACTACATAAGGTTTGCTAACTGTTTAAAATGATGGGAATGATCCAAAAGCCTAAATTACAAGCCAAATTATTTATAGCCTAAATTACAAGCCAAATTATTTATAGGTACTAAGGTGATGAATTTTGAGCAAATAAGTAGACATAGGACTTAAGTACAAATAATCGCTTAAAACCATTAAAATCTAAAAAAACATAACGACGAATTTCCACTGAACAAGTTGTTACCACTGTAACAGACATTAGGGGCATCCAAAATGAGATGTTGAATTAAGCCTTTGTGATTATCCATCTTCCCTTGAGTTATAGGAATCATTGAATTTGGATCAGCAAGTGGGATGAAGTTAAGCTGTTACGTATGGGAATCGGTTCATGTGAGTCGTCGTTAGGTAACATTACATGATCTCAATCTATCACTTTTAATACCGATGTCATCAACTTTTTTGTTTTTGTGGATTTTCCATATCTGCCTCTAAACTGTTCGATGAATTGTCTCTCTGAAGTTTCCTTGTTTTCAATTTTATTTGTCTGTTGATCTCCATAATATTGAGTTCTCTCCTAAGGTCCCTTCCTAATTTTGTCCTTTACTGGAAGACAGGTTGTTTCGATTGATTGTCCTCAATCTAATTGATTTTGTTTTAGTGATTGTAAACTGATTTTTCAATTAGCTTTGATGTGCTCTATGCAATTCTATTGACACTGCTAAAGGATTTGCTTGAGTATCTTTATTGTCATGTCTGTTAAGAATAATCTTGTGTTTGAGGAAAATGATGTAACCGCGGGACTTAAACTCCAACCCCTTCATAAGTCATGAAAATTATAAGTTGGAATTGTAGGGGTGTAGGTAGCCCTCATACAGTTCCTAGGTTGAAGTATATAGTACGAGTTTATAAACCAGATATTCTCTACTTATGCGAGACTATCACAAATTCTGATAAAACTGAGGAATTAAGATATGTTCTGGGGTTTGATTCTTGTTTTACTGTTAACCGACAAGGTCGTAGTGGAGGTCTTGTGTTATTTTGGAAATCTACAGTTAATTGTTCCATTACAAACTACTCAAATAATCATATAGATGCTGAAGTGGTGGATATGAGTAAAGGAAAATGGCGTTTAACTCGTTATTATGGTTTTCCAGAAAATAGTAGAAGGAAAGATGCTTGGCAATTTTACGACAACTGTCAAATACCTCTAGTTTGCCTTGGTGCATTTTGGGTGATTTTAATGACATTTTTTCTCCTACTGAAAAGAAAGGAATGAATGAGAGGGCTAATTGGTTAATAAGTGGTTTTCGTAGAGCTGTGCAAGATGCGGGTCTTGTAGATGTTCATAGGGAAGGGTATGCTTATACTTGGTTCAAAAGCCTTGGTATGATTAGAGCAGTTGAAGAAAGACTTGATCGTGCTTTAGCTACTGATACTTGGAGCAATCTCTTCCCAAATGCAATTTTAGAAACTTTCCTACGCCATCTTCAGATCAATATCCCATTATGTTACTTTGCAAACCAGGTATACGAGGTAGAAGAATGCAATCACTATTCCAATTCGAGAATGCTTGGCTCCTTGATCCTGATTTCAATATTTATGTTGAAGACAAATGGAGTGGTCATGGTGCTCAACCAATTGGTGGTAAATTAGATATGTGTGCAATCGATCTCTCGAGTTGGAATCGAACTCATTTTCAACGAGTCCGGCGAGATATTGATGATTGTCGTAAGAAACTCGATGTCATGCGTTGTCAAGTGGATTGTGACATCATCAAGTCTTTTAATTCTCTCAGGAATCGAATGAATCAGCTTCTTGTGCAAGAAGATGCATTTTGGCGTCAACGCGCTAAAACACATTGGTTATGAGACGGAGACCTTAATACTAAATTCTTTCATGTTGCAGCTTCCTCAAGGAGGAAAGTGAACCGTATTACTTCTCTCATTGATGTAAATAATAACTGTATCTCTAATGAAGAAAAACTTTGTGAGGTTGCACGTGATTACTTTGTTGATCTATTTCAAGCTCAAAATAGTGACATTCAACCAGTTATTGATGTCATTCATGAATCTATATCTTTGGAAGACAACACTTTGTTGACATCACCTTTTGTAATAGATGAATTCAAGGAAGCTATTTTTTCTATGAAGCCAGATAAATGTCCAGGACCAGATGGATTCAATCCAAGTTTTTTTTCAAAAATTTTGGAGAAGTTGTGGAGAAGAAATTTTTAATCAATGTTGTTAGTGGCTTTCGACATGTCTCTTTCCCTCTACCCTGAATATGACTAATATTGCTCTTATTCCAAAAGTAGACTCCCAAGTCTCAATGAAGGATTGGAGACCTATTGCTTTGTGTAATGTGGTGTATAAGATTGTTGCCAAAGTTTTAGCAAACCGGCTGAAATTAGTTTTGGATAAATGTGTCTCGGATAGTCAATCAGCTTTTGTGCCTGGGAGGTCTATCTTAGATAATGTCATGACTCCTATTGAAATAATTCACTACATGAAATAAAAGGTTAAAGGTAAGAAAGGGGATGTTGCCTTAAAACTTGATATTAGCAAAGCTTATGACATGATTGATTGGAGTTATCTTCGAGGGGTTATGACAAAGATGGGGTTTTCTGATCAATGGGTTAAATGGATTATGATGTGTGTTGAAACAGTGGATTACTTTGTGCTTGTTAATGGGAATGCCACAAGTCCAATCATTCTAGGAAGAGGTTTGAGACAAGGAGACCCAATATCCCCATATTTGTTTATTATTTGTGTTGAAGGTCTTTCTGCGCTTATTCGAAAAGCTGAAGCAATGAGTGAAATTAATGGTGTCAAAATTTGTAATAATGCATCAATTATATCTCACCTCTTGTTTGTTGATGATTGTTTCCTCTTTTTTAGAGCCAATGTGGACCTAGCAAATAAAATGCGAGCCATTTTATCTACCTATGAGAGAGCTTCTGGTGAGGCAATAAACCTCAAAAAATCGGAGATTTTTTGTAGTAGAAATGTTTTAACTACAAATCATAATAATATTGCAAGCATTTTGGGCGTGTAGGCTGTTCTAGGTACTGGCAAATATTTGGGGCTTCCTTCTATGATAGGAAGGAGCAAAAAATCCACTTTCAGCTTTATTAAAGATAGAATTTGGAAGAAGATCAATTCATGGAGTAGTAAAAGTCTATCAAAAGTCGGTCATGAAGTTCTCATCAAATATGTGCTTCAATCTATCCCTACCTATTTTATGAGTTTGTTCACTCTCCCTGTCTCTCTTTGTGATGAAATTGAAAGAATGATGAATTGCTTTTGGTGGGGTCATTCGGGAGGTCAAAGTAGAGGTATTAACTGACTTTCTTGGGATAAACTGTCTATGCACAAGAAAGATGGCGGTATGAGATTCAAAAATATACCTACCTTTAATCTAGCTATGTTAGGAAAACAGGGCTGGAGACTTACGACAAATCCTGGTTCGTTGGTAGCTCGACTTTATAAGGAAAAATACTATCCTAGGTGCAATTTCTTTGAGTCAACTTTGGGACATAAGCCTAGCTTTGTATGGCGAAGCATATGTAATTCTAAATTTATTCTCAAAGCTGGAAGCAGATGGAGGATAGGTGATGGTGAGGATATCTCAGTTTGGTATAGCAAGTGGATTGCAAATGATGTTACACTTATCCCACATGCTAATGGAGATTTTCCTCTAGCTAATCTAAAAGTCTCAGATTGCATGCTACATGACCGCAAAGAATGAAATCTACCTTTCCTACAGTCAATCTTTAATCACCAGGTAGTTGAAAATATAGTGAACACATCGCTCTACCCATCAATGATGGAAGATCGACTCATCTGGAAAAAAGAAAATCATGGTTAATACTCTGTTCGTAGTGTTGGTGTAAGCCCTAGAGGCCAATAGTTTATGTTGAACTTATTTTATGTATCATGACTTTTATTATTGAATAAATATATGGCAATCTTTATTATATTTATAGTAATAAAGTCCTTATAATAGATGGTTCATGTAATTAATATATTAAGTGTGACTTAATCATGAGATTACATTATTATAAAGAACGCTATTCTTAAATATATCCGTAGTCGAGCTTTAATATGAAGAAGGATAATAATAAAGCG
>Ga0315914_1010616_pt1 | contig 11387 bp, 6 predicted proteins | sample MpolenodulesMG_FD_203920 | JGI IMG/M metagenome (GOLD analysis project Ga0315914, IMG submission 203920) | Medicago polymorpha root nodule microbial communities from Los Angeles, California, United States - elongated nodules | ecosystem: Host-associated > Plants > Roots > Nodule | place: USA... | reverse complement strand
CCACTAGGAGATTAAAAGCCTCTGAATACACAGCTGATTTATCTCCTCTCCATACCCAGTTATCCTGCTCATTCACCACAACTTCCACATAACTTATGCTTGGGATTGAGTTTTGGAGGTTTAATTCTATATTTTAGAATATAGTTGATATTTAAAAAAAATTAAAAGAACAACATGATAAATGATCATATAATACTTCAATCACACTTAATTCATTTTTAAAAGCATTTTATAGTGTACTTAAATTAAAAAAGAAAAGTAAGCCCTCCCCTCCAAAACCCTCCATCTAAACATAAGCTCTCTACTAACTCATGCAATATGTCCTCCCACATGAACCAACTGTTTTAAGTCTCCAATTTTCGCGTCTTTAAACTTCGAGATGCTGAATAAACCGGTTGAATTGCTCCTTGAATACCCTCCCCCGCTCCAAGGTTCATCCCAAAAGAATGTTTCCAAGCTACTAATCTTTTTGTCTAATTTTTCAGAAAACCAGTTGTTCTCAAAAACCCCACAATACCATCTCCAACTTTTTAATATCATTCCACCACTTCAGATTTGTCCTTTTTATTATCATTCTCAAACTCTTTCTCAATTAAAATAAAATCTTCATGTTTTAAGGTTTTTTAGAAGACTCATTCTTAAACTAACATCTAATTTGTTCGTTGTCTTTGATAACTTCCTCATTTGAGAGTACAGAAACCCCCAGATTCATCTCACAATTATACGATAAAAATGCATCTAGAAAACAGTAATTCTCTAATTATAACCTATTTAGGTGCATTGCATTATGAAATTTATATACGATCATACTAAGACTAAGACTACTAACACATTATAAGATGTAAACCAGAATATTGAAATATAGAATTTATTATCAGTCACAAGTATTTTACCAAACTCTTCTAGTCCAAATTAGATGATGCACAAAAACTAAATTCCCTAGTACAAGTAACTCCTCATCTCATCGAACCAACTTGAAAACCTTATTGAACTATTATGCATAAACTATATTTGTTTCTATATTCAGTATATTACCTATGTCCTTGTGTATGTCTCATAAACAAACTGTGCAGCCAGCATATCAACAACAGCAGAACCAACAGACTTGAAAACAGTAATTTCCTCTAAACTGCTTCTCCCAACTTTATCACCTCTAATAAGCTCCACCAAATTCCCTCCAATTTCATCTTCCTTGATCACCCCCCTTTCAAAAGCACCAACCAGCTCCCCTGCTTCAACCAATGCAGCCTCATTGTCAACAAAAACTTTCCCCCTTTTCAAAGCCTCATCATCACATTCCTTCATCGAATGCTTAAACGAACCCACCAAATCCAAATGAGCTCCAACCTTCAAACTCTCACCCTTCACAAGCGCTGTCTCAGAATTAGTAGCACAACTCACAATATCCCCAAATCCAACAACCTCATCCAAATTCCCACAACCCTCAAAACTCAACCCTGAATGCGAAAATTCATCGCTTTCACTCAATTTCTTCGCCAAAGTTTTCGCCTTTTCAACAGTCCTATTCCAAATCAACACTTTTTTCAAACTGGGCCTAGCTGAAAAATGAGCTTTAATCAAATGAGGTGCCAGTGCCCCAGCGCCAACCATAACAAGAACCTCACTATCCTCTCTAGCTAAATACTTAGAAGCCAAACCAGAAACAGAAGAGGTTCTATAAAGTGTAAGTTCAGTGGAATCCATTGAAGCTAGGGTTTGACCAGTTGTTGAATTGAAAAGAACATAGCTACCTTGAACACCTGGTAAATTCTGAGAAGAGTTTTCAGGGAAATGGGTCACGAGTTTTACACCAATGTAAGGGAAAGAAGGTGTGGAAGACCAAGATGGCATGAGGAGGAGAGAAGAGGAAGGAGAAAGATTGTAGTGTTGGCGAATTGGGGTTTGGAGAAAGGTTGAAACTTTAGGGAGATTGGATTGGATGTGATTGATTAGGGTTTGATGGGTGAGGATGGTTCGTAGATTTTCAGTGGATATGAAGATTGGAGAAGAAGACAAGGTTATTTGATCTTTGTTGGTGGAAGCCATTGATGAAAAATTGGGTAGTTTGTTTGTAGTTTTAGAGTGATTATTACTTTGGAATTGGACTCTAATAATGTTATTGTTGTTATTGGTAAGATTTGTTATTTTATGAGGTGTGATTAGACTTTGTATTTCACTAATACTCTTTGAGAAGGGAATGAATGTGGTAATTGCTTGGCTAAACATGGTGATGGGTGTTAATTTGAAGATTTGAGACTTCCCCTTCTTCAAATTGTCACTACTACAATACTAAAAATTGCTGACTCCTGTTAAATTAGTATAGTTGAGATGTGAACATAACAAATTTCCTTGTTCTGGATTTCAAAGATATGCTCTAATATTAATTTTGATTTAACTTTACCATTTCAGTTTTGACTTTGACTATAAATTAGAAGCAACACCAGCTTCGGATTTTGTTCCGAGTAGAGATGGACTCGAATACCTCAAATAAAGTCTCGGATTTGAGTTTGAGATAAAAAAAAGCAATTGGTTTAAAGAGAAGACTTATCGAAAATGGTAAATTAAATATCTTAATAGAGATTATTCACATATAAAGGCGGTGGATATTTCACATCAATAATATGGTTGAAAACAATTAACATGATCAAACAAACACCTAATAATAATATTGAAATATAGTTCACATGTCTTAACTCAATCGATAAAATGTCGAAATTGTTATGTCAGAGGTCATGATTGAGGTTCAAACTCCGACTCTTACACTTATTTGGTTAATAATCCATAAATGAGGATTCCGTCGAGATAGGAAATATTCTACATCACACAGTCACAGAAATTCTACAATGTCATATGATAAAGATCTACATTGAATTTTACAGAAGAAACAAAATATGATACATACATAATTGCATACATATAAAAAAAGTATTAAAGCAAAGTAATTAACCAAAAAAAGAAGACACAGAAAAAAGTCACTAATGTTTCAACAAATTACTTGTTTATTTTGTTTTAGATGAAATGCTCCAACTTGTGTTGGAAAGGCTCCACTGATCAGAAGCAAAGTCTTCAGCTGCAGATGAAATGTCACCACATTTTGCTACAATCCTTACACTCTCTATCAACTCTTTTGTTCTAGCCTCTTGTGCCAAAATTTCCATCAACTGTTCTGGACTAATCACCAACTTCACTTTCCAAAACCTGCTGCTACTAGACAAAGATTCTATGGAAGACTTCTTGAGAAACCTCATTCCTTGGTGGTGTTGGTAATCTAAGGACATTCTATATGGAGCAGGGTACGAGGTTGTTGGAACACTATGAGATCTAACATGTCCTTGTCTAACAACATGTTCATAATCATTACCACATGTAGCTTCTATATTGTTGTTGATTGGAAGCAAATAGTATGATTGTCCTGCCTCTAACTCATCGAACTGGCTTAGTGGTTTCCAAAAGAGGTCATGGCTTCTGAATATGGCATGTCCAGGGAACTCTTTGGTGATGAAACTTACTGATATTGGTGCACTGAATTCCATGATTCCACCATTTGATGTTATTACTTTGATTGTTATATCAGAATCTGCCATGGCCCCAACAAAGCAGTTTCCCATGTTGGAGTTTCAAACCTATGTTGGTGGATGTTTGTTGTCTTTAGACTTTCATGTATTATGGTATTGGTAGTAAATTAAAGTATACTTGGAGGGAATAGTGGAGCGGGAAACTTCTTGAGATAAAAAGTAGAACTTTGTTTTATGGTCGGTTAGATTCTTGTTGTGTGCTTTGACAAAAGTTAGGCTAGAAGAAAATTAAAGGAGAAAAAAGAGGCCTCACATAATCATTTGGAAATGTATTTGTGTACACGTATTGCTAATAATGAAAAGTAAAGAGTATATTTTTTAAAATTGGTTATCATTCGCATGTAATTTTAAAGATTAATCTCTCAAGTCGAGCAGGATTACAATGAACGACAAAACTCTTTTTAAAAGATTTGATGTCGTTGGATTGTCGTAATTAAATTTGAATTCAAGATCTCTGATTAAGCTAAAAGAGTCCCAAATCATATTGAATATGTCTATTTTGTGCATTATTGTTTCAAAAATATTGTTTTATATGGACGGAGATAGTATAATGCAAGAGTAGAATTTTATAATTGATTCAAGATTGAAGAAACCACATGGTGTCAATCAAATGTCAAGATAAATAAAATTAGCTAACAAGTACTATTTACTCAGTAGATGACTGCCTAACCATTTTACTTTAGTACTAACCTTGTTACTGTTACTGTTACATATAGTGCATTGGAATGGATATTAGATCAAGACATAGTGATTGCATGTGCTTCCATTACAGTCTTCTGTTACCTATTTTTACATGATTTACATGGTCAAAGTAGAATGAGATGAGATAAACGGAGCATACTAAGTTGCTTTAGAAGTCTTTTTCAAAATAAGAAAGTAAAAGAGCTAGTGTGTACTGTCACTAGGCCCAATTAATTGCCCTTTTTTCTTTTTGATTTCTGATATCTGCCCTTTGATGACCGAGGCATGTCAAGACAGACAGAACCATAATTCCTTTAATTGTGGCACCAAATGCCAAAACTATCCTGCCACATGAGGGGTGTATATGAGTGTGTTGCCAGCTAAGTGTGTTCGCCTATCAGGACTCTTAATTTTTATACTAATTTTTTTTTATATCTAGAAAAAATGTCTTAGGAAATTATAAGTTATTTCTTCTCTTTTTCCCACTTAATGCTTTACATTTGCAGAATTTTAAACTCGCATAACATCAGTTACTAATCAATTTAAAACTTTCAAAGGAACCAATTTAGATTACTAGCAAGAGGATAGCTAGTTTTTAAGACTTGACGAATAAAAGTTTGAATCTTATGTGTCCATATTTAATGTCTGAAAATATGTTGAACAAACTTTAGCTCTGCACGTCCCTTAGAAAAAGTTGAGCATAATTGCTTGGCAATATTAATTTGTGACTAAGAAATATATCAATGAAATTTCCATTAATTGGCTTTTCTAACAGTGACTTCAAAGTCATATGGTATATCAAAGAGCGTTACCTTAATCAAGATCATATGTTCGAATATAACATTAGACATGCAACAGCGTTAAAACTTTTAAAGAGAGTTTGTCGCCTATTTAGATCTCACAATATTGTGAAGGATACTCCATTTAAAAAAAAAATGTTGTCGAAACGAGATATAAATGAGTATAGCCGAACTTTCACCTAGATTAAATAGTTCTACAGCCGCCTTAATTAGAAGACTGTTTGCCTTACAATGTACTAAAGTCTAAAGTTTTACATTAAAGAATCGTTTTTGCACTTGTTTTAATTGACAGTTTTTCTTGTATTCTAACACTATTTTATTTTCATATACTTCTGTACCAAAACCACATGTGATCATGTAATAGTTTTTGAAGGAAGTCAAAACTATTAAGTAGGCTTCAAGATCTGATTACCATCTAAACAAATATATTAATGGGAATCATTTCATTTGATCCATTTAAATAAATCATATATTAACTTAGACAGATCCCAATTAATCAGACCATTGTCGTCTAGTATCGATGAACAAGAGTCAACTAATGTATCACAAGTTCTAAGGCAGAATACTATTGAAAAATGTAATATTTAATTATAGATCAAATCAGACAAGATTGCTTTCTCACACACTTTAAAGTTATTAATTACTGGAGTAAATTTAAATTGTTTACTCATAATTTTTTCCACTTTTCTGTTTTGTTTTAACTCTTCAGCTGTTAAGGAAAAGAATCTTAATATTTTGGAGTTCGGTTAAAAGGTAAGTAGAGTATCATGAATTCTTTCAGTTAGGAATTGAACTCATTTATCATTTGGTGAGGTTCATTAACTATTTGAACCCAATCAATTTGTTTTACGTGTTCCAATTGAGTCATTGACAAAAAAATAATATCTAAATTAATCTATGACATTTTGATTTGCACGCAAATTCGTCACAAACTCATTATACTAGATAGACCAATTTGTCTACAATATGAAAATGTTAGAAATTTGTTTTTGTATAACCGTTTGTTGAAACTAAATTGTATCACGAAAAAAGTGTGAGGACTGAAATGAATCTGTATCTATATAGTGCATACCGTCGTGCAAATGCTTGATTTCTATGCACGGACGAAGTTGCTGGTATTGATCAACCATTTATATCATACAACTCGCACCTTATTTAAAAGAATGGATTTTTGGATAAAGCTTGTTGTGTATTGTATAAAATTAAAATCTCGTAAAAGAGACCTTATTAATGTCACATTACAATTTAAACCGAGTTAAACATGAAGGGAGTTTCGATTGATTCCACTTGCAAACTGGTTTAATTTTTTATCTTTTATTCGAAAATGATAAATACAACGAATTTTTCTTTCGCGAATGCATAGCGAATACCCCTCATTACCTACTTATCACCCTCTAGCCCATGTTTTAGCCGCAAAACCATAGATTGCAACCGTTCTCTTGTTTTCTAATCCAACACGTAAGCTTCTTGAAATTTTACTACAAAAAAATCCCTTTAAATAGCATCACTCTTTTTTATTTTAACTTTGAAATAACTTGAATATTGATTAAAGGAGTGGTTTTAGAATATTAAGAAAAATAAGACCATTAGATGTAAGAGTCTATTATCCGTCAAGGGGATTGGACCACTTGGTCTTTCATTATGAGGGCCTTCATGACCGCACGTTCTCTTACATGATAAGATTAAGTTGTTAAAATGTTCACTTATTACTTATCTTCTCACTAAAACCATTCATTAAAATAACATCCCAATAATTTTTTGGGTTAAGAAAGTTTAGGTGTAACTTGTAGAGCTCATAACAATCGAAATAGATTTGTATCACTCAAATAGTACTTACAAAGATATTATTAATTGAGTGACTTGATAATAAAGCTTTCATATGGATAGTGATAGCTATATTGACATTTGCTATGAGTTTAGAATTATTGCAATAAATTCATCTCGGATGCAAAAGTTACATCTTAGAGCATCAACAAAATCACGATATCATCATAATTTTGCCAACCACGTCATTTTAACATGCATTCCTTGATTGAGTCCTTTATATGGTATGAGTCACATCCTTATCGATTGTCCTCATATTATATCATTTTCATTTTGATATCAATTTATGTAAATCATGCATTTTATACGATCAACATACTCACCTTTCAATCCTTCAAAAAATAAAAATAAAAATACTCACCTTTCAAACACAGAACATTACTTTCATTACTCACCATTTCATCAATACTAACTCAGCTTCTTACAATCTAAATTGCAAGGAAACCCTTATGAAAAGAAAGATAATTAAGATGAAGAAGAAGAAAACAAAAGAAAAACAAATAACATTTTTTTTCGATTACTCCTCAACAACAATGTACTCTTTTTTCTTCAAATAATCTAAAACTTAACAGATAACACATGCACTAGGATTCTCTTCCACACTAGTGTAATAGTAATGTGGTTGTCTCATCATGATAGGATAATGATAGGTTTCACAAACCTTCACAAAACCAGGTGCTGCTGAATTCTTATTTTGATCCTTTTTCTCTTCTGCTGGCTTCTTTTTCTCTTCTTTCTTAGGTTCCTTGGCTGGTCCAACAGATAGTATCTTAGGATGACACAGCTTCCTTAACTTTCCCACTACTTGCACAGCGTCTATGTCTCCTGTTAAGGTCAATTTCTGGTCCTTCATATCCAAAGAAACCGACTCAACCCCTGCAAAAATCATGGTTAAATTTATTCTCTTTGATTTTTTTTCTCTCTTGATTTTATGAGCATAAAATAGCAAAGAAAATGTAATAGAATTTAAAATGACAACAGATTGAAATTCAATACCTGAAATATTAGAGACTGCCTTCAATGCTTTTTTCTTTGTTTTGTCATCGTGTAATTCCACTTGCAGCACTATTTTCTGTCATGAAACAAATCAGAAAATTGTTAGGAATTAGGACCCCCTAAAATCACTTCTAAACATTAAAAAAAGAAAACTCTAAAAAAATCATTTATTTTTATGAAATTAAGTAGAAGCATAGGTTGAATTTATGACATGAGATCTCAAACTTTGAATGCCAATTACTTGTACTAGAATTAAAAATAATACTAGTTGATTGATGATGCATGGGATTGAAAATAGAACAAGACTAAGAAGTGAGGAGTTTTCAATTTGAATTCAGTTTATTGGACCATAGTAAAAAATAAATGATAAAACTAGTGATTAGAAAATCTAACATTCATTGATAAGAATGGGAAATTATGAGTGAGACCGCAGCTACAACTACAAGGATTGGTGCACTGAAACTTAGCTCAGGTCTAAGGTATTTAAAAGGAAAAAAAATTAAATAGAGTGAGTGGAGAAAGAGTGAGAGAGAAGAAGTCAACTTAAGTCTTGGGGAAATTCGTATCGTGATTGCAAGGTCACTTATTATTATTAGCATTAGACATTTGTGTTCAACTTGAATTATTAAATAAAAGGGTCTTTTATTTTTATTTTTTGGCGTAAACTCGGTATCTTCACGTGCAACTTGCCAATACTAATCCTTCGAGTTTTGCATAACCCAAATGGGCGGCAACTCTTTCTAAAAAATTTAACGTTGTTACATGTCTAAGACTATATTCGAACTCAAGACATTGGTTAAGCTACAATATGACACCTAGCTACAATGTGATAGGTATCTAAAAGAATTGAGTATCCAAGAAATATCCTAGACACCTTTAAAAAAAGAAATATCCTAAACATATGTGATAATATATATTGATATTTTTTTAAGAAAAAAAAATATATTTTTAAGAAGCTGAATTAACCGTCTAAATTGGCACCGGAGAGAATTGAACATAAGAGTTTGAGGAGGAATACGATTCAAGATCCTAAACCTACATCATCATGTTAACTCAAGTAAGTATCCGAATGATACTCTTAGAACATAAATCCTAAAATATCCAAGGATTATCGGTATCTAATATATATCCAACACATATACTTCTTTCATTTTAAAGTATCTAAGCTTCATAGATTACAAGATTTAAGGTAGTGTTTATACTTTTGTTCTTATTTAAAAATTAGGAAAAAAAATGTGAAAATTAGTAAATTCGAGCAACTAGCCAGCTGGGTAAATGAATGAAGGACAATAACTTGTTTTCAGGGAAGTTTCTGACCAAGGAACCAATTGACATACAAATAATCAATTAATGGTTGGAATCTACAATGCTGAATTGCTTAATTAGCGAGCAACCCTCAAATGATTATCCAGAACTGCCTTTTCGATGAGCATTGTGGAATTAATTATAACAAACTCTTCTAAGATCCACTTATTGGACTCTGCCACTTCAGCAACCTTATTTTTAAGAAACCATAAAATTAAGCCAACCTCTGGGGTGGAGAAGTGTTACATGTGGTTTACCTTGGACCGATTTTTTAAAATCGCTCACAATTTCAATGACGTGACGGCCATGCTATGTTAAGTAGAAGTTTAGGGTTGGCCACATCCTTACCTCTTAACTTGATTGATGTTGATTTATAACGAGAGAGAGAACGTACATAAGTTTTGAGCACTAATAGATTTTTGTTTAGTGAATTGAGACCAATTAGATGACTCTATCAACCGTAAGGATGAATAATACTCTGAGCTTCTTCTAATCAAGAGCTACATTACTTTGGGTCTTAACTGTGAATTGAGACCAATTAGGATGAATAATACTATGGATTAATGCTTGAATTAATTTAAACATGGAGCTCTATCAACGGTTTCCTGAAGTTTAAACTAATTCAAGCATTAATCCATATAAACAAATCATAAATGCTTAGTTTTGAAAGTGAATTTTGAAAAAACATATGATTCGATGGGTTGGGGTTTCTTGGAATATATGATGGGGAGAGTGGGGTTGTGTTGAAAGTGGGTGGCGTGGATGAAGACGTCTCTTTTTAGTGGAAATATGTTCATTCTTGTAAATGAAAGCTCTACGGAGGAAATTAGTATCCATAGAAGATTAAAACAAGGGGGTCCCTTGTTTAAAAAAAAGATGTTTAATTAAAAAAACAAAGGGGTCCCTTACCTCCTTTTTTATTCCTTTTGGTGGCGGAGGGGATTGGTGGCTTGATGAGGAACACGGTGAGGTGTAATTTGTTTGAAGAGTTTGCTTTTAGGCGTCATTAGTTGGAGATTTCTCATCTTCAATATGCCAATGATACTTTTTGTATTGGGAAAGCTACGGCTGATAATGTGAAGGTATGTCAACCAAAATATGAAGGAGGGTTGGGAGTGAGGGATGTTAGAATGATTAACTTGAGTTTGTTAGTAAAGTAGAGATGGAAATTGATTCACGATGATAATGCTTTGTGGAAAGAAGTGTTGGTGGAGAAGTATGGGGTTCATGTTTGTAATTTGTTAGATGGGGAGGGTGCTTCGTGGCCTAGATTTTTGTCAAGATGGTGGAAGATTTTAATTATTTTTTTTGTATTATGGACAAATTGATAGTTGTGTCCTTTTAATTATTTAAAAATATAATTTTTTTTTTTAAAAGATTCATTCATGATCAAAAATCTTTAAAAATATATTTTCAATATAATTAATCAAAGCGAGTTAAAAATAAATATATATACATAGTATTAAATAAAAATAATAATTTTTATGCCCTTAAAAATTTGGTGCCCTGACGGCCGCTCCTCTATCCCATACTTAGGGACACGCCCCTGTTGAGGACCATGACCAGTGAATATGGCCATTGATAATTTGATATTTGTGTTGGGGGAGGCAAAAGTAATAATTCAATATATATAAAATAAATTTAAGATTTCAATTAGTATGTTATGTGTAAAATAATTGTACACTGACATATCATACTAATTAAACTCTTTTTTTTTGACAAAATTAAAATCTATATTTAAATGTTTAATCATGTTTTTAAATAAAATTTATTCACAAGGTAACATTTATTCCCAGGATCACTCATGTCAATTTTTTCTTTTTTTTTGTGGTGGCCGGGATTTGAACCCTGGACCTTTCATTTATTATGCATTGTCCATACCAAATGAGACCATGTCAATTTTTTCTTGTCAAATAGTATTGTGGTTAAAAAATTAGTTTATATTAAATAACTTAATTAATTTTATATATTAAATTATTACTTTTGCCTCCTAGAAAAATCATAAAGTATATTATTGTGAATAACTACTTTTTTTTTCATAGTAGATTATGCTTAGACTTTGCCTTCTTTTTTTTTTTTCTTTTGGTGTTAACCTCCGATTTTTAGGGGAAGGGGATCCTAGTAATCTGAAGTTCGTCCGAAAGATAAGTAAAACCTGATCAATAACTATTTCCGTTACGAATCGAACTCGGGTTCTTTCGAATGA
>Ga0315914_1010615_pt1 | contig 11388 bp, 6 predicted proteins | sample MpolenodulesMG_FD_203920 | JGI IMG/M metagenome (GOLD analysis project Ga0315914, IMG submission 203920) | Medicago polymorpha root nodule microbial communities from Los Angeles, California, United States - elongated nodules | ecosystem: Host-associated > Plants > Roots > Nodule | place: USA... | reverse complement strand
TAAGAGGTTAACGTTACACGTCACCTCCGTTAACAGACCAACTTAACGGAGGGACTGATTTGATTGACATTTTGTAAATTCAGGGACTAAATAGCTATTTCGCAAGATTCATGGACGAATTTGACCGATTTTTTAAAATTCAAGGACGAATTTGAGGTATTAGTCAAAAAGGATTTGGTTAGACATGCAAAAAAAAAATTAGAAAGAAATGCTAATTTTATTGACAATTTACGAAATAAATTTTAGTTGAGTGAGTGGTGTGCGCTTGAGATCAAGAAGTATGTTTTTCTCAAACTTGACTTTCTTGATATTAATTTTGATGGGGTAAGTTCATAGAGAGATTTATTCTAGCTTTAAATGAGACCTCGCAAATAGATGGTTGGGCGGATTAATCAAGTCTTAAGTCGAATACTGAGTTTTCAAAAACATAGTTAGGAGAGGAAAACACAAATTGTATGATTCATAGACGAGGATTAGTCTTTTTTAAATGGCGATGAAAATTCTGTACATGTATCAAGAAAAAAAGAAGAAAAAAATATTTCACCTCTAATATACTACTAATATAATATAATCGTACTCCAACAAAATTTCATAATTATCCTTTTTTAAACTCATTGTCTTCTTAATTTACGTGTCTAATGAGCATTTTACAAAATATAAAACTAATTTATTCATCATTCAATCAATCGATAGTATAGTGTGTGTGTGGGTAAAGTAAGGTTTTTATGTGTCATGTCATTTCCACGTATATTTTCAATATATTTACTATTTTTTAAAACGATGTTTTATTTTGCATAAATATCTCAACAAACTTCATACTTCATCAGGTTGCACTTATAAACAATTATTTCTCTTTCAGATTAATTAAAAAGCTATTGTATTTGCACTATATTATAGTCGAAATACATCAGTTATTAAATGAACTTGAAAAGACAATATTTACTTATAAATGTGACCCCTTTGAAATTTTTTGATCTTATACACTAAATATTTTATGCAGCATTAATATCTAAACAAACGACTCATGATATTTTAAATTTTTCTAATATCATTTTAACATATTTTTCAATAAATTTAGTTTTTTAGTTGGTTGTTCAGTTCCAAAGAGGGAACCCTTGACGTTATATTATGCTATGAATGACTAAGTGACATGTCATTCAATAATGTGGACTTCACACTTCACAAACTCGTAGGTTGAGTTTAATAAGTGATAAGCAAATGAGGTAGCTCATACTTTAGCAGGGGGTTGCCACATTATTTGCTAGTCCCACTATTATATTGTACCTCGTTGTATTGAACAACTTATTATTAATGAAATGCTATAAGTATATTTTCTTTCAAAAAATAAAATTTAGTTTTTTTGACAAAGTTTTGATGAATTTACTTATTTAATCTTAATTCATATTTGAATAATATTATATATTTATTTTGTTTTTATGCATGTGTGTCCCTCCCAGATTAATTTTATTTTAACCTTTTTTTTACCAGGTTAAAATTTATTTTCAATTTAGCATAAACTAGACCCCGACTCGTGTAACAGTCTGTTTTTCGCTAGAATTATTTTATTATTTATTATGTGTGTTTATATGTTCCTGTGTGTGATTATTTGTCTCTGCATGTATTTTATTTGGGATTAGTGGATTTTCGGCTTAGAATGGTATTTTAATCATTTTAGACTCAGGGGTATTTTGGTCATTTTGTGAGCAAGGGTAAATTAGTCATTTTATTAAAAAGATTATTTTTGGCGTTTTAGTGAAAATAGTTATTTTTACTAAGTTACTAGTGAGTTGGGGTAATTATCTAGAGATAGTAATTATCCGGTGTTTTAACGGTTAAAGTGAGTGTAGTAATTTTTGAGAATTTAGTGGTGTATATAAGAATACCTCTTAAGAGAAAAACTAGGTTTTTGCTTATTATCACAGATTGTCATAAACATAGAGAGGTAGAGAGAGAAAGTGCAAGCAAGAGAAGAGCTTAGAGGAAAGAAGATCAAGGGCTTAGGAGAGGTGAAATTCAAGAGCTAAGGGGAGAGTGAAGTCATAGTTAGTGTTGGTAAAACTTTGAGGTAAGGGGGTTGGATACTTATTCTCATAATCACTTTTCTTCTTCTTCTAGCATATGATTAATTGTTGAATTGATGATTTTTTTGGTGAAATTCGTGCTACTAATTAGTGAGTAATCAAGTGTATACGGATTTTCGAAGAATTCGTGAATTAACATGTTCATGTTCATGCTTTTGGTTCATAATAAGTTGTTTTTGGTGATTTTTACTCAATTGTGTCAAAACCATGATTTATGTGAATGATTTTTGTTTAAACATGATTCAAATCACTTGGTATATGATTGTTTATGTTTGTATGTGATCGGGTACGAAAATGTTGTTGGATATATGTTGTTGATGAGAATTCATGAACTTGAAAATGATAAATGTGAAGTTTGAATAAGTTAAGTTTTTTTTTTACTTTTTCATCTCTGCACCCGATTTTGAAATGAAAACTGGTACTGATCGGTGCAGAATTAGCCTTAAGTATAAACATGAAAGTTGTAGGTTTATGTGTTAGCTTTCTAATGGCATTGGTTTGATTTCCAAATGATTTTAGATTTTGAGTTATGGTCAAATTACTACACGTAGGTCACGATGAATTTTTATGAAATTTTAGCACAACTTTTTCTATGAACTATGAAACTTTATCAAAATTAATATTGGGTTTAAGGAAGTTATTAGCGTGTATAAATGAGTTTATATTTGTGGAGTTATGATATTAAATGATATGATGATGTTGGTTGTGAAGTTTGGCTTAAGTTGTGAAGTTTTGCAATTTGTATGAAAAACGAATAATAATTGTGATACTTGGTGAGTTGATGATTTGAAACATATGTTTTACTTGATAAAGTTGTTATTGTGAATATGAATATTTTGATGCTTTGAGAAATGGTTTTGGGTGGAATTGGATTGGAGAAAAACGGATTTTTAAGCTAAAAGTCGTTTTAAGTGATTATGTGAAATAAACTATGTTTTGGTGATTGAACTAGAGATGTTTGAGTTGAAAATAATATACTAATTTGCTGTTTTGAGTTTAATTCTTACTGGAACATGATATGATTAGACTTATAGTGACTTGGTGAAACTGAGAAAAAACTTGAAATTAGAGATGAACATGTTTTGAAATAATCGGACAACGATTTTTCTTAAGAGAAATGGTGATATTTTGACTTGACTACTGTAATGGTGGACTTAGATGGAGGATGTAAGTTTATTAAAGGACTTTAAGAACATGGAGCTTGGTTTTCAATAAAAAGGCAAAAAATAGATGAAACTTATGATTTTTCATAGACGGACTTTGGTGAAACTTTGAGATATGCCTTGCTAGTTTGCAAATGACTTATATACATGATAATATGATGATTTATGATTGAATTGGAGATATATACACTTGAGATATGATGGATTGTGTGATAATGTCAAAATAGGCGATTTTATGAAAATAGATTAACTTTACCGAAAATGAGTTTTATGATTCCAAAACTTGTAAATGAAATGTATTCATGTTTATATGATAGAATGATGATGAATTGATGATGATTGGATGTTTAATACGTTGAATGTCAAGAATTAGATAGTTGTTTTTCTTTAGGTGAGATGTGACTTTGAAATATTATTATTTCTTTGAGGTGATAATTGTTGATGATGATTCTTTGATGATTTTAATTTGATGATTTGGTAATGACTCTTGTTGAATATGATTTGTGAATTATGAGGTAAATGTGTTCTTTTTGGTGTTGACTATTTGATGAATGTTTGATGATAAACATGATTATGTTTTGGTGTTGATTATGATGATGTTGAATTATGTTGTTGAATCATTACATGCAAAATGACGACGATATTGGTGATGAATGCATGTATGAAAAATGAAGACGATTTTGTTGTTGAACATGTGCATTATCGAGTCATATGTTCATGCAACATAAGTGTCAGTTAGGATATTTATATCCAATGAAGACAAGTAGGATATTTATATCCAATGAAGACGATTCGAATACTTTGTATTCAAAATGACGACGATTATGATACAGATGTATCTTGAGGTGACGACCTCGGTGTTGACCGGTACCACATGCATGTAGAGTCGTGTCTAGGCGCATTGCATACATTTGGTGAAGTTGTTAAATGTGTCATATTTGATTATATTCTTGGTGAACCTTGGTGATTTATGTGCATTGATGAACTTAGTGAATTGTGTACTTGTTGATGTTTGCTATTCTTGGTGATACTTGTACACTTGGTGAATTTAATTGACGATGTTTATTTTGGTGAAAATAATGAAGTGTGATTTATATGAATGTGATTTGATGATCTCTTTGGTGACAATAATTTTCCTTGCTTATACTTTTGAAATGATGAATTGTATTTGTTGAGTTGATTAGGTTAAGTGAGGAATAAAGTGAGTAATTCTTATATTGATATATGTTCTAAATGATGAGTTTTGATGATGATTTAAAGTATGAATATACTTGATGTAGAGGTAGGACGATATGATTTGCGTTGAATTAAAGATAATGTTCACGTCGAGTTAGTATTCTAGGAATGTTTAGTATGTATATGTGTTATGCATGAAATCTTTGAATGCTTATGTTTAATTATATTTATTTTTGCAATATTATCTTACCCCCAGTGGTCGTTTGGTTGACCGCCAAACTTATTCTTATGAATGGGTAGACGGTGTACAAGATTAGTTGTTTTGCTTGTTTGGTAAGTTGTTTGATGCTTGCTTTGGTGCTACCTTGTCTTTTGCTTTGGAGTCTTAGTTGTAGGGCTCTGATTAGGTGTCAGTCTGGTGTAGTTCATTTTTTTTATATCTTTGAGACTTATCACTCAGTATGTTCAGATTGGATAATTATTTTGGTGATGTACTTTGAGATGTATTTTACATGCTACTTGGAGATTTTTATTTATCTGTTGATGAGATGTCTGATATTATTCCGCTGCGATGTTTTTGAGAAAAATCAATATGCATGTTTTGGACTCATAGAAGAAGTAGCATCTAGATCATTTATATAATTGTATTATTTGCTAATTTATCGCATTAAGAGTTTAGGGTGTTACAACTCGTGCGATGCACATGTTTTTTTTGTTTGTTTCATAAATAAACATCAAATTGGATATATTATTATTCGTCGACATGCATAAATGTATTTTGTATTAAATTTCAATAAAGACTAAAATGATACTATTGAATAATTCAAATTATAATCATTTTCAATATCATAAATTAAGTTACATTCAGTCTAGAAAAAGCTAAAGTTCACACAATCACATATCATAATCAAAGATTTTCAAACCCTAATGTCAAGGATTCGAACCAAACAAAATTTGAGAAATCAAGGATTGACAAACAATAGAAAAATCATAAAATTCCCAAATTTTGAAACCCTATCAAAATGAATAAAATAGCATTAATATCAAAATTAGTTTAGTGATCATACCATTTATATGTTATGAACGAAATTTGCATCACAATCACATTTTTAAAGAGAAATCGAAGGAAAAGGGGAGAAGAAAGGGATGATAATCGCTGCCTTTTGGGCTGAGATCGAAGGAAAAAGGAAAAAAAATGTTCAATTCTGGAAACTGTTCAATTTTGGAAATAAAGAAAAAGGGATTAATTGGTTTTTTAAATAGGTGTTTAATATTGGATATCATGTTGTGGAAGCACAATCATCTCACTAAAAACATCAGTGCCGTAGTGGTCAGAATGATTAGAAGTAATCAATATGTTGTAGGTTTGAATCTCTGTAGGGATTTTTTTTCATAAAGATTTTTTAAACCCTCAAAAAGGCAGGATTAGGTTTAATCAGAACTGTTTAATATTTATACATATTTTCAAATTTTATTTGAAGAAATTAAAATGAAATATACTAACCAAAATTAATTGCTCTCTCAAGCACAATGTGTGCCAGAGATGAACTAAGGTAGAAGAAATGTTTGTTACATCAGGTTCACAATGAAAAAAAGCGATATATAACCATAATGCAGGCACACTTAAAATACAGAAGCTAAAATAAATTAAGTGATAACTCCCAAACATAAAAAGGGATTTAGCCACCACATGTGATAATTAAAAGCAAAATTATTTAATTAATTACTACTCCTTTATCTTTTAGCATCCTCTTATGTATCCAACTTCCCCACGTTCACAAAGATTTTTTTATTAATACTAGCTCCCAGACAGGCACTCCCGTGCCCGTTTGTCCGCTTTTTCTATTGCGCTAACGTATGTAATATTATTCTCAATTTTTTAATCCATATCTTTATCTATGAATTATTGGCTTTATAAGAACAACAAATTGGCTCGTATAATAAGTCGCAAATGTAAAAATAAAATGGCTTTATAAGAACAGCAAATTGACTCGCATAATAAGTCGCAAATGTAAAAATAAAACAACCAATCAAATAAATGATTAGAGAAATCCAATATGCTTGCTTCACCAAGTTACATTATAATGAATCATAGACTTCTCACTTTGTTTTTTGTTCTTATGTAAATTATTGTTGCATGAATGACATTTTTGGTACAAAGAATACAAAGGGGGAATAAAAAAGATCGGCAAGAGATCAAGAAAAAATCAAGAAGAATAAAAAAGGATAGAGAAAAATTTACATAGGATTAAAGGGATGGTTCATCCTAGAAGCCACCTGAAAAATAAGTAATTATTTTGAGATATCTTCTGTTTGCCGTTGAACCTTGATTTCTCAATATGTTCAATTCCCTCGTAAATTGAAACCAATAGTTAAAGATAAATAGGAACTAGCCAAACAACATCTACTAAATACAGGTTTTGAAACAAAAGCATTTAAAAAAATTATAAATTCTAATAGAATTCATAATTTTTCTAAATGCTTTTGTTTCAACCAAATATCATAATTATATTTTAACAATTCATAAATTTTCAAATTTTTCTATACATTTCATTACATTCTTTTTAAAAGAATTGTCTGGTACACACGAAACATGAAATGTACTATAATCAAACTGAGACAAACCTATACGTAAAAATGAAAATCATACACCTCCTTGCTCGTCTTCCTTCAAAAAAGAAAACTCCTTCTCTTCTTAAGGTACTCCACAAAAACATAGAGAAAATGAATATATGCCATATAGTCACAGCCACAAAAAACAATAAAGGAGCAAATGAACGTGAGAAAAACAATATGAGATTTGAATAAAGAAACAATTAATTTAGTCACTATAAACTATGCAAATATACTAAGCAGTACTTAAAATATACAAACATATTGCACCATGTATCATCAATATTATTAAAACATACAAACAAATTACTTACTATAATTATATAATTTATGGACTAAATTAAAGAGTGTGTGATAACTTAGACCATCTCTATTGGGAGAGTCTTAACTATTTAAGACCCGTTACCTATTAGGTACCCCAATGGGGAGAATCTTTTTCAGGGTTTCAGGGTCTTATAAGACATGGGTCTTACTTAAGACCCCCACTTTTAAGCGGGACCCGCACTCTTTTAATATTAAAAAATTGAAATATAACGATATAAAGTTATTGATAGTTGATTAGTGGGTCTCATTTAAGAACTTTGTGTGAGATCTGGATTGGAGTGATTGAGTGCTTATTAGGTACTATTATTAAAAAATTATAAATGAGTGATATCTACACGTAAGACCCATTTAAGAACTCAAAAATGGGTGTCTGCATTGTGGATGCTCTTAAGGAATGAATTGATAGTTTATTAAAAAATCACACTACGTACCAGAAATTCACTGACGGTGAGGACATAAAGAGCATGATTTTTTTTATTTTTTTTTAAGAAGTAAAGAGCATGAAACTCTTGGAGAACAGCTATTAACTTGATAATTTCCAAAGACTCTTTATCAGGGAACCTTAACTCTAAAATTGCGGCCTCCAATATGTTAGAGTTCACCATCTTGAAAGCTTGCAAAGTTAATATCAAGCCTCCTAGGGCTTCATTGATCAAAGAAGTCAATTGGGCTCCTCCTATGCATTCTTGGGTGAAGGTGAACACCGATGGTACCTCTATCAAAAATCCTACAAGAGCAGCAGCTGGTGGAATTTTTAGGAACTATGATGGTGTTTGTTTAGGTAGCTTCTCTCAATTTCTTGGTGATGCTAATGCTCTTTACGCTGAATTAATTGCAGCAATGAATGCCATTGAAATTGCCGCCTTGATGAGATTCTCTAATGTTTGGCTGGAGTCTGACTCTCAATTGATGATTCTTGCCTTCAAATCCAACTCTGTTGTTCCTTGGAGTCTAAGAAATAGGTGGGAAAATTGTACTTATACTACCCATAGGATGAGATTTTGTGCATCACATGTTTACAGGGAATGAAATATTTGTGCGGATAGTCTGGCGAATTTTGGTTTATCTTTATCTTCCTTAGAGTTATTTTGGTTTGATAGCGTCCCTCACTTTGTTAGGAGGGAGTACTATAGGAATAGGTTGGGTATGCCCAACTTTCGTTATGTTACCTTTTGAAAAGGTTTTGGTTTGGCCTCCCTTTTCTTTTTTGTACTTCTTTTCTTTTTAATGAAATGATTTGATACTCTTTGCATCCTTTCAAAAAAAAATTGCTTAAATGAACTATTTAGTGGATCAGATCAAACTAATATAACTTCAAAATTTGTTTAAACCCTACGAGGTTTGTTATAACTTAAAAAAAAAATCACTTTTAAAGAGAACTGTCTCTGTTTGTTATAGTTTTTTTTTTAAAACCAAGATCAGCAAAAAATCTAAAAACAATTTGAAATGAAAACATATTAGAGTAGCTTTTTAAAAAAATATATTTTTTAGAGAGAGAGAAAAATAAACGGAGTATCAAAAAGTGAAGATAATTTTGTAACAAAAATTCTTTTTCTATATTTTTTGGTGGTGTTACAAAGTAACAAAGCAAAAAGAAACCAAAAAAAAAAAATAAAGGAAAAACTAAAACACTACAAAGCTAGTTTGTCTCTCAGGAGGAGAGACTCCAAGCCATCTGGCGGATGATCCCAGTAAACTGAAGAAGCGGAATGGGCATCCTTCTTAGTCATAAAATCAACACATATATTTTGCTCCCTAAATTGATAGTCCCATGGTGCAAAAAGAATTTTATATAGTTGTATCTAAATAAATTAAATTATTTTTTTCAAAAAAGTGATTGTTATTATGATAAACGAATACAAAGTAATTGGTTATATTATTCTATAAAATCCCTAAAAAAAATGTGAATTATTGAATGTTAATTTTTTTTTATAAAAACAAACTTTATATTTAATTTACATTTGCTAATTTTTTTTGAAAGATGAAATTTTTTTTATGTTCATGTGTTTACCAAAACATTTAAATAAAATACAAAAGTTAACAACTAAATAAAAATCCAAATAAAAAAAATTCACGTTAGTAAATTGTATAGCATTTGTGTCGTGCCTTTCAGCATTAATCTTGTCATATTTATTAAATAAAGTAATTCAAAACAAAGAAAAATAAAACAAGAGATAAAATAACAACACAACCAAAATTTTAGCTAAATTTTTAAATATAATATATTGAAGATTTTTGAGGAAAATATGAGAAGAAGTCAAAATAGGAACCGTTGATAGGAGTGGAAATCTACGGCTGTGAGTTTATGAGAGAAGGCTACTTGGATCTTGATCCAAAATATGAGAAAGTAGCCAATGGAATTATTTGACTAATATTTCGCTTTATTTCATTATTATTATTTTATTTACAAAACCCTAAAACCCGATACAAAAAAGTATCACATATATTATTTTTCATTGAGCGTTAAACATAACACAATCAGTCCAGCACAATGTCAAACCAATTTTTCTATGAAGTTTTTCACAAAAAACTCAAACCAAACTCTGCTACATCACTACACACCTCCCATAAAAACAACACAATCAATGATGTTTTTGTTTCTCATTCCAACAAGGAGACTCGACAAACCCAGTCTAACGTACTCTCGGAGAAAAAGTTTCTTGGTTATATAATGGACCGGTTCAAGATAAAACAGTGTTATGTTACTTTGCAAAGGCTAATGTTAAATCCGGATGGAAAAGATTTCAAGGATGCAATGGATTCAAAGAGATTGGCTCGTTGCGATTCTAATGATATTTCAGGTATGTTCATTATTTTAATGCTTGTTTTTGTTCATTACTTTGAAAGATTGTCAAGGTTTATTTTATGAAGGGAAATTGATTTGTCAAGTTGTTAACCGAAATAACTGATTTGAAATTGAATTTATCTTATAAATATATGTTTTCGGTACTGTGAACTTTAGTTTTTATTTCACACTACAATATGAAATTAAATTACCCTCGTAAGTCTTGCTATTGTGATTTTAAATAACCGAAATAACAGATATATAGTTTCGGTACTGTGAACTTTAGTTTTTATTTCACACTACAATATGAAATTCAATTACCCTCTAATTCTTGTTATTGTGATTGTTGAATAATCCAAAAACAGGTCAAGCATTAATGGAATTTGAGACCGTGAAGTTGAAGCTGGAGAAGGGTTTATACCTCACAACCGATCAATTTGCAAGTGATGTTAGGATCATATTTTGCAATGCCAATAAGTTGCATCACATGAGCCATACAATTCAAAGAATAGCAAAAAAATTAAGTGAGCTATTTGAGATGAAGTGGAAATCCTTGGAGGAAAGATGGGCAGCTGAGAGACAAAACAACAAAGAAGAAAATATCACAGAAGTATGTCACATAAGCAAAGGAAAGGAAAATGTCACAAAAGTTTGTGGATCAATGTCTTGTAGTGCAAGAACTAAAAGGAAGTTTGAATTTGAAGAGAAGAAGTGTCCGAATTCCGTGGAAAAAAAGGTTAAGAAGCAACATGTTGTGGATAGCATATTGGATGCACAAAGTAATATGTTTGGTTGCAACAATGGTAGCTTGGAAAGGAAGAAACAAAGAGAAGCTGCTAAATTGATGATACAAAGCATAAAAAGAACGGCATTTATTGATGATAATTTGTTGTCTTATAACGAGCTGGAGAATCTGTGCGGTCATTCATTGCAAGATTGCAACAAGTTGAATCCATTGAAGACATTTGTAGGGTTGGTTCTAAAGGATGAGATTATGGGAGTGAATGATTTGAATGAGGAGAAGTTTCTTAACAGAGATTGGGAAGAAGGAGAAATTATCGTTCTCGATTAATTAGCTTTTTATCTTTAGGAATGATTGCAGCTAATTGCAATGCATGTATCATCATAGGAAGGAACTTCATGTAAGAAATTATATTCATATTCAATATATATAATGAAATTTTATCCACTCATTATTCCTCAATTGCTTGTCTGGTTTCTTTATTACTGCCAACGTCTGGTTTAA
>Ga0315914_1010610_pt1 | contig 11391 bp, 1 predicted proteins | sample MpolenodulesMG_FD_203920 | JGI IMG/M metagenome (GOLD analysis project Ga0315914, IMG submission 203920) | Medicago polymorpha root nodule microbial communities from Los Angeles, California, United States - elongated nodules | ecosystem: Host-associated > Plants > Roots > Nodule | place: USA... | reverse complement strand
GAATTTCACCCCCTCCCCACATTTTAAAACTCGAAATTTCACCCCCCTTATTTTACATTTTTCAGGATTTTACCCCCCAAATCAAATTTAAACAAATTCATGCTGATGTGGCGGTGCTATGTGGATTTTAAAATATTATCTTATTATCCACCTAATTAAATACTTAAATTAAATATTTTTTAATTACAAAATTTTGAATAACTTTTTTAAAAAATCAGAAGAAAAAAAACTAAAAAAATACCATAAATGCAGAAAAAATTCTGAAAAAAGCAAGAATTATAAAACAAAAAATTATTGGTTTTTTCAAAATAATTTTTAGTTTTTTGTTTTATCATTGGTTTCATTCACAACCATATTGTGCTTTTCCACATATAATAACCCAAGAAAAAGGGAAATAAATGAATATGAGAGCAATATTTCAGCCTCAAAACCACGACAGTTAATTTTGCAAAAGAAAAGGCAAACAGTGAGTAAAAATACATAGAATTATCACTTAAGTTGTCATGCACAGCTGCAAAAAGAATTCATAGACAAGAAACACTTGAAGTCGGTCCCGAAATGAATTGGCTCAATATCTATTCTTCTAATCCAATAGAAGAGAAAAATGTTATTTTTGTTATGACTCAAATCAGCAAAGAAAGCTTAATTTTTAATTTTTTCAGGAATTATAAAACAAAAATCATAATTCCTGCTTTTTTTCAGAATTTTTCTGCATTTTATGATATTCTTTTAGTTTTTTCCGATTTTTTTAAAAAAGTTATTCAAAATTTTGTAATTAAAAAATATTTAATTTAAATATTTAATTAGATGGATAATAAGATAATATTTTAAAATCCACATAGCACCGCCACATCAGCATAAATTAGTTTAAATTTGATTAGGGGGATAAAATCCTGGAAAATCTAAAACAGAGGGGGTGAAAATTCCGAGTTTTAAAATAGGGGGTGAAATTCCGTTTGAGTCAAAATAAGGGGGGCAAAACTGCACTTAAGCTTTTTTTTTTTTTTTTTTAAGGAAATGGCTTCATGTCCTTAACAAGCTAAATATTGAAATAATTAAGTAGTGTAATTATGTCTTATTTATTTTTTGGTTTCACGCTCGAGTAATTGTCCAATTTATATTGCTTAAGCTAAATTATGCTACAATTAATACTGCTTAAGATAAAATGCTGCAATTTTATTCGTGTGTCCAATTTATATAAAGTTGGGAAAAGGTGCATGGGGCAACATATTTGTCACTTGTGCAAATTAGAATCAAAACAAATGTATGTCGGTAAGACTGTAACCATTACAAATAACTTTCAAAAAAGAACCGTGTTTAATTCAAACTTCAATTTTTTTCATTTGTTGATACAAAAAGAATTTTTATAGAACACGTTGTCATAAATATGAACATATATTGAACAAAATGATAAATGAAATATTGCAACATCCCACATGATATATTTAATCCTAATTATGGTAATACAAGGACGGCATTATGAAATATTCTGCATGTAATGATGGGTTAGTAGTTACTATCAAAGAGAATGTGACATATATGTCGTGGTTTAAATAATTTCGTTGCATTTCTAAATTATATATTTATATTGTTTTCCTTTCTAAATTATAGTGTTTGTATAGCATCATATTACCCAAGACAAGAATGCTGCTATCAATGCTACGTGAATTTCCAATCATTAGTCCTTTTGCTTGATTATTATTTCATGAACAACTAGAGCCAGAAGAACTTACAAAGCTCCAGTTCACATTTATGCACACAAGATTTTCTAATGTCTTGAGAACTTAACTGTTTCTATGGAATAAAATTAAGATATCCTCTATGTACAATTGCAGAGAATAATATTTACAACCGTATATGTTTAACTTTATAATATAACTCTCTTGTTAAAAAAAAATATATAACTCTCTTATTTTATTTTTCTACAACTTATTTCAAAAATAAAAATCAAAAGACGTAAATCCGTCTCACTACTCATATTAATTATTAAGCCTAGTAAAAGAAAATTTCTGAACAATTATATGCACATATGAAATTTTCGACCAATTAAATATTTAAAGAAATCCCCAAAAAAAAATAGAAATAATGTATTCTCTCCGTCCCAAAATATAAGAAGAAATTGATCAACAAAAATTAATGTATTTAATTCAAATATGTACTAAATACATCAACTTACGTTAAACTATTTTTACTTACATTTTGAAACGGAGAGAGCATCTACCACCGTTACGCATCATGTATATTAGCAATAACGTGCTTCTCTTTAATTTAAGTGTGAATATGTCTCACTCTTCATTTAATTCATATACACTGGGTAAAATTATTTTCACATATACATCCAAAGATGTATTGTTACGTTAATAATTGAATATGACAAAATATATATATATATATATATATATATATATATATATATATTAATTGACGTGACAATAGATCATTGCATTCATATATAAAATAGTAATAATGATTCTGTATAGTAGTTAAATTATTCAAACTTATCATGCCTAGTAAAAAAAATTATGTAATTACGATCATAAGCTCATGTAATAGATTCTTCGTAGGGCCATATTGAGATTCTTTATTAACATCATATTATAGCTGTGTAGTTCAAGATAACCATGTCTTTGAACTTGGTTGTTCATAGGTCATTTCAGGTTCCGTGTCTTGCAAGATTTGGAAAGGTTCTGTCTGATTTCCACCATCACCGCTCATGGAGAAGTCTTGTACTCCCTCAAGTCTTTAATCCTTATTACAAAAATTAATTTTATTTTTTAATTTATTAAGTCAATTATTCGATGAATCTGACAAATTAACTGTTTTTATAATAAGACCCAAGTGATGGTAAATATAAGTGAAATGCTAACTACTGACTTCTGAACATTTGTTAAAAAATTAAATATTATAAAAAAAAATATTAGAGTGTGTAATCAACATTATAAAAGTATAAAAAAATTATCTTTTGAATACTTTTTTTTTCTTTTTTCCTTTAATTATTTTTTCTTAAATGTCTCATAAAAACTAATGAGAATGCCCATAGTCTAATAAATTAGTTAAGATATGCTCCCTTTCTAAGTAAATAATATAGAAAATGAGAGCTATATAGAGAGGTGGCGGCCCTAGGTCTAACCTACGGCCACTGTGCCGACAATCCTTTTCGTCAGAGGTGAGGAATTTTAGGAGGGGAAGGGCTCCTGTCAGGGTGACACCATATGGGGGGAGGGAGAGAGTGGATTGTGGTGAGTACAAAATGTCGAAAAGCAATATGACCAGGTGATTGATGAGTAAAACCGCAAGTGCACGGCTTACCGATGTAGTAATAAAAGATATAGTTCCGATAGGGAGTTATGAATTCAATTAACTTTCAATAAGGATTAGAAGAAGATTAAATTATAAAGTTGTGATTTTTAATGGTTTAGAAAATAACAATAATAATAATAATAATAATAATAATAATAAAAAGCGTCTTGAGATTATTGGTTCATCATAATAACAAACCATTCACAAACAAACCCTGAACCTAAACTTTATATTTGACCTACTTTCTAAAGACAAGTTTCTCTTAAGCGTATCAAAGCTTCTTTCGATGTCATTGAGTGTGTTCCTCTAACAACCACGTCTATTCTCATGGTTGATTACTACTAGAATCCTTGAAGAACAAAACTTTATATGTCTCAAGGTTTGCTAGATTATTCTCATGTTTCGCAACCCCTGTCTAATTTCACTTGTTCCAATATCAAAGATCCGTTGTCGCATTATGAATTGATATCTGTGATGATGAATTAACAAATACTAACCCTCCGTTGTCGCATTATGAGTTTGGTATTTGTTAATTCATTATAAAAACGGTGAAATAGATTAGAAAGTAGATTTATATAAAATTAGGGTTCGAGGCTTGGTTTGATTAGGATTGGGTCATTAGACTCATCCAACAATCCCAAGACAAGAAGAGTCTACTCACTCACGTTCATTGTAGACATAGAAGAGAAGAAGAAGAAGAAGAAGAAGAAGAAGAACATAGAAGTAAATAACAATAAAATAAAGGTGAACTTTTATTCCAAGAACAAAAGATGGTTTTACAAACTAGATGGCTGCTCTATTTATAGTCTAACAATGACTTGAGCCCCAAGAATTAAATCACTAAAGTGTTGCACAAGAAACCATGGGCTCTAGGTCAGAAATACTAAAATAGGCAGCTTTGTCGAAGAAGCAAAAGCAGCAAAAGGGCAAAAGGGGCGCGCCACTTGTTATATTTTTGTACAAGATCTTCAAATTCTTTGCACAAGATATTTTTGTATGAGATCTTCATATTTTTGAAATGAATCCTTGCACAAGATATTTTTGTATGAGATCTTCATTTTTTTTTTGCATGAATCAGCTCCAATTCTCCTTTCTTTTGCTCCAAGATTTCATCTTTCAAATATTTGTTCCTAAAATAAAATAACTTGCAATTGAAGTAAAATATTTCTAGAAGGAAATAAAAACATATTAAATTTAATTAAAATAAAGTTAAATATTAAATAAAAGACACTAATTAATGACTCATTATTGACTCATCGACTAGCCAAGCAATCAGAGGTTCAAGAGATTATAGGGTGTCTGAAAATATGTAACCCTTGACTTCAGCACAAGGGTTCTATTTATAGAACTCCTTATGTGCTCTGCAAGTCAATAATCATTATCGGGCTTCTCTAAGCCCATTAACCCATTCAACATTTTGCTAACTAATTAGCGTTATTTGTTAAACGCACACCAAGTTATAAGTCTTACTTATATTTCTCCTTTTTACTTTTCTATTGTGTGTGACCCTATAGGTTCTTGTAACATTGTCAATACTAATAAATTAAATATTATAAATAGTGAGTGATATCTAGAAACACATCACTCCTACCCAAGTGACAAGAATGTCAAGTGATCTGATAAACCTTTCCCATGATAATGTTCATGTGTACAATCACTCTTTTGTCCTCATATCTATATTCAACACAAGGCATAGATTTTGTCACCCTTGTATAGATGAATATTTATATTTATTGATCCTGAAATATATTGAATAACAAACAAGCCCAATATCTCATATTAACTTAATTCGGCATGGCCAAGCATCTTTACAATCATATTCTATAAAGAGGCCTAAAGATATATTTTATGTTATGAAGGAGAGACAAATACCATCTAGGACACTCATTCCCTTCAACATGATTCATCAAGTGCTCGTTAACCAACGTTATGGTTATCATGTTACATACAACATTTAATGACAATAAAGCACTTGAGCCCACATCTAGGGATCATAGTGGTTTCAAGTCTAAGAGCAGTATACATCATTATCATTGTGAGAATACCTTATGACACTTTCATAACATACTATGTAGTATTCTCATTGTGGGTCAATCCAGTATAAATATTACTCCTAATATTTATAACTATGTATAGACTTAATATCTCATATTCATGACCCATGAGATGTGGTGATCATTCTACATACATAATAGTTTTTGCGCTTTATTGTTATCCCAATTATATTAAAGCTTGACTACGGATACATTTAAGAATAGTGTTCTTTATGTTAATGTAATCTCATGATTAAGTCACACTTGATATTTCATCACATGAACTATCTATTCTAGGGACTTTATTAATCTTGCAACAATTATAAAAAAGAATGTCATATATTATTAAATAATAAAGTCATGATATATAGCATAAGTTTAACATAAACTATTGGCCTCTAGAGTTTTAAGTTGCACGGAAATCACTTTGACTTCCCAAACCCCAAATAGTATGTTTAAAATGTTTCTATAAATAAAATAGTTGAAGGAAGATAAAATACTATTTTGAAAATTCTTTTCATGAGGTAAAGTACATCACCACTCTTTTACATATTCCTTAATTGAATATTTGAAATTTTTAATATGATACATATATTCTCCTACTTGATGTAACCTATCAGAGCAAGACCATTTTCTAAATTTACAGAAAAATGAAACAGAGTCTTCAGAGAAGGAATTTGCTTCACTCCAAAACACAACATGTAGAACTACGATCTGCAAATGTAGGGTCATGCCATACAAAAAAAAAAACTAAGAGGTAAGCTTCAAAATAAGTAATAATGTAAAATAATGTGAGAAAACACAAAACATCAAAAAATATCATCAAATTAATTATCACACTAACTCACGACATCAAATCAATACAATTAGTCTACACTCTAAGTACATTGTTGGAAATTTGATAGTAATGTACCTCTAGGTAGATGGACAACAATTTAGTGGCCTTACTTCATTAAGTTTATCTTCTTGTCAAAGACTCTCTACCAAACCTGAGACACTTACGTGACTCATTTAGAAGTATTGCCCCACTTTTCTTAGGCTTTTATTCTACATATATGAAGACTAAAAAACCTTCACTTGAAAGACCCCTAACATTTAGTCCCACCCTCATTATCCTAAGATACTCCTTTAAAACTCTGTTTAGTTGCGTGAGAATTATCGTATTTCAATTTATGGGATAACCTCAATTTTGTTCGTCAAGATTTCAAATACATAAATTGTCTTTCTACTTAAATTTTCATCACATTCATAACTCACAACATTCTCAAATTATTAATTCATATTATCAACATCGCATATCAATCACAATATAACTTCATATCACAACACATGTTTAACATATTAGTCAAATACCATGTAAAAATACAATCATCATCCAATGTTCAACCATTCACAAATATCCAATCAATCTTTTAAATATTGTCAATTTATCAATTACATCATTTATCACACATCTCAAATGCAACTTATAATAAAACAAGAAGTTAATGTTAACCACATTTTAAATGTTATCTTATAATTCCTTATTTTCATATTAATTGTAGGGAAATGTAAACGAGTTCCCCCGAACACTCTTTAAGAACCATACGTAGTAAGTATTTATGAAAATGCGTTTAATCAATGTATTGGAAATCGAAACATTTGACTTTTTTTAAAAATAATTGTTTATTTTAGAATGCTTAAAGAGAGCCCCGGGAGCCCTCGTTAAGAAGACCCTTAATTTAATTTTCTCTCAAAGGGATATTGTTGTACGTGGTACGCCCGAATGAATTTTGGGAAGTTTGATATTCCTATTGCTATCATATATTTTACATTAATTGCTGAAATAAGGTATACAAAAAAGTACTAAATCAAATAGAAAGTAAATGTGTTACATCCATTACTAAAAAAAACCTCAATTTAACTTGCACAGTAACTCCTAGTACATATTTATAATATATTCAAGGTAAATATTTATGAAATTTATCATTGAAATATAATGATATATAAAAGAAATTAAAATTTAATAATGCATACAATTATACCTCAAAAAAAAATGCGTATAATTATTATTAATCTAATGCACACTAAATCACCACAATAATTTTCAACACACATATGCATGTAAAATCACTTAAAATATCAACTAGTGGCTCATTGATGAAAAAACAAACACACACACACATATATGAAAAATAGGGATGTTGCATTTCTTCTTTTGTTAATTAAATTTTGTCCTCCAAATATGGAATATATTTGAAGAAGGAAGATACCTCATCTATTTTATTTTTCTTCTAATGTAATAAAAATTGATAGAGTTTTAAATAGATGGAATATCGATTGAAACTATAACCAAAACTTTAGGAATGATGGTATTAATGAGATTTAAAAATAAAGGAATCAAATGTCTTAAATAAAACATGTTTTCTCAACAAAACGTGTTTTACAAATTAACCAAATATTGTAACAACAAAAAAAATGCTATGCCATGCGTAATAAACTTTAGTTGAATCTTTGAAAATTATATCATTCATGTTCATGATTCATAGCATGATATTCATGAATAAATCTCTCTCTTATTCACTTACCTCAACAAGAAGAGTTTCACTAATCATGTAAGTAGGCTTGAAGAAGCAACTGAATCAATTACAAATTGTCTGCCATACATGACATAATATTGGTTAGTTTCAAAATTGAGCAGTCAAGATAGTTTTGAAAAGGAACAAATCACAAGCACAACTTTCTTCAAGAAACTTTTGTGGTAACATCGATGATGACGGGTTTGTCGAAAGTTCCGACGAAATAGAAATGTAATTAAAGTAAGGCGACAATTCTCTTGCATGCACTAGTCTTGTTAGATTAGGTACCTTAGAGGTGTTTGTGTGTGCGTGCGCGCGTGTTTATATATATATATATATATATTAGGGATTTAAACATCTCCATATCTTCAAGTTAAATCAATAATTTTTTAAAAATAATATATATCTATATAATAATTTATTATAATTTTACAAAGATATAATAACAAAAAAAATTGGATTTTACACTTGCTTACTTGGATAACTAACCAACCACATGATACAAGGAGAAGGAAAAGTTAAGTAAACATCAATAGGGTTAACCGGAAAAAAATTATATATGTGCACAAGGTACACCAATATCTACTATGGATAAGTAAATATGGATAGTTAGTTCTCAACAGGTGACTCTTAAGTGAGTGGTAATAAATGGAAGTTAGTATTCATTGAGTCATTAATCACATAGGATAATACATGACTTTCTTGATAGTTGTTTCTTGTTATGGTGTGTTGTTTGTGCCAAGTGTTATGTTTATGGACTAGGGAATCACCAAAGTCTTCAACAGTTAGAAGGGGACATGGTGTAGCACCTAAGTGATCTCGAATAAATAAAAATTGGTGAGTGGTAGACCATACCATTTGTTTATATTCCACCACAGTTTTTTTTATACCCGTGTGCCAAATTAAATATTTTGAGGTATTTTGATAAGCTTATGGGTGATATTTTTTCACCATAGGTATATTATGTTGTTGAATTTTTACAAAATATTATGTACACTTGATGTGTGATGTGTGTGTGCACACACACACATGTGTGCAATTTTTTGTGAGTGCTAGTTAGAAAATGCTATTATTTATAACTATTTTGATTTATCCACTAATTTATAATAATAATAATAATAATTAGTCACTTAGGTTTCACCTGTGAGACAACTTAGCTTTTAGGCGAGGATGGCGTTTTGTGGATAATAAAGGGTAATCCACTTGCTACAACTTAGTTCTTTCATTGTTACTATGGAAATCAAAAGTTGATTACTCTTATTTTTTATTTTGTATAGATAAGCTCTAAAGGTATGTGACATCTAGACTTATGTTTACTACTTCTTTCAAATGGTTCTAAAATAACAAAGTTTGTGCTATTGATTGTTTACTTATTTATGATGGTGACATATTCGATATGTTTTATTTTATTGTGAATTTTAATTATATTGTGTATATTTTCTACAAAAGAATTATATTGCATGTATATACTCATTTTAGTCATTTCCAAAATAAATAGGGTCACACACTTATCATTTAGATGTTTTTTACAATTATTTCAATACATAGTATTATTTATTAAGTTTATATCATTCAACACTGTTATGCTAAATTTATAAGTAGAATAAATAATTAATCTACATATTCATATATTGACATTATACTTTGAAATTTTTATTTTCGATATCTTATATTAATGAATGAAGGTAACAATACTTGTAAAATGTCACCATACATTTTTGAGCTTGTAAGAGAAATTCGCACACAAATAAATCAAAATATGAGAGAAATTATGATGAACAAATAAATTATAGGCTTATATATATATTATAATAATAATTTATCATATTAATTTTTACACTTACTTGCACTCACAAATAGAATTAATGCACTTTGGAATTTGAGGACTATGACACGTACTTAGCGGACAATCAATATTATATGTGCAGGGTCTTACCTCTACAATGTTTAATAAAAATAAAGGAATGTTACCAAAAGATTATAAATTATTGTGTATAATATAAAGAAGAAAATGTGAAAATAATGTCAAAATTACTTACCACCATTGATTTCAACAAGGAATAGAGAAAAAAATATTATGAAAGCTTTAAGAAAATAGGAAATTTGAGACATATTTTTCCTCTATTACATGCAATAAATAAAAACTTGTTTGAACGTTTTATAAGTAAAAAATTGGTGTTTTCATCACATCAAGTAAATAATTTTTAACACTTAATAGTTTCAAGAAACTATTTATAAAATTGATGTTATTGTTAAATGTCTCTATAGTTTATCAATGTGTTGTGTTTATCCTTTAACTCTCTCAATGTATCACTTAACCTTAGTAACTCTAATAAAAAATTTGATGCACATCAAGATTATTTTTCTTTAAATTGAGCTCACTCAGTTCATTAAATTCTTCTTCTTCTTCTACCTCTTCATGATAGATAAGATAATAATTTCAAGAAAAATATTAGATTTGAATTATGAAATAATTAGTTTTTAAAATAATTTATTCAAGAGGTGACCACACATTTGTTTATAAAATAAAACTACCACAAGATAAATTGTTGTTGTTTACAAAATTATATTATAAAAATTAATGCATATCAACATGTTCTTTAAAGGTCTTGAACATACCAATACCCTCATCTTTGGAGGAGTAACTTTATGTATACTTGAATCATATCCTTCATCTTATGTGTTCATCTGGGTGGTATCAACAAATTAGCATGCATGTGAGTTGTTACTATCTTCATTTGCATTCTGAAAAGGCGTCTTAGTAATGTCGAGATCTGTATTTTTTCACGTTTTTAGTTTGGGACAACAATGGGAATTGTCATGTTTTGATCTACCTCCTCATCAACTGGAGTCATAACTACCTAAGTTGAATGTAAACTCGTGCGATTCTCTTTACCGCCATTGTTAACTAAGTCTACAATTTGAATAGGCTCATTTTGAAGGTGAGAAAAACCACAAGAAGGGGGGGTTGAATTGTGTTTTTGGAAACTTCTTCTTTAACGTTCAGGAGAACTGTTCTCAGGTTCAGAGTCTGAAGTGAGATCAGAGTCTGAGTGAGTTCAGAGTCTTTGTGCAGCGGATAAATGTAAAGAACAGAAGAAGAAAGAACACAAGCAATTATACAGGTTCCTTCCACAAACCGGAAGTAGTCTTGTCCCCCTTGCACTTCCAAGGAGAGTTCCACTAAAATGTAATCTCAAATTACAAGTTGTTCAATCACACAAGAAAGAGACTTATCTTTGCTCAAGGACAACTCCAAGATGAAGGTGAGAAAAACACAAGAAGGGGGGGGTTGAATTGTGTTCTCAAAAACTTTTACGTTCCTTACGTTGAAGAACTGTTCTCAGGTTCAGAGTCTGAAGTAATTCAGAGTCTGAGTCAGTTCAGAGTCGTGTGCAGCGGATAGAAGTAAAGAACAGAGAAAGAAAGAACACAAGCAATTATACAGGTTCCTTCCACAAACCGGAAGTAGTCCTGTCCTCCTTGCACTTCCAAGGAGA
>Ga0315914_1010609_pt1 | contig 11391 bp, 9 predicted proteins | sample MpolenodulesMG_FD_203920 | JGI IMG/M metagenome (GOLD analysis project Ga0315914, IMG submission 203920) | Medicago polymorpha root nodule microbial communities from Los Angeles, California, United States - elongated nodules | ecosystem: Host-associated > Plants > Roots > Nodule | place: USA... | reverse complement strand
CCGTCTTGTGGATTTTTCATTCAAGAACACTTTTAATTAATGATTAACAAAGCTCGTTGTAAGAAGAGTGTTAATACGGATACATTCATACGGTAAAGTAAATCTATCCCATCTATGTACCAAGAGAAAAATATATATCTTATCTATGTGCTTTTGAATTATGCTCAAATGACACAATCTATCTCATCCAAACTAATTTTAAATATCTAGATCAGTAGATAATAAGCACTAGAAAACAAATACAAATAAATGAACTTATAGGGGGCACATAAATCAAGGGAAAGTTAAAGAAAATAAAAGCTGAAGAGAAGACAAACCTGAAGTTGTATTGTATGTCGTCACCATCATCAAAATCAGCATAGGGGTGAAAGTATTCAACAGTTCAAAGTTTTGAATAACAACCATGGCAGAACAGCTGGATAACAGATGTAGAGTACTTGTATTGTAACATGCGGAGGAATTTTAATATGGTCATAAGACCAAATAAATAGTATTTGGCCACACACATATAAAAATGTATTTTTTTTAATAATAAAGAGTATTGAGAAATAACTCAAAATTAATTAGTGTGTGCTGGAAGTTTGAAATCGTGACATGATTTCGTCACGATTTTGAAGCAGTGTGTGTATTTGACACCATTTGTGTACTTTGGGTCGTACGCAAGGAATCGTGACACGATTTTGGCATCTGAAACACTATTTAAGCACTCCATTACCCATTTGTTGGGTAAGCTTGGTGAATCTCATGGAAACAAAATGAGGAAACTTTTAGGGCTTTTAGATACTAAAGGTTAAGGGTCTTTGGGTGAGGTTCAAAGCTTCAAGACGTGAATCTTGGAGAACCAAAAGAGGGGGCTCTTGGGAAAGAGTTGGTACCTTTCGGGAAAGATTCATGGGGTTGGGAAACACATGAGTGGAGAGTCATTTGTGAGCAACTTGAGTGAGTCTAGTGAAACCTAAAGAGAAGATCCTTAGGAAATCAAAACTAAGGTTGGTTCTCTTTTGGGTGTTAGATTCGAGAGTTGGGAAACAATTGTAAACACCTTGGGAAAGTGAAAATCAATGAGTGTCTTGTTCGTTGGTGAGATTGGGAAAAGGGGTAGAAATTAGGGTTTGTTCTTTGTGAGCTTGTTGAAGCTAATTTCTTGTAACCCTTTTGTATCTCTTGGTAAAGAACGTCCCATTGATAGTGGATTTGAGAGATCAATCTTTCCCCCAAAGTAGATCATTGTTGGACTGAACTGGGTGAACAATTTCTTGGTGTTGTTATCTATTTTTCTCTACTCTCTTTATCTTGTTTAGTCTTTGGTCCGATTGTAGTTTTGCTATACACTAAGTTTCTAGATTAGATCTAGATTGATTGTTGTTGTTGCTGCTGTTGTTGCTTGTGGTTACTTTGGTTATTGGTTGTCATTGATACTTGCTCCACGAATCTAAATTTCATTGATATGAGGTTTGGAATTGACCGAATTCACAACAAAGAGAAAATTGATAAAAAATAAACATAATTGAATATTTTGAGGATAATCTTTATATGTGTGTGTCCAAACACTATTGATTTGGTCTTATGACCATATAAGAATACCTCTAGTATGTGTTTAACATCCTTTTGGATTGATCTTCAAGTTTTTTCCTCCTCGATTTGATCAATTATGTTATTCGTTTGCACTCTAAGTTAACAAGACCCAATCTTTAATTATGTTTCTCTTGCAATGTTGTTCTTTAGGTTACATTTTCAACCGTGTGAATCACGATTTTTGTTTCATTATTAAAGATAAACGACATTTAGAATAGCTATTTTAAAAAAGTATTTTTTTGTAATGATTTTTTTTTTGAAAGAAAAGTGCTTATAGCATTTCATTAATAATAATAGCTTTAATACAATACGGGATAACATGATAAATATTGGGACTAGCTAAAGAAGTGGCTTCCCTTGCTAACGCATGAGCCGCAGCATTCGCTTGTCGCCGAATAAACTCAACTCTTGAGTTTGTGAAAGAAGTGAAGAACAAATCTCGACACGCACCAATAATATTTCCAAATTCTGTAACGTCTGTTGTGCGGAAGTGGAAGGCGTCTCTAGTAATCTTGGAATCAACTTCGAAATAAACATGATCGAATTGCATATCCTTCATCCATTGTAGTGCATGATATAATCCCAAAGCTTCACCAATTGCTACCGGGTAAATGTTATTAAACTGATGCACCTTAGCTAACACAAAAGTTCCGGAGTCATCCCGAACACAAATGCCTATACCTGTTCGCTGAAAATGGTCAGAGAAAGCTGCGTCTATATTGCACTTGGACCTGCCGACACTAGGAGGTTGCCAATGGGGTAAAATAGGTTCGGATTGTTGTTGTTGCTGCAGTACTGGCTGCTGCACAAACACGACAGAAACAGGTCCAGTTTGCTGATGTTGTTGTGGTACTGGCTGCTGCACAGACACGGCAGACTGTGTCTGCTGCATAGCCAGATGCTACAACACCTCTGACTGTGGTGAATTAGCTTTCTGCCAGTCATCGATCATGTGTGATGATAGTCAGTCATTCACTATTTTTAGAGTCTTTTTAATTAATTTTTTAATCTATTATTATTAGTTTAATATTTATTTTAGAGTCATTTTGAATAAATTGTCAATTTCGATTTATAGAGTCAAATAGTAAGAGATTGAGATTATTGGTTCATTATTGCTAAAGTTAGTAGCCACATGACCAAACAAAAGAATTAAATATATGTGTCAACATGAATAGTGTGGTGAGCCAATAAAAAGGTGTAAGAAATAGCATTTGAAGGAAATAGAAGTGGGCCTAAGAATTAAAAGCCTGATGCAACACAAGTGTGTGATGGAAGAAAACATATATAAGGAGATGCTGATTGCAGAAGAAGGCAATTCACGTTTTGGAGAATTCACCGTTTCGGCACATCACGATTTGGAAAGAAAGAGCAGCACGCGGTACGAGACAAAAGGGAGGAGCGGCACATGAAAAAGAAAAACAACAGCAGCATCGGTTGAAAAGATACCGAGAGCAACACCGGGCGACATCGGAGTTTTATGGTTTATTTATTTTCTTTACTTATGTTGTTTATTCCTTTGATCATGTCTAGCTAATTTCCCTTTGATTTGGTCTGAGATGATTTTAATTTGAGCTGTTTGAACCATGTGATTATATAAACTCTTTTCAATACAATTATAATCCTAGTTTTATTCAGAATTGTTTCCTCTTAATGCTTTTTGTATATTGATCACATATAAACTGAATTCAAATATCAATTGACTACTGACCCTAACCATTGAATTGAATCTAATAATTCTGGTTAATCTAAGGGGTCAGTCTAGGGATAGATGATTGTTAGGTTATGACATAAAAATTAACATTTATAAATCCTTCAACGGTTACGAACTCACCTAAGGGATTAGGGTGTTGTAGCTTTAGAAGAGTGTTTTGAGTCAAGGGATTGATCAAAACTATTTTGTTAATTTGTCGTGAGTCTAGGAAAATAATTGTAGAGACTAGGTGCAATTTACCAAACAGCGATAATTAATTGATTCGAAAGACTTGATCACTTTTTATCTCTATATTTTCCAAAACTATCTTATTTTCTATTATTTACTTTTTATGCACACAAACATGCTGCCTCAGGCACTTATCAAATTTACACATCCTAGATAGCAACCTTATTGCTAAATTGAGATTAACACAGTCCCTGTGGATACGAACTTATAATTTTTATTACTTCGATAGTTTTAGTCATTCATGCTATAGAAAATTTCCGACTTCAGCAAACTAATTGTTTGACCAGGCACCGCTTCATAAATATTTAGAACATTTTTCATGACAAGAGCTTGAGTCTCCCCTGCTTTGAAAAAAAGAAAACAGTCATCTGCAAACAGAAGGTGAGAAACTGATGGTGCTCCGCGACAAATGCTTGTGCCTGAGATATTGTTACTCTCTTCTGCGTTCCTAATTAAAGAAGAGAGACCTTCTGCACAAATAATGAACAGGTACGGAGAAAGCGGATCCCCTTGTCGAAGTCCTCGCCCTTGAAGAACCGGTCCAACATGTTCCCCATTAACAAGGACACTATAATCAACAGATTCGATGCACATAACCATCCACTAAATCCACTTCTGATTAAATCCCATCTTCATCATAACCTCTCTTAAATAATCCCAATCCATTTTATCGTAAGTTTTGCTAAGATCAAGTTTAAGAGCAACAAACTTATCATTACCTTTAGTTTTTGTCTTCATAAAGTGGAGAATTTCGACAACAACCATCGTGTTGTCAAGAATGGATCTATTGGGAACAAAAGCCGACTGGTTGTCAGAGATGCATTTATGAAGAATCAACTTGAGTCTGTTTGCTAACACCTTAGAGACAAGTTTGTACAACACATTGCAAAGTGCTATAGGGCGCCAATCCTTCATAGATACTTGAGAGTTTCCTTTCGGAATGAGTGCTATATTCGTCATGTTCAAATCTGGAGGAAAAGAACCCGTGTCTAACCAATCACAACACTCTTTGAATATCTCATCACTGCACAAATTCCAAAATTGTTGGTAAAACCCCGGACTATAACCATCAGGTCCGGAACATTTATCCGGATGCATAGCGAACATGGCCTCACAAAATTCTTGCTTGGTAAACGGCGCGGTAAAAAGTAAATTATCCTCCGCCTAAACAAATTGCCTTATAACATTACTAACAGGTGCCGTAACACTACTATTTTTTTGAAATAAATTCAAAAAATAATTTTTTGCAATAGCACACATTCCTTTGCTATCAGAAACCTTATTACCTGAATGATCCTCAAGGGACAATATGTTGTTGGAACAAAATGAGTTTAATATACGTTACCCTTAGAGTTTTGATGATAACAAGGTATTAAAAATTGTCAATTTTATATGCTAATATTTGTTCAAGTGTACAAGACCATAGACAAAAATTTGATATCTTTATAAGGTTCTGAAAGAACAAAAGAGAGCAACGGAATCAACAAAAAGGAAGCTTGAAGCATCTAAAGAAAAGTGCATCTGAAGTATAAGTGCTCATGAAGTGATGACGTCATCAGAAGCATCTCATCAGAAGCAAGATCACCAGAAGCTGAAGTTCATCAGGAGATGAGAGACTTAAAGCTTCAAAGGCTAGGTAATGGATTTAATCTCGTCCAGCATTGCAGAAGAGTAAAAGAGTGTAACAACGGCTTTTGTGAAGGAATTTGAAAGCATTGGATGCTTGTTCTATCAAGAGCGTTGACAAAGGAAAATTGTACGAACTGTACAACCACTTCCTCCACTACTCTGCTCGTGTCTCTGCAACAAGACAAGAATAACAGTTATGCCTGCAGTAATGTTCCTTCATACTTGGAATGGATTTGAAATTGATCCTTCATAGGACAATAACCATATTACGCAAAAGATCATTGCTGATTTTGATCAAGTTTCAAACGACTCTTTAATATACAGACACACACAAAAGCAAGACTCATACAACAATTCAAAGTCTCAAACTCTGTTATTGTTCTGTATCTAAAGTCACTTAGAATTTCTTATCAAAGTTCATATTTTAGAAATTCTAAAGTCTTAAGGTTTGTTCGATTTTTGGAGTATACCGAATCTAGGGTTTGTGTTACTATTCTCGGAGAAGATGAAGTTGGAGGATAAAGGCGTGAATCGAAAGGACAGTGGTGAAAGCTCTGCTCGTCGACAAGATAAGGAGATTCCTGACAAGAATGTCTCAAAATTAGATTTGTTTTTGTCTTTGCTTGAATCTAGGGTTGTCTTTTTTGTCTTTTTTGTTTGTTGTGTGATGTCTGTTGCATATAATACTAAAAATAGGGTATGCTTGATTTGTATTGTTTTACAGTGTAGAAATACTTAAACTTGCAAAAGGGGATGTCTGTTGCATATGATATTGTAGAAACACTTTGTACATATACTTTGATTAAATACTCTTGTGCTATAGAAATACTTTGTACATAATACTGTATAAATACTTTGCACATATACTTTGTATAAATACTCTTGTACACATACTGTTGCACATATACTACTAACATGCATATGGTTGGTGAGGGTATTGAATACAATAAATAATCCCATTTAAGGGCTTTTTTTAACTTAGCTAATATTATATTGCTTGTAGGGCTAATGAGGACCACTCACTGAAGATAAGGTTTAGATACAATGGTTACTTTAGTGGGGATTCTAACTTTGAATACAAAAGGGGTGATGAAGTTAACCTAATTGACTTGGACAAACTGGTGAGAGAGATACAGGTAAAGGGGAACTATAGTACTATCTGGTATCCTGTGGCTGGAGGACAACTCAAAGATGGTCTTAGAGCAATTAAAACTGATGGGGATGTGGTAAGGTTTATAACTGAGTATAAGGATGGGGAGAGTGTAACTTTTTACTTGAAACATCTTGGTGTAGATGATCTTGATGCAAGATATGAGGATGAGGAACATTCATATTCCCCTTTTGAATCTGAAAGTTGAACAGATCCTGAGTTTTAAACCCTAATTTATGACCGTTGGAGAAGCCCCTCACGTGACCTTTCTATTTTCTTTTTTTTCCAAATAAAAAAAACCAACATGAATTTAAAATAAATAAATAACACGTGGCACCTCACTTAAGTGATGTGGGTGCCACGTCAGGGTAGACCGAGTCAAAATTGGTTTAGGGGGCCAAAACTGCCATAGGGCCAAAACTTAGGGGGCGGTTTTGTAATTTTTTTCTTAGGAGACCAAAATCGCAACTTCTTGAAAGTTAGGGGGCGAAAACGGCTATTAAGCCAAGAAGAAAGAACCAAAGAAAAGCATTAAACATACCAACAAAGAGAGAAACTAGCAAAGACATAGTAAGAATCAAAGAGAAAACAATAAAAGAGAAGAACTAATTGACCAACAAAATTAAGAACCCAAAATCGAAGAGAGTCAAAGATCAAAATAATCAAACCAAATCCAAACCAAATGAAAAATGCTAAAGTGAACGACAAGATGTGTCGTGGAAATCCCACGAAATAGTTAGCTACTCTCTTGCATATTATTTTAATTAATAAAAAAGACCATGGTTCTTTTTTATACCAACTGTAACATTACGTCCTTCTTTGAAATAACATTTTACATGAAATCGCAACTAGTAATCGACTCTCCAATGGTGGCGTTGAAAGTTATCTAACATAAAAACGCTCCAATGGTAGTAAAAAGAGTAACCTCCCATGCTGGTGCCTTTCCAAATGTTTTCTCTGCCGACACCGTCGTCGACGCCGGAACTTGTAGAGACAGGTTGTTGGTGGTGATTCTGCAGTGGTTGGCAACATGTGGCAGCAACCAGTTCTGATGTGCACATGAAGAAGTGGAGTTGCACCTGAGATGTCCGGAATATCCAATGCTCAAAATTAATTCCTCTCATCTCTTATTATAAATAGTACACTCGTTTGATACATCATATATATGTATGTATATACACACTTGCTTGCTTCATGGATTATACCTTTTAGACGTCAAAAAAAACTATATTTTTTTCAATCTAATTTATATTAACTAATTGGACCAATAAAGTTTTTAATCCAACAGATAGAACCTCTACATATTAGAGGGTTAATCAAACCGCTATCACTGTAATTTATGTGCTTCAGCCAATGCTTTAAACTGAAAGTTTGATCTTTGATATTTGTTGGCATTCCATAGGTATTCCTTCCATTCTTCTTGAAGTCAATACATATGTTTCAATTTGAGCTCAAAAACAATTACTTACTTTGCACATCCTTAACAATTATGGCAATCAATTGATGAAATGGACCTTTTATTTCCCTCCTGAGTATTTTTGGCCCCCTATAACTAGGTGTGACAAATCGATTTTTGTTTTTCTTTCTTTTTTAGGGGAGGTGTGACATATTGATATGTAGGGCAAAACTTATTTTGGAATTGTAATAGATGAACCAACAAAATCTATTAAGCCATTCACGAACCATAAAAAATACAGTAAAAAGTTAATTTCAAACTATATGTTGATTTATATAAAGAAATTGAGAAAAATATAATTCCAATTTCGATTATAATAAAATAGATCCGCGTCATTTTTCATCGTCCTGTGTGTTAGATTTTTGTTGCTATACTATTAAAAATAAAAAAATATATTAAGTGAGAGAAGTGTCGAATTCAACATTAGAGGAAAGAAAAATGTAGTTCAAGCTTCTATCAAGAAAGATGAGATGATTTTCTTTTTCTAATATATTTTGCTTAAGAGGGGAGAGAAGAGTATACTTTGACATAAGAGGAGAATATTCGGTAATTTAAGCATCTCTTAAGGGAGATGAATCTAATGTACTCAAATTTATTTACTTTTTCTTTTTATCAAAACTGACCTCCAAACAATTTTATTTTTTATTTATAAAAAATCACTTCCAAACATTATGAACTAGCAAAAAATGGTCCATAAAGCCCATGACCCGAGCCCACAAAATATTGACATTGTGGGTCAGGACAAAAAAGAAGGGCAATTTCTTTTCCCACCCTACTCTTTCCTCACATGCTCAACTCAATTATGAAAATGCTCTTGTTCGGATTATAAAACCCAAACAGTTTTTTAGGGATTTTTGGATTATATAATCCAGAAACTCTTAGAGTTCAGCAAACCACATGAAAAGGTTATGTGTCTTTGTAGATTTAAAAAAATTCATTATATATATTTCAACTAATTTGACCCAAATTATATGCTACAATCATCAAGTTTAAGGCTTTCATTTTCAATCTTGACTCCATCTCCAACCTTCTTATCAACAACAACTTTTCTTGAGGCTCAAGGTTTTCAACAATGAACAAATCATTATCACCTATTATCTTATTGTCAGTCGTCCGACTTAGTTCATTATAAACAATCATCTTATGGGCATATCTAGCATCCCATGACTTTTCGGCATCTCGATAGTGTTGTGCGCATAACACGAAAATAAGATGAATTGGACAACCAACCTTCAGATATACGATCATAAAATGATTGTCATTCACATGTGCAAGACACATCATTCAGTTTCAATGCAAATGTACACTGTGTAATGGGAAAAAGGTTTCAGATTTCCCTTTATGGAAAGTAATGAGGAAACCCATATCTTATGATCATCCATATATCTCTACGCAACGAGGAAACCACCACATTCTTATATCTCTATGCAATGAAGAAACCCATATATGATGATCATCCATTTATCCGGTGAAGCAGGGCCAATACCATCATCGGTCAAAGCATTTTTTTACTCCATTGCATCATTTCTCCGTCCCAACCAATCGAAGATAATCCTTACTATCATCATTGATAAGCTCTTTTAGATGTTGGTAACATATAATCTGTAATTATCAACATGCATATCACGTAGGCTTGCAACTGCATGGTATACGCAATGATCATCACCTTTGACATCTATCACCTTTACAATAAATTCATGTATGAATGACAATATATTGTCTTTGTGTGGGATGTCAACTTTAACCAAAGTTGGGTTAGGAGACAAATTACCTTTACACGTACTTTTCCTACTTGATCCTATTGACTTGGACTATGAAACATGTCTATATGGATCGCGAGAGTCAACGTGCTCTCATAGTTAAGGTGATCGCTATTTGAACATGCGATATATTTATCCTTCTTTGGCGCACCTTTTGCATGGACCTTGTTTGGAGGTGGTTGCATAGAGGTTGTCTCCTGTAAAACAAACTACTGAAACTACACTTTGATAACCACCTTCATGTTGTAATCAACATTTTTGAACTGGTATGTATTTTATAACAATATGTTAATTAGAATGCAGTAAAATGCATTTTGTTCTATTATTGGGACATTTCAGATTATATAATATAATTAATATGACCCAGTTTGGCATATTTAATTCGAAACGCCCATGTACCCTACAACTATAGAAGACAAGTACGTTGGCATGGGGTGCAAAAAATCCCAGTTCATATTATATAATATGAAATGCTTATATACATTTTATAATCCGAAGTGTCCTAGTGTCAGAAAAGAACCCATAATTACAAACATTAAACCATGCATGGTTCAAAATACTATACCTAAAGCAAATCTCATTTTGGTAGACAGTATATATATGTCTGACTATCATTAAGAACATCGCCATCCTCGAAGCGTAACCTCTTCCATTTAGTGTAAATTTCATGTAAACGAATGAAGCTATGGTGCTTGATTTTCTTGACAATTATACACGCACACGACAATTCGTATTTGATCCAAATTACGAATCCACATTTAGGTTTATCCGTACCAGACCTAACTACTCGATCCACCTCGTCTGTAAGAAAATGCAAAGCGTTCCTTAATATGTTTCTAACAAATTTAGACCACACCAACTTTCCTTTGAACCTCTAATATAACATGATCATGCTCGTTTTAAAGATGTGTGTATCTGAGTATGTTGTGACTATAACATGTTGCGAATGGAGGCCCAATTTTTACATATATCACTCATACTATTATCCAAATACTTTCTCAACCGATTGTTAGCAGAAATGTTTCCTTCCTTTGTATTATATAATCTGAACTAAGAATTTTTCCAATATCTAGGCTGCCAGTCCATAGGAGAGCTCCAAAATGAAAAAAAAATCATCATTTCAGATGATCTAATCCGAAATTCCTAAAAAAGCATTTAGATTATATAATACGAACAAATGAATTTTTGAAATTTAGTAGGATGCGTGAGAAGGGTTGGGTGAAAAAAGAAATTGCCAAAAAGAAATCTCTTAACAGATAGACATAATGAAAAGGCTTCGTAGGTAGAATTGAAAGATTTCAGCTTTTTTTTCTTTCTTACAACTCTAATCATCTATATATACCATAAACTCACTCATTCCATCAATTAAAATGATATTAATAAAAACATATTTTTATAATATCAAAAAGTATAATTAAACTATTTATTTATTAGTAGTAATTTTTAGAATAATAATTTATGGAAGTGGTGGTCAGTTTTTTTTTTTTTTTGAGGAAAGAAGTGGTGGTCTGATGGCAGCTGTCATACCCCAATTTTTGACCTAAGATGTCACTGACACGTTGTCGCGTCATTTTTCGGAGGTCAAGGCTATTTGATTAACATAGACTCACTATTTATTTCACGACCGAACATTTGTTTTTTTTTTAAGAAAAAGGGGAAAAAGTTCAAACCACCCCTTTGAAAAGATTTTGGGTTCGAGGGTTAGTTATTTTTAGGGAAGGTGTTAGCACCCTAAATATCCATAGTATTCTATGGGAACCTCTTGATTTTATTTAACTTTTGTGCTATAACTTGCTTGCTTTTTTTGTTTAAAGGAAGGAATTAAAAGTGATAAAGAAAAAGAGAGACCTATTTATCTACATTTTTTATTGATTTGGAAGGA
>Ga0315914_1010606_pt1 | contig 11393 bp, 3 predicted proteins | sample MpolenodulesMG_FD_203920 | JGI IMG/M metagenome (GOLD analysis project Ga0315914, IMG submission 203920) | Medicago polymorpha root nodule microbial communities from Los Angeles, California, United States - elongated nodules | ecosystem: Host-associated > Plants > Roots > Nodule | place: USA... | reverse complement strand
TATATAATATAGCTCAACAACTCCATACACTTTCTCACAATCCAAGTAAAGGAGAAAATACAACACCTTATGATAAACATCATATTCAACACCTAACAATCATCTACATATCTTCAGTTAATCATATGAAGCTATTCGCGAAAGATTTATAAGGCAATCGGCTTTAAAGAACCATTTTCGACAAAGTTCGTTTCTCATTTTACAACTTGAAAATAATTGAAACAATTGGACTGAAACCAAGTAAACAAACTCTAGGGTCTCGACTATGTATATACTTAGATCACATATGAGTGTAGTTAGATATACATGTACGTTTCACCGGTCGACTACGATAAAATCATCAAAATCATAAAGTTACGATAAGTTCATATCATTTCTTCTATATTCAAAACCAAATCATTTTCAAAACAAAACCAAGTTAGATTCAACAAAACATAGGTTAAATACTCTTAAACCTCTTAATTGAACTCCTAATACTTCTAGTTTTGAAGTTTGGAAACAAACCATAAGTTTTGCGTTGACTTGGAAATAGTTATGCTAAGTTTCCTTAAAATTTCTTCAAGACCCACTTGGAGTGTTTTCATCATAACACAAAATCCAAAAAACATTTTCAAGTGACATCAAATCCATTGGAAATCTAACAAAATTATCTAAAACTTTCATGTTTACACCAAAGGCCAATTCAAAATAGAAACATGTGAAAAAGACATAAGAACGCGAAACAGGGAATGTTGTCAGAGAGCATTTCGCTTGAGCGAAGGATTTTTCGCTTAAGTGAATTACTTCCAATAGATGTTCGCTTACAGATCGCTTAAACAAACAGTCATCAGTTCTGCACAATTTTTCACCCCAAAACCCAAATTTTGATCCCCCAACATCCCAATCTGTTTCCAAAAGTTGTTTACAGGTCCATATACTCAAAAGGGCTTTCAAAAACACATCAAACATGAAATCAAATACCGTTTCAACATAATTCATCAATTCAACCCATTTTTACAAAAACCCTCAACAACAACTCAATTCATACCACAAATCCGTAATTATGAACACCCAAGGTATGAATCATCAACAACAACACCTCATAACAACAACAACATCAATCAAACATGAATTCATCAACAATCCATCAACAACAGTTCATTCTTCATCAATTTTGGGTAAAACACAAGTATACATGTATATACAAGCATATAAAATTCGACATTAACAACTTAATTATCTTCAAATTCATATACCCAAACATTGCATCCAAACATAAGCACGAATTTCACCAATTAAAATCACAATTATCACTTTTCACAAATAAACACTTATGCATAGAATTAGAAAAGAAATTATACAAAGAGATTATGAATGAAAACTAGCCCCCTTACCTCAATAAGCAATAATCCTAGCAAAAGCTTCAATTAAGCTCCTAGAATCCCTAACTCCTCTTGGTTCTTCAAGCTTTTCTCTACAACCCTCTTCTCTTCCTCTTGCCCCTTTCTCTTGCCCTTTCTCTCTCTACCTCTTCTCAAAATTTTGTAAAATGATTGTGAACCTCAATCCTCTTAAAGACTAAGGCTTAAATAGTGTCCACACTATTGGGCTTAACCCTTAAAATCTAATGGGCTCAAAACCCTTATAAACTAACTCCCAAAATTTCTATTCACTTACGGTTAAAAGTTATCAAATAATTACCGGTCCAAAACTAATTATCACCACCGAATAGTAACTTAGTAAAAATAATGGTTCTCACTTGCAACACTAAAAATAACTCTCACCATGAAATTACTAATTTAACCTTGCTCGCAAAAGACCAAAATACCCCTCTAACACGAAAACCCATTAAAATACACACATAGGTAATTAATCACATACGAGCATAATTAAACACACATAAAAACAATTAAAATTAAATCTAGTGAAAATCGGGCTGTTACAGTAAGCACCAAATACCTTTATTTTCTCTCTTATTTTTTCTATGTCTTGTCTTTTTTCTTTCTTTTGTTTTCTCTCTTCTCAGAGTATTAAAAAAAAGACATGTTGTTCTTAAGCCAATATAGCTCTAACATTTCTCATACAAAGTTAATTGTATTTATTAATTTGTTGTAAACCGGCAAAGTGACTTATAATTTGAGAAGAAAATAGTACTATTTTTATTTTCTTTACTTTTCCAATTCTTCTAATTCATTTTCTCCATATCATTCATAAGGAATAATTTTGCAAAATCTTTCATAATTTATCTTTTCCTTAAAGTTAACTATATTTTTTAATTTGTGAGATATTGCCAAAATAACTTAAAATTTAGGACGAATGTAGTAAATGACAAGGTACCCTACAACTTTTTTTTAAGTAAATAGGAAAATAAATTAATAAAATGGATGCATACGTTAAAACAACACTACCCCCGTCCATAATATTTATTATTCTAACCAAAAAAGTAATCTATCTCATTTTACAATATTAATAAAACTAAAGTGACTCATAATTTCTATTTTCTCTTATATTTTTTTTTTGTTTTGAAAAGGCCAAAACAAAATAAGAAGTCTGGCAAAGTAGCAGAGAACATCACACAACACAAAAGGAAGGAAAAAAGATCAAACTAAACTAGCTAGTTAACTGTAGTTAATAGTAAACATGATTCAACCTTTATAATTGACACTCAAAATCGAATAAAATATATTTCGATTTAAACCACCAATATAACTGAAGCTTCACTCTTTCACAAAGAGCCTCTAAAGTTTCCCCCTTCCTCTGAAAAATAGTTATGTTAATTTAGCACATTTGTTAATTTTTGTGAACTTATAAAAGTGACCTATAATTTGAGATGGAGAGAGTATATGAATTTTTTTAGTGGAAAATAAAATATGAATTTTTAAAATTAACAATCACGTCATTAAAATTTCAACGTGTGTGTTAATTTAGTTTCTCCAACAACTTTATCTTTAAACATAATATGTTAAATGAACATGTAACATTATGAATTGAATCTCACTTAAATATTAGTACATTATTCTAAATTTATAAGACATGTTAACCCATGCGCGCTCTATGTGGGTTCGCTGGATTGCACTGGATAGGTGTTTATTTTGCTTTTTGTTTAAATACCTCTTAGGGTTGTTGCTATTTTTTTTGTACCACACTTGTTGACTTGTATATCCTTGATAGGGTTTGTGTATATCCTCGATAGGGTATGATTGTGTGGTTATACATTGGGTTAGGTCCTTCGCCCCTAATCTTTGTATTCGTTTTTATTTTAATTTTATTACTATTTCGCTTTAAAAAAAACGCATGCATGCATGCATTCAATCTCATATTTGTGTCTTTACATACGAAACTTTGATTTTTTTCCTCTTAAAATGAACAAGATCTTAACCGCTCAAAATCTAAACAACTACAACCATTTATTTTTGTCTACTTAAAAAAAATCACTTATTTTTGTCAAAAACAACCATTTATTATTCTACTAAGCATGATCAACTACATGGATCAAATCCTTAAAAAAAAACTACTTGGACAACCATTTATTTTTGTCTACTTAAAAAAAATCACTTATTTTTGTCAAAAACAACCATTTTATTATTCTACTAAGCATGATCAACTGCATGGATCAAATCCTTAAAAAAAACTACTTGGATCAAACACCACCAATACCATAACATTAAATCATATATCCTACATCTAACAATCTCATCAAACCTAAAAATCCAAAACATTAAATAAGTTTATACTAAATAATTTCTTATACAACTTAATTTTTAGTAATCATTAAATATGTTTATACTATACAAAAAATTTAATTTTTAGTCATATCACATTGATGTAAAAATTACTATCGATGAAATTAACTTACAAACTATTTTAATTGTCACATTTTAATTAAAAGTGAACTTTTTTATGCATCTGTAACATTTAGAAATAATTTTAATTATTATTCACAATTGCATAACTATCAAAACAGTTTTTATTTTATTTTTTAAGTTTATCTATTTGAGTAAAAAAAAATCTGTTATGATGTTTATAATATCCAAAGAATCCGTCGATGACCAACACTCTTTGACGACGGTACGAAAGAATAAGGAATATATATTGTATTCATCATCTTTTTTCCATAAAGAACAATGTGAAGTGTGAACGATATTGAAGTATGTTAAATGAATATTTATTAACATAAAACAAATATATCCATAAAATTGCAATTTCTGGATTAAGGTAGATTCTCAATAAACTTTGTCCTAAGAGGTTAACATAATATGTTTAATGATCATGTGATGTTTTATAAACATCAATCTCACTTAAATAAACTTATGTGATATATTAATTCATAGGACGGTCTTTGACAATTCAGAGACCCTATTATAATCTTGACAATTTTTATTTAAAAACAAAATTGAAAAACAACTTCCAACACAACGTATAGTGAGAGACAACAGAGTTGTTAAATATATTAGTAATGATTCAAATGACTTTTACTTACAGATGAATAGACATTTATCTATGAATAATATATAATTGACAATAAAATTATTAGTCTTTCAAACTTTTACCTGCAGAAAAATGAGATTTAGTGAACGATTTTATCTTTAGATACAAGTTTTTTTCCTTTCAAATTTTGTTGCAATTGTACATGACCCGCCCTGTTAAATGTTAATTCATACATTTGATGTTAATTCTAAAGATGATACCTCAAAATCCAAAAAATCAAATAAATTTTTACTTTACAATTTCTTTATATAATTTAATTATTTGTACATTGATGTAGAAATTACTATCGACAAAAGTTAATTTTTTTTGTTGAACAAACTTAAATGAGATATATTAACAACAGTGATTCACCCCGCACAAGGTGTACAAAGGGGAACCAACCAAAGTATTTACAAGAACAAGGTAGTTACATCAAGTAACCACCGCCGAAAATAAAACGAATTACAATTAGAGGCCCATACATAAGGTGGAATTTTGCCACCATTCATGATAACTATATGCAAAGTTAAATTGTTTCGATCTTAACCATAAAAAAGAATGTAATTTGACCTGTTCAACAAGGACCAAAAGGCTAGAGGTCATGTTTTGGAACAGATGTTTGTTCCTTTCCTTCCATATGACCCAAACTGAAGCACACCAAACTACTTTCATAAATGTGTGAGTGAACCTAGGCAACCCCGCCATTGAAGTGAATTGAATAAAATGTTGTCGGATGTTGCCAGGGGGCACCGTAGAAATATGTAACCAACACCATACATGGTGCCATAGAGATCTGAAGATGTCACAATGTAAGAACAAATGTGCTGAAATTTCCAACCCTCCACAACCTGTAATAGAATCCGTTGTCTGCAGTGGGAAGTGTGGTTGCTCTTGGCTCCTTAGAGGTACATCAACGCTACATGTAACCCCATCGTCATAAGGAGTCTTATACCACAACTCACTAAGAAACAGAATTCTTACGTTAGCTCATTGAAATAATAAGCATCATAGCATCAACATCAAAATCGAAGACATTAAATGAATATCTAATTTATTTATTGATGTTATCACTATGTAAAAATCACCATTGGTAAAAGAAAAAAAAGTTATATAAAAACGTCGATACAATGAAATGATAAAAAGGTTTGATTGAAACATTATAATTTAATAGATATTTTAAGTTTTATCCTATTAAAAAATTGATGTTTTTGTCTATTTTTAAAATTTAGAAAAAGTTTTAACTGCTATTCATAATTTGAGAACTAAATTTCCTTTTAAAAAAAAAAGAAAAATTCTCTAAGAATCAATTTTCCTTTAAAATCTCTATCCCCTTGGTGGCAAATAACTTTGTCTATTACTCCCTCCGTCCCATAATAATGAGTCATTTGCAAAAAAAAAAAAAAATTCAGCAAAACTGACTCATTTTACTTTTCAATACAATATTAATTACTTTTCCTAATTATAACTTTAATTAATAATACTTTTATCATTCCTAATTCAATATATTCTACTTCGTATTTATGATAATGAAAAATACATCAATAATTAACAAAACACTTAAAATCATTTTTTTTTCTCACAGTCACTTATATATTTGTTCATAATATGCCTGAAATGAGCAAAAAACTCACTTATACTGGGACAAAGGGAGTATGGTGTTTATAATATTCATCTCGTCTGTCACAAGGGAATGATATGCAAATCGTCTTTGCCATCTTTTCTGTGTAAAGATTAGTTAGTGCTAGATAAGGAAATACGTTAAATGAGCAAATAACATTTAACATATATGAATTTTACTTAAATATTACATTATCGAAAACTTATGTGACACTTTTTTTTTTGCCAATATTACGTTACATGTTAATCCATGCATTTGATGTCAACTTTAAACAACTGTTTTGTTTACAACGAAAAAGGTTGAAACACACATTTAAACTAAAACTACAAATTCGAAGCTTCTTACAAATCACATCATTAAGCATCGAGCCGCCAAACTGGATATCACGTTATACATTAATCCATGCATTTGATGTCAACTTTAAACAACCGTTTTGTTTACAACGAAAAAGATTGAAACACATTTAAACCAAAACGACAAATTGAAACTTCTCACAAATCGCATCTTTAAGAATCGAGCCATGCTACGTGAACGGGTAGCCAAACATACTACAAAAATGATACCTCGAAATTGAAAACATTAACTAATGATTTACTTTATAAATTCTTTATACAATTTAATTTTAAATAATATAACATTAATGTAGAAATTAATATAGATAAAATTAATGAATAAACTATTTTAATTGACAGTTTATAATTTAGGGGATACTTTAATTTTTTATCCATTTGTAAATTTAGAAACAATTTTCCTTTGTCTAATATAGAGAGTATAGACATTTGTGAAGTGATACTGATCCAATCCAACACACACTCACATTTGTCATGAGAAAGAGTGCCGGAATCTGATTGGTCCACGTTCCACACGGGCCCTGGAGGCGCGTGGACCCCATCTCTTTTAAATCTGGATTCCCTCTTTTGATAGCAACCTCTCACTTCCACCTCTCTAGCTCTAAATAATTACTACATTTTCATTTTCATTTTCATTTTCATTTATTATTTAATTTCTTTTCTCTATCAAATAACCTCTTTTCATTTTTATTTTCTGTCTCTAATCACAAACAATTTTCTCTTTCGCTTCTTTCTCACACACTTCCCGGAACCTTCTCTTCTCTTCTCTTCTCTTCTATTCACTCCTCACCATGCTCATTATTATTAATTAATTTTTAATCAATCAATCTAAACTCATATACTTTTATTCATTTTATTTGAGAAATGAGATGAGGCCGATTCAGCTTCCACCACCAACCGCCACCGGCTCAGCCACCGCCTCCGGTTCACCAAACAACAACAGCCGCCCTCAACGCCGCCGCAAAGATCATCTAACTCTACCGCTTCCTCAGCGTGACACAAACCTCGCTGTTCCACTTCCGCTGCCTCCATCCGGTGGAAGCGGTGGTGGAGGAAACGGAAGCGGTAGCGGAAGCGGAAGCGGAGGAGCGAGTCAACAGCTAGTGATCCCGTTTTCCGAGCTAGAAAGATTGAACCGGATCGGAAGCGGAAGTGGAGGAACGGTTTACAAAGTAGTTCACAGAATCAACGGTCGTGCTTATGCTTTGAAGGTGATATACGGACATCACGAGGAATCAGTTCGTCGTCAGATCCATCGTGAAATCCAGATCTTGCGTGATGTTGATGATGTTAACGTCGTCAAGTGTCATGAGATGTACGATCACAACGCTGAGATTCAGGTTTTGCTTGAATACATGGACGGTGGATCTCTCGAAGGGAAACATATTCCTCAGGAAAATCAACTTGCTGACGTGGCACGTCAGATCCTCCGTGGACTCGCTTATCTCCACCGTCGTCACATCGTTCATCGTGATATCAAACCTTCGAATCTGTTGATAAATTCACGGAAACAGGTGAAGATTGCTGATTTTGGTGTAGGAAGAATTCTGAATCAAACGATGGATCCGTGTAATTCATCGGTAGGAACAATTGCTTACATGTCACCGGAGAGGATAAACACAGATATCAACGATGGACAATATGATGCATACGCAGGTGATATATGGAGTTTAGGTGTGAGTATATTGGAATTTTATATGGGAAGGTTTCCATTTGCGGTTGGTAGACAAGGTGATTGGGCGAGTTTGATGTGTGCAATTTGTATGTCACAACCACCAGAAGCTCCAACAACTGCTTCTCCTGAGTTTAGGGATTTCGTTTCGAGGTGTTTGCAGAGAGATCCGTCTAGGAGATGGACTGCTTCGAGGTTACTTTCACATCCTTTTCTTGTCAGAAATGCTTCTAATCATAATCAGAGTCCTCCAAATATGCATCAGTTACTTCCTCCACCACCAAGATCACTTTCTTCTTAGTTCTTCAATGTAATTTTTGTTGTTTTCTTATTTTATTTCAAAACAAGTTGAAGAAGAACTCAATTGGTAGCATCATATGCTGATTGCTCATTTCAATCACTATTACATGAATCTAGAACTTTTATTTTTGGTTATCTTTATTATTATTATTATTATTATTATTATAAATGTTATTATGAATGAATGTAACAAAATGTAATCCAATGCTTATGCTTCCTTTATTTGCTTAAAATTATCATGCCATTGTTCTTTTACTTATTTTGTTTTTATCTTTTTATGCTAAACTAAATGATTGTGCATGAATGGTTGATTTTTGTTGTTTTTTTTCTTCTTTCTGTTTATTGTTGTTATTGCTAATGGAAAAACGGTATTTGAATTTGAATTTGGTTTATATCTATCTATCTATATAGTTAGATTGAGTTATGGTAATGGTATAGTGATTTGTTGCTGTGGAGCATTTATAACATAGGTTCTTTTTCACTTTAATTGGTAAAATAGGGAATCTAATCTATATGTAATATATGATGATGATGTTATGCCTTGTTGTTGAGTTGGGGATAGTTGTTTTTGGGGTCCCCATTTTGGTTCATTCATTCACAAGGATGCTGTTTTTTTGTTGACACATTTTTGTATTTTTTTTCTCTTTCTTTTTGCTCGTAACTTGTCTTTCTCAGTTTACATTAGACGTAACCTTTTTGTGCTCTTCAAATGGATACTAATTGCTGAAAGAAAAGAGCATCATTGGTGGTATAAAGGGTCAAGGGAGATGGAATATTTGCACTACTGCATATGTTTATCATTGTTGCTTTTCACCTTGTAAATAGGAAAATTGAAAGAAGGAACATAATCGTGCTCTAAACCCTTTTTTGATTTTGCACTTTTCTCAAAATTAGTGGGTTTGGTTCTTTTCAGATGTTTTAACTTTTGCAGTGTTTTTGTGTGTTTTAAAAGTAAGAAAGCTTGCTAATTGCTGTATGGGATCCTAGTTTTTACAAGCCATAGAAGATGAAGATTAAGATATTAACTTCTTTTTTTATTTTATATTTTGCTAAACCATAGTTCAACATTTTTCAATTGCAAGTTTGCTTATTGCGGAGATGGATTGAGTTGTGTACTTGCTTCTCTCATTCCGTTTGGTTTCATCGATTATGGGTATGGCTATACAATTCTCCAAGAAAAACATTGCAGTATTTTCTAAATTTGGTAATTGCTTGAAATGGAGGTACCATTTGGGGGTACCTACCAGCAATAGATGGTTGGTTGGCCGCAGGTGGGGGAAGAGGCTTGAGTTGAGGTTCAGTTATTACTAAAATTGAAAGTTTGAACTGTAAAGGGAACAAACATGTTTATATGCATTTCCACTTTAACGGCATAATGACAAACCTATTCGCATGTTTCGTATTAGGGTGATTCAACGTGATTATGGCAAACCTATTTTGATACTAATCATGCACTATATCATGTTGAAAATGTTGTCCCTTTGTGTCATTTTTCTACAATAAAAGACAAAACTTGTCATTAGCGACAGTTTCACGGATGCACAGAGAATCGATAAAGATGTAGAAACTAGCTATACACAAAGTCGCCCTTGCTAACACACATGAGTAACTCATTAGCTTGTTTTCTAATAAATTCAACCTTGGAGTTTCTACATTGTTATTCATCATGTCATGTTGGTCGCTAATGACCTAAACATATTTGCATGTCTGGTATTAGGGTGGCTTAACGTGGTTTCAACAAACCTACTTTAATACAAATCATGCATTGTATCATGTTGAAAATGTTGTCCCTTCTGTCGTTTTTTTTACGTTAAAAGACAAAATAATTTCATTAATGATAGTTTCACATTTACAACAAAGAATATCAATAAAGATGTGGAAACTAGTTATAAACAAAGTCGCCCTTGCTAACACCTGAGCAACTCATTGACTTGTTTCCTAATAATTTCAACCTTAAAGTTTCTACACTAATTATCCCTCGTGTTAAGTTGGTTGTTATTGCTAAATCACGAATTACAAAATATATTTTATGATATTGGATGCATTGCAAAATCACTCGAATCTGCTATGAACCTCAGCGTGGTGTATATTGTCCCATAAGGTCAAACATTCCTGTTTTAACACATTGTAATAATTTTGTCAACCAAAAGTGTGTGTGGGACGTAGCCATGGAGAACTTGGTTATTTGAGCAGAGTAAATTTCTAGAGTCACGACGAAAACCCTAAAAAAATCTTTGCATAAAAAAGTAGTTGTTTGAAACTACGGTCTTTATAGAATACAACCATAGGTCAATGTTTCACATTAGGAGCAACACTCTTTGCAAAGTCCAATGTTTCATTTTCATTCATTCAGAAAAAAATAGATGAGCTTAAAATGGACATAAGCGTAAGACAATTGACTAGAGATTAGAGAATTAACAAGTCTTATTAGAGAAAGAGTGTCGCAACTTCGTTCACGACTTCACAAACTAAATTAATGTAAAAAAGTGCACATATGAACATGAGTTTTTATCGTCAATAATAGAATAATTCTATATACTTATTTAACTCCAAATGATCCAATTCCTTGCTTTCACACGTGTTTGTGCATATTTGGTTTACCATTGGCGTTGAAAATAATCAAATTTGAGGGTTGAAGATTGTTTTTTTTATGAGAAGAAACTATTATTTAATTTTCCTAGAACACAAATTTAACTGGCTATGAGTTGAATTAATCTTAACATAAGTGATTTAAAAAAAAACTATTTGTTAATAATAATTGGATTTTAAGTGTAAGACTCATAAAACATACCTGTATTTACACCTTAAAAATGATATTATTTTACTATCCACTAAAAAATCAATTCTTTTGAACTCCCTTTAAACTATTATTTTCAAATACATGATGTAGCATATTTACGTATATCAAAAGTAAGTATTTATGTATCGTCTCCTCAGGGACTAGTGCGATATCCTGGATTGTTCGACATCAATTACCATTTTAAGTTTGATAGATAATTTGTTTGTT
>Ga0315914_1010601_pt1 | contig 11395 bp, 2 predicted proteins | sample MpolenodulesMG_FD_203920 | JGI IMG/M metagenome (GOLD analysis project Ga0315914, IMG submission 203920) | Medicago polymorpha root nodule microbial communities from Los Angeles, California, United States - elongated nodules | ecosystem: Host-associated > Plants > Roots > Nodule | place: USA... | reverse complement strand
GATTATAACTGAACCATTCAGTAGCAACTCCAAGAGGTGACGGGAAGCATAACCGCTTTATAGTTCATAACCAAGTTAACAGTTGATTGCATCAATAACAAACAGGAACATTTAACCCTTGTATCAATGAAATAGGATTTAACGAGCTACGCCAAACTATATGGATGTCACGAGGGACACTTTTAAATATCCACAAATAACTCCACGCTTTACCATTAAAAGCAATATGTGAATTTCTTAGTGTTGTTGTTACAGCAACAAACACTTCATCATTTCAGTTGAAGAATGTATTTCTATAACCTGATTTATCCTTGTTTTATTTTGGGACAACAGAAACTCAATAAGTAATTCCTTCGGTTGACATAGCAGTCGAATCGTCTTAAAATTGTTGTTTTTGGATTTCCAAACTGTTGTATTTGGATTTCCAAATTCTATTATCTACCGAAATTGTTACTAGGTTGAGTCACAAGTCGCTCTCTTTAAGACGTTTCGTGGCACTGCCCAAAATTGTGCAAGACAGACTATCAACCACGCCGCCTCCAGCGTAAAACAAGCCCAGCCACAACTGTGCGGTTAACTACTGCACTGTAGAAAACCGTTCCAGATTTACACCCTCAAATATGGTACTAAGACCACTCTTTAATACTGAAACCACTTTAATATGGTATTGTTACCACTCTGTTATGGTGCTGAGATCACTCAAATATGGTGATATCACCATTTCCACTTTTTAATTTCTCCTCAATTATAAAATTATTGAAAGAATATTTATATACCGTTAAGATCATTCTTAATTTCGACGGGACATTATTATTCCAAAAAGGGACTATGATCTTAACAGTACTCTTTATTTCGAAGGGACTTATGTTATCGAAGGGACTATGTTTTTAAGACCACTCTTAATTTCGAAGGGACAGAAAAAAGGAGATGAAGAAAAGAAAGACTCGTCAACACAAGTCAAGAAAAGGAGAAGATAGAAAGAGTTCCCGAACTCAATGAAACTCTTTGGTGTGTTTTTTGAACTGAGTGGAGTCCTCTATTTATATAGAGATTCTGTAACTGTTTTATCAAAAATTGCGACAACAATTACTCTAATGAATAAGATTAAAATGAAGTTTATCCATTAATCAGTTCAACAACATTTATGGATAGGATCAAAAGAAACAAATCCACAAAAGTGGAGGACACAAACTATTGGATTTGAATGAAGGAAATATAAGAAATTTAATTAAATTCTTATTCTTATCACAACAACCATAAGCTAAATTTATGGGAAGTGATATTCACGAATAAAAGTAATAATTACTATTATTTTTATCATTATCAAGTATTTAAAATTAAATACCGCAACTTAAACATAACTAATGTGTGTGCTCTATTTTATGTGGGAACCCCACACTCTATTTTTTCAATTCACACAACGTTAGATCAAAGTATAATTACTTTATATTTAATCTTTCAATTTTTCTTCCAACATCACACCAATGTTCCAACATACACTAAACATATATTTTCGTTTTCGTAGTTACTATATGTTTTTTATTGGGTAGACCTTGCTTTATGGTTCGTGAAATATTTAAATAGTAGTTAGCCTGTAATTTACTTACACAAAAGAAACATAATTAAATATATCTACCTGTTAACAAAACAACAAACCAAATAAGAGCGGACACACAAACATGTGAGTGTCCATAGACACAAGAGAGACGAAGCAACGACATTTCATAACGGTTCAAAAAGGTACATATTCGTCCTTCATTCTATTAAGTACAATAATGTTGTCTCATTTCTTCTATTCCTACTATTTGTTTCTTAAATCTCGTATTTTTTAGTAAATTCATCTCTTACATTCACTCCTCCCATATATGGTAAATTAAAATCTATTTATATAAAAAAAACATCAAGTATATACATATGTTAGCGCAGTAGAAAAAGCGGAGAGACGACATGAGAGTGCCCGTCTAAACGTTAGCTATGCCTATATAACTAGTTTCGATGTTTATATCAAGCCTACAACAATTTTAGACAGCCAAGAGGTGTTAAAAACAGCAAAGTATAAAATAAATAGTTTTACAGCATCGTGTCACGATTCTGCAAATCCTAACACGATTTTATGCCCAAGAAAATAAATAGCAAAATTAATTCTTTAAAATATATAAAAATCCTTTTCTTTAAAATAAATTGCAAAATTAAAAAAAAACATGGATTGTACACAGTACCATAAGAAAATCAAGAAAAATTCTAAGCAATTCACAATACATGGGACAATTTTGGGTTATAATAACTTATATATAATTCCTAATACGGGCTTTATTAGATTTTTGAGGAAATAATATAAGGACGGTTAAAGTTTTATTTTTTATTTTTGAAGAAGGCAATATAAACTATAATAATCAAACCGCCAAGTTCTTCAAGCACAAGAAGTGTCGGTAAAAGACATAGAAAAAGTTTAAACAATTACAATGCAATCCCAGATAAATCGCATAATCGAAAGAAACATGAAAACAAACTAAGAAACAACTCCCAAACACATAAGGGGATTAAGCCACCAAAATGGTAGTCGAAGACGAAAGTAGCATATTGTGCTTTCGATCACCAAAAAGTCCAAAGCTTAATTTTGTTAAGTAAATGTTGCTAAGTTTCCTTCTTATGCCGAAAAATTTGAGTTTTGTCTTCTTTCCAAATAATCTAAACGCGTCACATTTACCGTGTCAATAACTATCCAATACAAAATTGATGACCAAATTCTTCCGAAAAAATTCATATTTCAGGATTAGATGATCTAGATCCTCGTGATTACAACAATCTTCCACACAAAGATGCACATTAGTCTGAAATATCCCCTCGCGTATTATGCTACAGTTTTGTTTTTAAAATGATCTTTATAGTGAATTAATTTTATTATATTATCTTACAAAAAAAATAAATCCTTTGAGCTATAGTTTTGCGGTGGAGTTAGGTTCAGTTCGTATCAATTGAAATCTGAGCATATAAATTTAAGTCTCCATCAAGTCACCAATTAATAATTTGAATAGATCTCTCTACCACATTGCAACAGCACGGTCTTCCTTATGTGTCGTTGGTAATATTAATGTAGAAATAAAATCAAGCACATAATTTAAAATTGAATAAAATATATTGTAAAAAAAATAAAATTAAAATTGAATGAAATATATGTCCAACTTCAAGTTGTACGGTTACTGTTGTAACAGCAGCAGGCCAATGCCTAGTCTAAGCAATGAAACATGACAAGTAGAAAGGAAAATCAATATTAAGAACACTCATCCACCACTATACAACAATATCACAAGGACAATCAATATTAAGAACACTTATCGATCCAACTTCATAAAACCGTTTGATATTCGCATTTAAAATTCAACAGCGTGACGAATTGGGAATATTAGTACACAAGTAGGAACAAAATTTGAAACCATGACATGAGTAATTAACTTATGGAAACAGTAAATGAATTGAGGGTGTAAAATCATTAAGCTTTTCTTGCATTTTAGTAGGAAGCTACAATTTAGCCTTTTTTCATGTGATGCTTTTTCCCTGTAGAATGTTATTAAAAGAGATAAATAGTTTCATCCCTAGCTAAATTTATTAGACATTTAATAACATAGACTGTAAATATGTTGCCAAAAAGCATAATGTTTCGTTCAAAGGTCTTTCCATCTTAGCCTATTAAGCAACAACTACTTCTACTTTCTCTTAATAACTTTGCAATATGCAGAAACTTAAACATGAAATTTATAATCGAAAAACCTGATAATTCTAATACTAAGCCATAGATCATTAGACACAAATTGTAGCATATAATATTAATAGAATAGATGTGTACCTTATGTAATTAGTTGATGATTGATCATTAAGATCCTGGTAAAGAAGCCATTAGAGAAAAGGTTAGGGTTGAGAGAGTCTTCTGCCTCCTTACTGATGGTACGTTCTTCTGTTTTCTATGTATCTAACCTAATGGGATAGTTAGATTATATACTCATCAGTGGAGGTAGGGACCACTCATTCGGGATGACTAATAAGAACGGACCAACCCATCACGGTCCATTCACAATAATAGAAGTACAATAACAAGTACAATAACTCATTTAAATATTTAACACTACATAATTCATTTATAATTTAATAATTAATAAAAGTAAATCCAAAATATTCAACAATCTCCCACTTGGATTACTTAAATTAATTATTAATTAAAGGTAATACAAGAATGGTAGTAGAAGTATGTCAAATATTTATAATAGTACTTGCCATCGAAATAGTATAAGAAACACAAGATTCAACAATGCAGAAATTGAATCCGATAGGGCAAACAAAATCATACATGTTAAACCTTACATTGCACATAGAATAAAGAATATGGATTAACATTATAAATCGAGAATTTGTAATCCAATAATGGTCCATGCATATAAAATGCTATAACAAACTCCGACTAACCCAAAATATCATAGACTTAATCAAATCATCATGAGTTACAATACTCATATGTAAGTCTGTTGGTTAGTGGTTCTGCCAATGAGTTTTCAATTTTATAAAAGCCATATATCCACATAGGTATAAGAATAGTAATTACTTATAGGGATAACCTATTAAGAGTGTAATTACATTTAGTCAAAAACAATAAATGTTCTACGACATTCAATTAATCCAAGTTTTTAGCAAAAAAATGTGACTATGAAAATCCATAAAGAAATAGGAAATTCAAGAATCTCCAAAATGGATTAACATGGACACTTTTAAAGAAAATAAAATGTGGATTAATGTGGCCACTAGAATGTCAATAATCAACAAACATTTATGATTATTTCAGTTTATACGTACTTCAAGAACACAATATCATACTCGATAGGAGTATTGATATTATACATTGTAGTTATTATTTATGACCTTATAAAATGTGGAATGTTGGTAAAAGAGAAACACAGTATATACTTGCATGCTAAGAAGTTATTGTGCATATTCCAACAAAATTGAGTTAAGCATTCAATTATGATGCTTATTGAGATTATAAGAATTTTAATATATATCTCAATATAATAGAATGAAACTAAAGTTTAAAGTCTCTTAAGTTATGCCATATTTTGTAGTGTGCACAAGAGTATATGGCAATGACGAGAATTTTAAATTGTATGTATATAATATTTGTACACATTTATCTTGATCTAACATATATATAAACAAGAGTGAGATTTCTCATTGGAGCTCATAGTATATAGTATTGTGTACACACTCCCACTGATCCCACATATATATAAATAAGAGTAAGTGAGATTCTCATTAGTGATCACTGATATATAGAAATATTTTAATAATATAATATTCAACGGTGAGATACTTTATTGCTAGTGCAAGATTATTAACATAAGTGGTTGTATAATTTTAAGTAATAAGGTTTCATGAACTCAACCACATATTTTGCACACGAGTATAGCAGAATTATTAACACAGGTGATAACTCAATGATAGTATAAAACCCAATGAATACATAATTTATAAATGTCAGATATTATCAAGAATTGAGTTTCATAGTTAACCACATATTCTGCATATATAATTAAGGAGAATGGAAATTTTCATTTAAAAATTTTATAACACAAGATCTCCTTTTCACAATTAAAATTTAAAAGAATTTTATAAAAACAGTAACCTTTATAATTTATATAATAGAGTATGATGATTATATAAAAGGTTTAAGATAAGTCTCTAGTGTTATAAAATAGAATATGAGACTCTATTCACAATTTTATTAACTCACTCAAAACTCAAATGCTACAATTATAATTACACACATTTGAGAAAAGATTAGGTTACATGCAGCAGAAATACGTAAGACTTATATTTTATTATTACCGAGGATATAAGAGAAAATAGTCATAAACTTTCATAAGTATTAAAGAATAGAAATAATATAAAATATGTCAAAATATTGTGAAAATGGTAATCAAATATCCCAAATATACCATTTTTGATTATTTAGAATAATGGTATAATAAATTTTTTCTCAATGAAGTTGTTAAGAACTTTGAGATTTCGACATATTGCTATTACAAAATAAGTTTACAATAATATAAAAGGATATGGAAGTGTATAGTAATTTATGAGAAAAGAATATAGTTAATATCCTCAATATAACTCTCTACAATAATTTTATATTTAGAGTTATGAAACAAATAAATATATTTGTTTATGAGATATAGTTAACTAACATGCAAAATTTTCCTCGCTTGTTGAAGAATGATATTTTCTCCACTTGGTGGAGAATGATACTAATAAGGTATTTTTCTTACCCACAAAATGATAATTATGTTAAGTAATGCCATACCGATAGGGTATGTCCATTACGTTACACAATACATAGCAAGGATTCTCCCACTTGATAGGGAATAGATAATGATAGTTGAATTATAAGTTTGAAAGATATTTTAAATAAAATATTCAACTATTTCTCTATCATCACAAAATGATATGTAAGTAACGTCATACCGATAGGGTATCTCCGCCACTCACATAACAAAGGGATAGTAGCAATCCAAAATATTTATATTTACACACAAAAAAAACATTTAAGTAGAAATTTAATTCAAAAATTAGAATAATATTGGATTGCAAAATTTATATAGTTTTCTACATGACTTTTAACAAATTAACTTACTTATTGCAATCTCATTCAAGGATCTTAAAATAACAACTAAGAAATATATCATCACAATGTACAATTCTTATTTCACAACAAACTTTAAATATTGATAGGGTACTAAATATTTGACATAAGTATAAAAAATTAAGGTACATTGGTTAATAACAAAATTATATTAATAACAACACACCGATAGGGTATAATTGTCACCAATACAATTCTAATCTATTAAGCAAATTTGGATAATTGCATCCACGATAGATGAGATTACAATTATACAAATCAATAATGTTTACGCTTAAATGAATATGATAAAATAATATCATGCATAAATAATTGTATTTTTATTTACTCAACTTCGGTCATATTCAAATAATAGAATGACATGCTTAACAATATTTTAAATTATCATATCATAAATATGACTATAGAATTTATTTATATGAAATAGTATAATAAAAAGAGTTATTATTTATAATACAAGTGTTTCAATTAGTTTTCTATTTTATCCAGTATAGAACTCTTAGAATAAATTTGTCAATACTCCCACTATAAATTAGAATTAGAATATAAATACAACATGGTGTATTATAGTAATAATATATAATAATTATAGAGTTCTATTTAGAATATTCTAGAAAAAGGATTTCACTTCTATATAGGATATCACAATTGCACAATAAAAGAGAAGAATAAATAAATGTCTTCATATGTGCAATAATATGCGATAAGTCACAAGAGGATAGAATAATTAAATCACGACTTACCTCACAATGTGTGACATTCATCCTTATACTTTGAGCCAATGACTTTTGATGACTTAACGAGAATATCTTATAATATATTCATCTCAAAATAATCATGAATAGAGAATAAGTTTAGTTACAATGACTTATTCTCTATTCATGGTTATTTTGAGGTAACTAAAACATATATGAGATTCTAATATGAGACTCTAATTATAAATCATTATGATTCATATAAGTGTTTAGTTGTAAGGATGATTTAAAATTGCCCGAATTCTTAATATGTTGTTTTGATAATATTTAACGGATAAACAACAAAGAGGTGTGAAAATTTTAATTCATAATTAGAATTTTAGCATAAAAAGTGCAACAATGCATTATTCACTATGTATAATTTAATATTATTGGGAATCAAACATTTAATTGCGACAAGACATATAATTGGATAGTTAATAGTGTTTGTCACAAAATTTAGAGTAATAAATTACAAGTCTGCGTTAGAGAGTATAATAGATACTATAAGAATGTATATTAAAAAGAAATATGCCAATTTTAGATTCAATTAATATAAATGGCATATATAATATACAACTCACTATACTCATTTTGAAAAACAAAATATTATTAGGACCCTTTAAATCAATTTGTGACAAGTATCTGAGACAAGTGTTTAAGTTTAAATATGTCGCCAAAAGAATGATCAATTAGTGAACTTTGGATCTTTATGCTAAGACAATATGAATTAAATAATATATTATATTAGAATATTTATAATGTCAAGAATATTCAAAATCGAAAAATTTAAATTAATTATATTTGGCATTAAAATTAATAAAATCGAGCATTCTATAAATTCACAATAGCAACATTTTAATTGATTATATAGTTAGTGTTACTAATATAAGAGAGGATTTTCAAAACAGTTTAAGCTCAAATATTGAGAATATATGATTTGAAATAAATTATTCTCAGTTTAATTGATACATGATCCTTTTAAGATTTGACAAAATTTTGAAACCTATAAATCAAGAATATACATAGTATAATAGTCAAGTTATTCTTCACCGAACAAATAATTTTGAGGGTATAGAATAAATCAAATTTTCTTACGAATATTTTGGGTGCAAAATAAATAATAGTTCTATCCCAAAATAATAGAATATTTACAAGTTAACTAGGGGATAAATAATTTCTCATTGACACATGGATTAAGTGTCGTAAAAGAGTAAGGAATCTTCACACAAAATTTGTGAATGTGATATTTTAGAAATATAATTTATTCCCCAACTAAAAAAATTGTATAGGTTATAAATTTATATGATATTTGAATCCAAAAAATTATATAATATTTATGCTTAACATAGTATGATAAGTTTATATCATGCATAAATATCTTGATAAAATTAGACCCAGATCAGCAAGAAGGTAATCAACAAAATAAGATAAGGATAATGACCATATTTAGATAAAAAGAATTGGACCCAGATCAATACTAAAGAATTGGACCCAGATCAATACTAAAGAATTGGATCGGGTCAGGGAAACGATATGGATTGGGTTAAATAGGGATCCGACCCAGTAACTTTGAACTGTCTCGGATTGAGATGACCCACGAATCACGATCGACATGACGAGTTCTTCACATTTTTCAGTTTTAGATTATGGATTTTACATGTTAATTTCATTAATTAAGTGTTATTAATGCATGAAAGATCATCGATTGAAAAATGGGTTAACCGAGATTGATAAACATTGATTTCTCATTATGTGGCACAACAACACTGCAATATAATTTGAGTTTCATCGCGATTCAGAGATTAAACAAGCCAATTTCAACAAGGGAAATTCTATGGTGAAGTCGTGAAAATGACTTTTCTGATGAAGTTAACACTATAATATCAAAAGTGTAGTGAGTAACACCCAAGTTCAGTCCCCATAGTATCATCAATTCATCAGATTAACAAGACTACACTTAATCTAATTTTATCCTACCTTGTTTTAAGTGTAACACTTAAGACTATCACATAATATCATCAAATCTATTTGCATGTTAAAGATGCCAATGATAAAATAGTACCTGTAAGTCCAAGATGTTGCAAGCATTACTAGATGAATTACTATTGATCATTAATCAGTAATCAACAATTTAAAAATGAATCAAACCTTAAAATCAAAATTAACTTTTTCAAAAAAGTCAGTTTTCTAACCATAGAAGCTCCCTTTCAACAATCAATGGTTTATTCATGGATTCGAATGTACGGTATACACGATAGTGAAATCGTACGTATTCATGAAAGAAGTTTCTCCATAAACTTTTGGGCTATATGTCATCATAAAATATTATATATGGATCAACGATGGCTCTAAACATATCCAAGATTTATCTATCGCAACCAAAGATTCAAGGGTTTGTGATATTGTGAATTAATTAACAACAGCCATCATAATTTAACATGAGTTCATGTATATAATTCATACGATCTAACACCAAAATATTTGATCATCACAATTAGAATAGAAATAGCTAAAAACGTATCTATTTGGCTCTGATACCAATTGATAATTCTAATACTAAGCCATAGATCATTAGACACAAATTATAGCATATAATATTAATAGAATAGATGTGTACCTGATGTAATTAGTTGGTGATTGATCATTAAGATCCTGATAAAGAAGCCATTAGAGAAAAAGTTAGGGTTGAGAGAGTCTTCTGCCTCCTTAGTGATGGTACCTGTTCTTCTGCTTTCTATGTATCTAACCGATAGTTAGATTATATACTCATCAGTGGAGGTAGGGACCACTCATTCGGGCTTACTAATAAGAACGGTCCAACCCATCACGATCCATTCACAATAAGCCTAATGTAAATAACAAGTACAATATCGTTAAATATTTAACACTACATAATTCATTTATAATTTAATAATTAATAAAAGTAAATCCAAAATATTCAACAAAACCAATATGCAGAAACCTCCATACAAACTCAATAGTCCCCCCTCTTCTAATTTGATGTAACACTTACACCTGGAAAGTTCAGCATAATTCCTTCTTATTACAATTTTTTACATTGATGACTTAGTGGTATAGAATGAACAACTAATTTTGGCTCAAGCTTAAGCCAAAAAGAAAGTTAAAGCAGATAGCATAATCTTCCACACTTCATGGATATAACATTAGCTAGTATACCCCTTCTAAATTCAAATGAATGAACAATATCGAAGATCTATAGTCCTTACATTAAATCTCATTTGCGATTGTCAATACCTTATAAATACTATGCCGTAGTTTGAGTTTAATTTCTTAAGTGAGTTAAATATTTAACTCCTAAGTTATGAAAAATATAGTTGTTTATGAAAAAGTTAAACGAAGGAACTTATAAAAAGGTAGAAGTACAAATACCAATTTCAACTTATACAAGAAGGTATTGGTTAACAAAACTCATCAAGCCTAAGCACATCAATCCTTACATCATCGTCCCCATCACTATCATAGCTATCCACTAGCAACAATTCACATTCACTCTCCACCAATAATTTAACATCGCCACCAATGAACGGCTCAGCCACCAAATGAACATCTAAGTCTGATCCGATCATCATTGTCCGACCAGTTTTGTCTACCACACATGGCCGCCCTTTAAAAATGCAAATATCTTCATGGGATTTTGCCACATTAGGGATCTTCGTCCAATAATCATGCCCACAATGGAACATTGTTGTCTCCCTAGAGTAGTCAACTGTGACAATATCGGCAGGTTTATGCTCCAGACACGTGGCAACAAACAACGACCTTTTTCAGAATATACATCATTCCATGGATATGAAAATACTCTGTCTTTAATGTAGAACATGTGTCCGAGATTGATGACGGAGAGTTGGTTGAAGTCGAGTACTTCATTAGGGAATAGTAACAGTTCCTCACGTAAAAGGGGGTGCAGAGACCAGTTTTCTGCTTAGGTTTTGATCAATTCTAATCAACCAAGGGC
>Ga0315914_1010598_pt1 | contig 11398 bp, 7 predicted proteins | sample MpolenodulesMG_FD_203920 | JGI IMG/M metagenome (GOLD analysis project Ga0315914, IMG submission 203920) | Medicago polymorpha root nodule microbial communities from Los Angeles, California, United States - elongated nodules | ecosystem: Host-associated > Plants > Roots > Nodule | place: USA... | reverse complement strand
ACTTTTTCTTGTTAAAATTTCACTAGAAAATCCCACAAAATCCATCAAAATCTAATTTATTAAACAATCCTTTGAAATTTGAATGATTTTAAATACCATGAGACTTTTTTTAAGTGATGAAAAGTCTTGATTGAATACCTCAAGACTTTTTTAAAATTACAAAGAATCTTGATTGAATACCACAAGACTTTTTTTAAATTGCAAAGAATCTTGATTGAATACCACAAAACTTTTTCATAATTAAAAAGACTTTTGAAATCCCTTAGAATCCTAATCCAATACATCCCCCTAAATCTGTTAAAGTCCTACCTCCTTGAGAGGAGGTGGATCTAACCGCTTTCGGCATCCTACTTTTTACCCTGCATGTATTCGCGAGTGAGATAGTCAAGGAGATCAATATATGAGCCTTTGGGATATTCAATTTCAAAATAAAAAATACTTAAAATTTGCTTTGAAGCTAGATTTCTAACTTTCTTTTGTAAAATATCTTTTGTTGACTTACAATCAACACAAACAAAAAATTTTGGTTAACTAAATCAGATTGAAATTTTGAAATGGATAAAACTATAACTTCTCTTTTTACTGTGGAATATTTTTGTTGTGCATGATTTCAATGCTTGGAAGTATAAGCAATAATTTTTTCTTTACCAAAGATTTTTTTGTTTAAGAATGTCACCATATCAAGTATCATAAGCATTAGTTTCAAACAGTTTTAAATGCTTGTGGAATACTCCATCCGGTCTCAAATATAAGAAAAAATTCCTTTTTTAGGTTCATTGAATAATTAACGTATCTGCTTTACAATATAGACCAGATACATTAACTACTCAATGAACCTAAAAAAAGAATTTTTTTTTCTTATATTTGAGACCGGAGGGAGTACGAAGATAAAGACAAGGAAGATCTTTAACTCCGCCTTTTATTATTTTGACGACATTTGTATGGACGTCAGTCCAAGGAGGAGGATCCTTTTTAAGCCTATTATGGAGAGGTTTGATAATATTACTTAGTAGGAGAAAAAAGTCAGAAACATAATTTAGGCATCCTAAAATTATTTATAATTGTGTTTTATCGATGACTTAATTAGGAAATTTATGAGCGAACTCAATTGCTCGATGAATGTGGACAATGGTTCCCTGGTGAATGTTATGACCAAGAAATCTAATATTTGTTTGATTGTTTTAGAAATAGGAAGACCATTTCTTTTGATTGTGGATATGAAAATATAATATGCTTTAAATGTTGGTCCAGAGGTTTGGAGAAGACTAACACATCATCAATATAAACTATTGTAAATTTTAAAAATGGATTAAAAATGTCATTCATTATTCTATGAAATTCCGAAGGAGCATTTTTTAGCCCAAAAGGCATAACGGTTCATTCGTATTGTCCAAAAAGAAAACAGTAAAAGTTGTTTTGTAGCAATCTTCTTCTATGATTTGGATTTGCCAAAATCCAAATTTCATATCAAATTTAGAGAACATTTTGCATCATTTATGCAATTTAGGAGATCTTTTTTGTTTGGGATAGGGTAACGAATCCAACTTAAAGCTTGATTAAGAGGTTTATAATTAATAAAGGGGCACCTCTTTCAATTTTAGCTTGTTTGTTAACAAAAAAAGGTTGAACATGACCAAGGATTCGCTTTTTCTAATAAATCCTTTTACTAAGAGATCTTTGATTTCTTTTTGACAAATTTGAAGAAGTTCTTCATCCATTTGAATAGGTCTAGCTTTTGTTGGTATATGTTTTTCTTAAAAATCTTTTTCAAAATACGTACTAGAAGCGGACCTTAAAGGTCAAACACTGAAATGATAACAAAACAACAAAAAAACCAAACAAAACACAAACTAAAAACGCAGCCTAAGAAACATAAACAAGGAACCAAAGAGGATTAAGCCACCGGTTGTGATGGTCTAATCAAAAGATGGGTATTCCGTTTTTTTTTTGAACACGAGTATTTCACTTTTAACCACCAAAACGATTGAAGCTTAATTTTAGCACATAATATTTGCATGTTTTCCTCTTTGTGTTGAAAAAATTCGCTTGTTTCTTATCAGGCAAAATTACTCCAGAGGTATTTTATCTTATTTATTTGTAACACTATCATTTATCTTTCTTTTTTTCATTTCATTCCTTTATCTTTTAAAATGTGCACATATTAATCCTTTTGTTCAGTTTTTTTATTAAAAAATGATGAGGTGAACTGCCACGTATAATTCTTAATATAATTTTTTTAAAACAATTATTTAATAATAATTATTTTAATGTTTTTATGAATACATATAATTAAGTATTTAATTACAATTTTATTTCACCATATTCATTAGTGCATATAAATTAATTTTCAATCTTTCAAAAAAATAAATAAATTTTCAAATATTTAATTTTACACATACATATTTGAAGGGACATATATAACTTTTGGAATTAGCAGAAGACTAGGTAAAATATTTGATTGGACCAATACTAATTTGGAGGCACAAGATTTAAGAAGACTCATTCATTGGTTCACGCAAACACGTAGTAATAATAGCAAATACATAAAACTAAAAAATAAATCTCACAAATTTGTCTTGCAATCCTATCTATTTATTCTCCAAAAGCTTATAATTAGTTCTGTTTTTTTTTTAATTAGCATATATTAAGGCACATAAAACCCACGGATGAAACCAAAAGCAAAGGTACAAATAAGGCGGCGTTCATATACGCAAATATTAGTTCTAAAATGTTTATATGCAAACTAATCTTTTAATTCTAACAAATCAACAACTTATCTGTCCCCGTGAACTTTGGTTGGAACAATGCATAAAATATGCAAGGTTCGGGTTTTAAACCCCGGCCACTGCCTAAAACAAATCAACAACATATTTATTTTTGGATAATTTGAGACGAATTAAAGTTTGTTTCGCGGGAAGGGACGCATAACAAACTATCTTTTCCTTCCTTCCTTCCATAACTGAAAATCAAATCCCGCTTTTCTCTCTCTCTTCAATTTCTCAATTCAAACCTTCTCTCTCTTTCTCTCATCTCTCACAATGCTATGAAGAATCCCAATCCATGTCTTCCAACCCTCCCCCACCGGAAAATGATCCACCACCAGCGACATCGTCGCCGGTATCCGCTAAATCCAGAACTCTTCAGAAATTCCCTCCCATTGTAAACCGCCGCACAGCGACATTATCATCGAATAATGAAGACGACGAATGCGAAGAAGAGAATGATAAAAACAAGAATCATGATAATGAGGAGGAAAGTGAAGAAGAAGAAGACGACGTTCTTGTACCTGAACGTGAATTTGAACGTCCTGAATGTTCTTATTCTTCTTCCATTTTGCAAGCTTCGTCGTTAGGTCTTAATCAAATTCGAACGCGATTCTCTTCGCCTCTTCGTCATTCTTCTTCTGCTGGTGCTCCTTCTTTTCCTACACAAGATGTTGTCAACAATGTCGCTAAATTTAGATCTAGAGTTTCGCATCCAAAAGACCTAGGTATATATACACATTCTTTCTCTTTCCTTTATTGTTCGTGGTTTTAAATTGCAATTGCGGTTATGCTTCTGCGAAATTTTATATTGCAACAAAATGTTGCAGTTGCACACGAATCAGTGACACAGACACGATATTGCGAGTAAATATTTGAAAAAATGAATTAATTAAACATTATCACATGTGTCGTGTCTGTGTCAGGTGTCAGATACCAGACATGCCTTCAATTAAAAGTGTCGGCTCCAAAGATTGCAATGTCATTGCAAATGCCTCAAATCATTTATGTTGGGGCTGTAATTGAGGTTGCGGAATGCAATTTAAACCATGTTCTAGTTTTAGATTCTATAATAATATGAACCAAAAAATGATTTTAGATTTTATTGTTAAATCTACGTCAGATGTATCTTTATTATAATTTAATTTTGGAATGAATTGGTTGGTGAATTATTTCATTGTTGTTCTTTATTAGGGGAAAAAATTCATTGGAATCAATCCAAATCGTTGAAAGCTCGTTCACAACTCCTCATACTGGAGGTGATATGTTAAACTTTTGTTTTTATATATAATATATAATATTCAGTAAATATTATGCATATAAGCTGTGTTCGTAATTGTTATTGTTGCCGACATGTCGTGTCTAATTGTTATCAAACACGGACACATATGATTACATTCAATTGTGCCATATATTCTAATTGTTATTGTTGCCGACATGTCGTGTCTAATTGTTATCGTTGCCGACATGTCGTGTCTAATTGTTATCGTTGCCGACATGTCGTGTTTGGTGTTCGAGAAGTGTCGGTGTCTGATACCAAAACGATACCAACACATGTGATTACATTCAATTATGACATATTTTCTATTTGTTATTGTTGTCGACGTGTCTGGCGTCCGTGTACACCAATGCTTCATAATCTTTATTCAATTTCAGTGAGTATGTGTGTTTAGTTTAGTAATATTTTGTGTGTGTGTGTATTCAATAGTTGGAGAAATGTAGGTAGCCCAGGTTCATGGCATGTGTTTTTGTACAGGGAAATCATGCAGCTTATGCCAAAGATTTTAAATCCCCACGTTATCAGGAAATTATGCGACTTACAAGTGGTAAGAAAAAGAGAAACCGGGCTGATATTAAAAGCTTTTCCCATGAACTTAACTCCAAAGGAGTTAGGCCTTTTCCAGTCTGGAAACATCGTGCCTTTGGGCAGGTACTCTTTTTGTTTCAATTTCTTTATTATCAATTTGAAACATAAACAACCTAAATAAGCGCTTACAGCATAACGAAGCGCTTATCATGTATGCGCTTATGTATACACTCAGCTGTGGAATCAATTTTTTTTAAGCTATAAGCTGTTTTCATAACCTATCCTGGAGAGCTTATGGAAATTAGCTAAAGCGTTCTCAAACAGTCTCAGAAGTACATGTCATTAGATAAGCTCAAATAAATCTGTTTTAAAACACTAAATTTGTTAAACTACCTTCTATGGTTTTTCAATGAGATGAATTGTTACAGGAAATCATGGTGGAGATTAGAGCTAAGTTTGAAAAACTAAAGGAAGAAGTTGATTCTGATTTGGGTGGTTTTGCTGGTGATTTGGTGGGTACTCTTGAAAAAATACCTGGGTCTCATCCTGAATGGAAAGAGGGGTTGGAAAATTTGTTGGTTGTTGCTCGACAATGTGCAAAGATGACAGCAGCTGAGTTTTGGATCAAATGTGAAACTATTGTTCAAAAACTAGATGATAAACGTCAAGAAATACCGGTAGGGATTCTCAAGCAAGCACATACGCGCCTGTTGTTTATTCTCTCTAGGTGCACTCGTCTAGTGCAATTCCAGAAGGAAAGTGTTAAAGAACAAGATCATATTCTTGGTCTTCACCAACTCAGCGATCTTGGAGTATATTCCGAGCAAATTATGAAGGCTGCAGAGAGTTGCAGTGTTCCACCTAGTGACCATGAGATGCCTGAGAAGCTGTTAAAAAAGTCACATGGGAAAGAGCAAGACAAACCGATTACATCACAAAGTCAAGCTGATCAACATGCAAGTGTTGTGATTGATAATGTGGAAGTTACTACGGCAAGTACTGAGTCGACTCCTGGAAGCAGCTATAAGATGGCTTCTTGGAGAAAGCTTCCATCTGCTGCGGAGAAAAATCGCGTAGGTCAAGATGCAGTAAAAGATGAAAATGCTGAAAACTGGGATACTTTGTCATGTCACCCTGATCAACATTCACAGCCGTCATCTAGAACGCGGAGGCCTTCTTGGGGATATTGGGGAGATCAACAAAATCTATTACATGATGATTCAATGATCTGCAGGATTTGTGAGGTTGAAATACCAATATTACATGTGGAGGAGCATTCTCGAATATGTACAATTGCTGATAAATGTGATTTGAAAGGCTTAACTGTAAATGAACGGCTTGAAAGAGTTGCCGAAACAATTGAAATGTTACTTGATTCCTTGACACCAACATCGAGTTTGCATGAAGAGTTCAATGAGTTATCTCTAGAAAGAAATAACATGTCATCTAGATGCTCTGAAGATATGCTTGACCTTGCTCCTGAACCTGACAATACTTTTGTTGCGGATAATCTAAACCTTTCACAGGAAATATCATGCGAGGCTCATATATGCTTAAAACCTGATCATGGCGCAAAGGTATCTTCTCCTGAAAACTTGACACCGCGATCACCGTTGATTACACCCAGAACAAGTCAGATAGAAATGTTACTAAGTGTAAGTGGAAGAAGACCAATATCTGAACTTGAGAGTTATGACCAGGTATACACTTCCATATGGTTATTCTTCGTATTAAATCATTACACGCACGAAAAAAGTACACTACATGAAAGCATATATCATTAACTTATATATATTATAATCCATGAGATTCATCTCTAATATTTTTGTCTGAATTATTTTTCTGAATCTGAGACATGCTACTATACTAGTGATACACTCTTTTGAATACTCACTTGAACACATTCTTTGTGATTGGTCTTTTTTATAAAAAATTTAAGATGGTTTTCTCCTTAATTGATTACCTTTTAAAATGTGTTCACTTTTGAAAAAATGAATGCAAAAGTGGGTACAAAGAATGGGGGCTACCATTCCTCTCTGAATTTTTTATATTGATAATTAGACTGTCAAATGACAGATAAACAAGCTAGTTGAAATAGCTCGTGCTGTTGCAAATGCGAACAGCTGTGACGAAAGTGCTTTCCAGTATATGGTTGATTGCGTGGAAGACCTGAGATGCGTAATTCAGAACAGAAAAGAGGATGCACTTATTGTGGATACTTTTGGTCGACGACTAGAGAAACTTTTGCAGTAAGCATTTGTCACTTTTTCATCTGGTTTCAGGACAACCGTGTATTATGGTGATTTTTAGGATCGATAAGATTTTTCCAGATATTTTCTAAAACCACTAATGTCAATATTAGACATAGGGTCAGCCCAAGGGTCAAGCGACCCAAGTCAGAGCTTTAGGCCTCAAAATTTTGGACTAAAAAAATGGCTCAAAAAAATTTAATATAGTTATAAACATATAATATGGAAAACTAACTATAGATGTTTGTCTAGCTCAGTTAGGCAAGATCAGGGCCTCAAATCCTCTCGGTCAAACTTGATATTATTGTTCTTTTTATAAGCGTTGTGTTTATTTATTTAAATTTTAAAAGGCCTGATCATAAATTTGCTTTAGGCCTCTTAACACGTTGGGCCGGCCCTGATTAGGCAGTATAAACAGAAAATTGTGTTCCCAATTTTTGAGATTTTTTTCTTTTACTGCTATCATAATAATGCTTGAAATCTTCTGCACCATATAGAGAAAAATATTTAACTCTTTGTGAGCAAATACACGATGAAAGGGCAGAATCATCAAATAGCATGGCTGATGAAGAGAGTTCAGTGGACGATGATACAATCCGTAGCCTTCGTGCTAGCCCAATTAATGGTTTTTCTAAGGACAGAACCTCTATTGAAGATTTTGAAATAATAAAACCAATAAGCAGAGGTGCGTTTGGACGAGTTTTTCTTGCCCAAAAAAGATCGACTGGTGATTTATTTGCTATTAAGGTAAGCTTCCTTAAACCGAAATGAATCAAATAATTACTTTGCAGAAACAAAGCTAGATAGATTGATTTTGCGAACTATGTTATTAAACAGTGCGTACAAAAAGCATGTATCCATTCCTGAAGTTGTAAAATAAAACTAGTATTATCCAGCAATGGTTATAGGTTATAGAAACCATTAGAATAAAAAGTCTTGTCAAATTAACTAACTGAATAATTAGAAAACGTTTAAACTATTCTTTGATATTTTTGTAGGTTCTGAAAAAGGCAGATATGATTCGTAAAAATGCAGTTGAAGGTATTTTGGCTGAGCGAGACATTCTTATATCTGTTCGAAACCCTTTTGTGGTAAGCAGGCCATACCATGTCATTCATTACTTCATTTTTGAAGTTGACGTCGGTTGTTAGCAAATCTAATTTTCATGTATCTGTGACAAACAGGTCCGATTTTACTATTCTTTCACATGTAAAGAAAATCTGTATTTGGTTATGGAGTACTTAAATGGTGGAGATCTCTATTCTATGTTGAGAAACCTAGGTTGCTTAGATGAAGATATGGCTCGTGTATATATTGCAGAAGTTGTAAGCATATTGGCTTTTGTAGTTTGTTGGTTCAATTTTTTTTTTGTTTTGTTTATCGTAATGTTTTCATTTTTTGTCGCTCCATAGGTTCTTGCGTTGGAGTATTTGCATTCGCGAAGTATAGTTCACAGAGACTTAAAGCCAGATAACTTACTGATTGGACAAGATGGTCATATTAAGGTTAGTACCATGGATTAAATTCTTTTACATACCTGTCCTGTCCCTTCCTCGTCACTTTTTATAAATGTTTAATCCTTCTTATTACAGTTGACAGACTTTGGACTCTCAAAAGTTGGTCTCATCAACAGCACGGAGGATTTATCAGCACCCTCATCTTTCACTAATGGTTTTTTAGTCGATGATGAACCAAAACCTCGACATCTTTCAAAAAGGGAGGCACGTCAACAACAATCAATAGTTGGCACTCCAGATTATTTGGCACCCGAAATACTTTTGGGCATGGGACATGGTCTGTAGTACATCTTATCAAAAATAAATAACTAAATTTAGTTTTTCGTTCTAATTTCTTTTCATTTTCAATACATTCTTATATATGTTTGCACTTCTGTAGGTACAACTGCAGATTGGTGGTCTGTGGGTGTCATACTTTACGAGCTTCTTGTGGGTATTCCACCTTTTAATGCAGATCATCCTCAGGTAGGTGAATTTTTAGCCTTTATGTTTCTTCTCTATTTCTTTTCCTTTACTCTTTTTTTACTGTTGACGGCAAACAAATTCGTTTAAATGCGAAAGCAATGTTTATTACAAACAAGTAGGGACAATCCCAATCCAAGTTGCAGAGTCAATTCAAACGGTTAACGTTGGTATTTTCATGTGTGAGTAAGAATCTCACATTGGATGATAAAGTGGATGTTCAGCCACAAAGGCTCCACACACATTGTGTTTTCCAATAGTCCAAAACTTTTTTGGGGCTTTTTTTGAAACGTCTCTAGCGAAGACTTATGTTTAACAACATCCCACATGGAAAAGAGTCCACAGAGGCACCAAGAAGCAAGAACTACATATTTATGTTTTAAATCTAATCATGGTGGTTTGGCCTAGAGGTTCTCAAACTTGCAAAAACTTGTGTTCCTTTCAAAATAGTTCCTCTGACAAAAGTTGGTAGCTCAGGTTTGGGTCTCATTGCTAGAGGAGACAACATGACGCGTGCCCGTGAAGGGAGGAAAATATCTTCCGAGGGTTAGGGAAACCTCATTAAATGATAGAAGTGCAACATAGGGGTTCTTGGATGTGGTTCAAAGTCCAGATCAGTGACAGTGGACTTGACCTGAACATAGGAAAACTTATTTTCCTATGGTGATTAATAGTACTCAACATAGGAAAATAATTTAAATTAATATAATTGGCTACGTTATGTCTTCTAAGTAAAATAAGATGCTAAATAATATGAAAAATAATGACAACTTTTCCACCTTTTAACCAATTCAACTGGTTCTCCACTGGTCAAACTGGCAGATCCAGTTTACAAAAACAATCTGCTACCTTTGTTTGGGGCACTATTGATACTTGATATATATCCACATTTTGCATTTTTACGTAGTTCTCTTTATATGGTTTATATTTGTTTAGAGTTTTAGTTTCGTTTGTTTAGAGTTTTAATTTCATTACAAGTACCTATGGATTTATTGGATCTTAAAGAGGTTAAGAATTTTATTTTGAAATTTTTGAAGAATATCACATCTAAATACTATTGCTCATTATTTTTTTGCTTGCAGCAAATTTTTGATAACATAATTAACAGAGACATACAATGGCCAAAGTATCCTGAGGAGATCAGCTTTGAAGCATACGATTTGATGAACAAGTAAGCATTATCAAAGTAGATATGTATTTTATGGATATTTAAAAGAGAATATGCTTTGTAACTGCAAAATTAATATGAACATTCTATTTGTATTTACCTCAGTAATTTTAACTCTAGGCATCAAAGTCCTAGTAAAAATTGATACGTAAATCCAGAGGGTTTGCTCAATATGTTTTGATAGGACTATAGGAGAGTATGCTGATGCTACTGGTAAAAATGGTGATAGATTAATTAAGAGCATAGTAAATGCTGTGTAGATTGATTGTTTTTCAGTGATATGATAGAATCTGGTAGATGTCTGAACCATTTTTTTCAAAGGGCTTTGTTGCATCCAGTATCTTGTTGAACATTTGTGACACGAACTCATCATATCCTCTACCAGTAAGAGAAGTCGCTGTAAAGATGTGGTTAGCAGTAGCCTACGATTGGACACTATTTGTTAGAACAAGCTAGACAAATATGAGAAAACATGCTTTTGTTAAATTGTATAAGCAACTTTTTCAAGTGTTGTGCATTCCTATGATAGAACATGTTTTTGAGAAAACATGCTTTTGTTAAATTGTATAGAAACTTCTTCAATTTAGCAGTGGCTTACAATCCTCTTTTCACTTGATACATTATGTTTCTTGTCATGTTGATTATGGCTGACAGTAAAGTTCTCTTTCAGATTACTGATGGAAAACCCAGTCCAAAGATTAGGTGTAACAGGAGCTACAGAAGTGAGTTATTCAGTGCCTTTCAAAACGGAGCACTCACAAATTATGGTATTACATATACACAATCAAATAACATTATTTTGTGCAGGTTAAACGCCATGCTTTCTTCAAGGATGTTAATTGGGATACGCTAGCAAGGCAGAAGGTCATCATTTTAATTTTATTTGAGTTTAATTGGTTTGCGCCATATCTCTTGATTTCTCACACTTGGGATCCAACCAATTTCCTGCAGGCTATGTTCATACCATCGGCTGAAGCTCACGATACAAATTATTTTATGAGCCGCTACATTTGGAATGTAGAGGATGATGAACATTGTGCTGGAGGTAGTGATTTTTATGACCATTCTGAAACATCCAGCAGTGGTTCAGGAAGCGATTCATTAGATGAAGATGTAAGAATAATTTTAATTTGATTTTCTTGATTTTAAGTATATGATAATGTGTTTCAATTTGTCTGAACATAGATAAGCCGCAAACCTATATTTCACAAATGAAAAATTACTTCTGAAAGAATCAGTTGGCTTGTAACTTGTAATTCACAAGTGACAAGCCTATTCATATCATTGTGTTTTTTTTTCTTCTCATTTTGAAATTATTTTTTTAATATAGTTTGAAAAAGAAGATTTCACCTCATGTCATTTTTCTGTCAGTCCTCTTTTACCATGATTTTTCTGACAATATTTGGTTAAGCAGAGTGATGAATGTGCTAGTT
>Ga0315914_1010596_pt1 | contig 11401 bp, 8 predicted proteins | sample MpolenodulesMG_FD_203920 | JGI IMG/M metagenome (GOLD analysis project Ga0315914, IMG submission 203920) | Medicago polymorpha root nodule microbial communities from Los Angeles, California, United States - elongated nodules | ecosystem: Host-associated > Plants > Roots > Nodule | place: USA... | reverse complement strand
GTTTTAAGTGTAACACCCCACAAAGTGTAACACTTAAGACTATCACATAATATCATCAAATCTGTTTGCATGTTAAAGATGCCAACGATAAAATAGTACTTGTAAGTCCAAGATGTTGCAAGCATTATTAGATGAATTACTATTGATTATTAATCAGTAATCAACAATTTAAAAATGAATCAAACATTAAAATCAAAATTAACTTTTTCAAAAAAGTTAGTTTTCTGACTGCACCGTAGAAGCTCCCTTATGCTTAATGATTCTACTATTTGTGGAAGAAAAGAAGAAACCAACTCTTCCTATACATGAATGATACGTGTCTTCTAACTAACTTAAAAACTACTCTTTCAAATTTAAATTTCTTGTAGTTTTTTTAATTCTGAAATTCGTTGACTTCCCTAACACAATTGTCCTTTTTTAAAACTTCTCTTGCACGTTCCTTATGTGTACGTTATTTGAACTTCGAATATTTATAAACCTTCGAATACTAACAGCGTTGTTTTCTTTCGAATACTGGTCTTTTAAGGTTGATTTCGAATATTCGATGCTTTGTGCTTCATCCTGTCACCAAACTCGAGCCCAATACTTAAAATTTTGCATATAAAATATGCCCCAAAATGTTAATTCTTGCATAGTGTTCAAAATAGATCTACACGTTATAGTAAATGAGAATGCAACTAGTAACTACACTTGTTTCATACGTAACTAGCACATGCTATTGTGTGGAGATCACCATTCTGAGAGTTTTCACTAATTCATTCACTGTGATGTTGTAGCCTTCGCCCATCTGCATTATATATATCATAGCAAGTCAGAATCTCATGTTATAACATCATTATTCAATACACGATCAATAAAACTAATTAAATAGCACAAATTTAAATATTTTAATAAGAGAAATTTTAAAAACACCCTATATATATCTAACATTTTTTCTAACGGTCACGCTGAAACTTATGTACGTCTCATCACTTTACGTAGGATACATTTCCTAACTGTATTATCCACACTAAATTTCATGCAACAAAAAAGTGAATGTTAGAGAGTGTGTACGTACCTGACAAATGATGGTGATGTCAAGGATGGATTTTCCAAATTGCAAGACACTACTATTAACTACTGAAAGATGAAGATTTGCAAGGTGGGTCAGTATTTTGAGCAGGATACCATTTTGTTTCTCACAATGGACTATGACTAGTACATCTTTTTTTGACACTCTTGCATTAACCTCTGGAAGAGTATTATCATCACTTGTTCCACAATTGTACTCATCTGAATTCACTTTGGTCCTTTTGTTGCTACAAATGTTTGATCCAGCTTCTTGTTCTAGCTCTCTCACACGTTCTGCAAGTTTTTCCACATAGTCTTTAGCTTTCTCCAGGATCGAAGTGTCGTCCATCTACAAGTTCATATAGAAAAATTAATTTCAAGTGTATGAGTAGCTAGTCATCATAAATTTGACTCTAGAGTAACTCTAAGATGAATAACTTCACTTAATAATTCATTATAAACAACGGATTTCACTGATTCAACCTTATTTTGTTTGTTTTGACAATCTCACTAATTAAACCTTATATATATTAATGATCAAACATATAATATAATATTTATAAAAAAATTATTTTTGTTTCCACATGCATACATACAAACATACACACATACACAATGTGCTATCAATAAAATATAAATTCATCAAAACTAAAGATAATATTTATTATCTATTTGATACAATTCATCTTGTATCTCGGATATATAAAATGGTTATAGCTAGTCTTTTTTTTTTAAAAAAAAAAAAAAAAAAGGTCACAAACAGAAATTTTATTTAATTTTTTTTACAAATTCTATACCATCAAAAGACATGGCTAGTTTTTTTGTGTACTTTTAGCGGAACCAATATTTTTTAAATTAAAATTGAAACCAAGTTAAAATCACATTTGTCCAAACAAAAGTTATTTTTGAGAGTGGGAGAAAGAGATAGAAAAAGAAAGATATAAAAAATAAATTTAAAAAATTAAAATAGAAATTAAGGTAAAGGCACATTTGTCCAAACAAATTTTATTTTTGAGAGTGGGAGAGAGATATAAAATAAGGGGAAATGCAAATGAGTGTTTCGAGAATTGACGATCATTAAAGAGCGTATTGAAACACTCGTTAACAAGACCGATAAAATAATGTGCGAAAAAAAAAGCTAAGTTTTAACAGTGCTGCATGTCCAAGGTTGGGTTTAAACCCATGACCTTGGTTAAGTTAGATTAAAGAGACTCGTGTTATCTCATACGATATTGGATCGTAAATTTTTCTTTGAAAAACTTCAATTTCAATTTCAAGTCTCTTAGAATATGATTCATAATAATTGAATGAGCATACTTTTGCACTTGCACAGACGCCATCCGCACATGGGATATCTATCATAATTTTCATTTATTTCCCTACTTCTTTATTTTTTACAAATTTTTCTTCCCATGTTTTGTACTCTTCTTCCTTCCTTCTTTTTTATTTTTTGAGAGAAGAGAGAATTCTCTTCTTCCTTCCTAGACAATTCAAAATGGAAATGGATCACCTCAATTTAATTTCTTTTTCCATTATTGAATTTTCGAAAATTGTCAGAAGATGTTAATTTTGTTTTGTTTTTCCCATCTCAAAATGGGCCATGATACTTGAGAGTTTGATGGAAATGCAAGTATGATTGACAGAAAAATGTTCATCAAGAATTTGAAGTTAATTCTCGTGATCAATTTTCTTTAATCGAAGTTTACTAACCATTTACCCTCAATAATATTAATGAACTATAATAACAAACAAAAACACTAAAGAGAAAAATAAATGGAGATCTTACGGTGTGATCGAAACGGATTAAAATCCTCTCAATTTCTTTCATTTAAAAAGATAAAGACACAAAGAAGTTTAAAAAAATATAAAATAATAAATGATGGTGAGACCCACTATTTATTTTGTATCTATCTCACTTCAAATTGTATGCTCCATTTATTTTGTCAAATAAAGAGGATCCTAACCCAATTAAAACTAATAGAAAGTACTACTTACATAAGTAACTTAACTAAGTATTCCATTTGTTCCAAAATGTAAATAAAAATGAGTTAATATAAATTGATATATTCGATACAAGTTTTAAATCAAATACATTAATTTTTATTAAACAAATATTTTAGAACAGAGTGAGTAATGTATTGTTATGACTGTTACTTGGAAAGTTGACCGCACAAACTTTATATAGATATTTTATTTTTTATGAAAGCAACCTTTTATATTTTTCCTCAAACAACAAAACTTCATTAATTATCACTCATATGCAATTGAATCACTTCAAATAAGAAAAAACACAACAATTTCGTGTATATATAAGAGCTAGTAACACATATGCAAATAAATCACACCATTCATTTAAGTATATATATATGTTAATTAATATGTCAACTATATTTAATTTAATTTAATTTAAATACCAACCTTCTTTAAGCCAATGACATCTGAAAGTTCCTTCAATCTCTCTGATATCTCCTTCTCATTGCTTCCCTTTGTATCATCTGTGGGATCTCCAATTTGATACTCATCATCATCACACACAGATTCAGATTCTCCATCTTCAAAAATGACTTCGTCATATATTTCCTATGTATAAATGAAAACAATAAAGAAAAGAGAGTTATACACATATTCAATATGACTATGACTAACACAAAATCATGTGTAGCATATGTATTATATAATAGGTGATTGCAATTGGATTTTACCAAATCAGAATCATGAGAAGGCCAATTTTCTCCTGACTCCTCCATTAATTTTGTAGAAATTATGCTATTATATAAAATTAATTTTGTGCCAAGAATATTATGTAAGGTACTTGTGTGGAAGAATAAAAGTATAGTGTGGATAAGAGGTGGGGTTGTGAATAGCAGGTGGGAAAGAATGATAGAGTGATGAAAACAAAGATTCAATATTGGTGTTCTTAAGTGGAAGGGTAGCTAAGGTTGTGAGGTGAGCAGTAGGGTGCGTGGAGTAACTGATTACTTCATCATCAACTTGTGATGAGTCATATATATCTCATCAACTTGTGATGAGTCATATATCACATTTTAGAAAGAGTGGTTTATCAAGTTACAATTAAATTAAAAAGTTTAAGTAGATCCACCTTTGTTGCTAAACCATAATTACTAAAAATAAGTGGTGTAAGTAAGCGGCTTCTATAGAGACATTTGCAAGAATATACTCACTTATTATTTAGAAAAATAATATTTTTAGAACCATTTTGTAACAACTTTTGTGACAACTTTCTCTCTCATACTCACATTATGTTTTTACTTTCTCTCTTTATTATTTGGTTTCCGTGTCAATACATATTTTTCATTGTAAATTTATGGTTGTCCTAAATGTTATCACTCAAATGGTTGTTCAAATAACACACCTCTATTTTTTATAAAGAGTATCTTAACAAAGAGTCATGATAACTTGTGTCATAAGGGCACATGTTAAGGAACCCAAAAATAACAACTTTACATTGGAAAACATAATATCTCAACTTTTAAGAAGTTGAATGCACGAATTTTAATACGTACATTTCTATAATTAGTTCCTTAACATGTGTCTTTGATGGCACAAGTTAGCATTTGCCTTTAACAAATGAAACTAAAAAGTGTTTATATGCAACCTAAGCTGTAAGATCCATTGTTAAAATACTCATTTATAAAAACTAGTGATGACGTTCTATATTCTAATTTTTTTTTAGGGGATCAAATAGATAAGAATTCAGTTCATATCTTATAGATTTTTAGGTTTGAATCATGATGTCGATGTGAGGATTTCGTTAGTGGATAAATTGAAATGAACAATGTTATTTGTAATGGATGATTCACATAAGATAAGAAAGCATTAAAATAAGGGCATTATTCGCTAGTTATCGTGAGACACTTGTTAAAGACATAAAAATAAATAAATTGTGTATTAATTATTTTTTATACTCTTATGGAGTTGATTACACAAGTTCTAAAATAATTCTACCTTTATTGGTTTCTTAATAAGCATACAAAGACCCTTGTTAGTAATAATAAGAGCGGATAAATATATATAAAATGTTGGTCTAAATGCTAGTTATATGAAATAGTTTCCGTAACTAAATATATTTATAAATGTTTTAGGTTTTTTTTATATCAATAAGCATCAAGTTCTACTCATTAATTATTTTTTGAGAGGTTAATAATTTATTTATTTTTGTTTATAAAAAGAATTCTTTTAATTTCATATATAAGTCAAAATAACTACTAGTAAAATAATAGTTAGTTATCCTAAAAAATAGTGGTTTTTTTTTTACAAAATCCTAAAAAATAGTGGTTATTATGATCGAAAATATAAGCACTATTTTTTTATTTATAAATTTTTTGAAAGAAAAAGATAAGTACTGTATATCCACCGTTATATCATTAATATTATTATACACTCGCTAAACATGCAACTTGCATCTACACCGTTCAATCATTCATAGTTTTACACATGTCAATCAGATAGCGACCATGTTTGAAGCATGGGAGGGTCGCGTGGTTCGCGTGTGTTTCATGCGTATTCAACGACTTTCTATTTTAGTCTTTTAATTTATGTTATTTTAGTCTTCTATTTATGCTATTTTTATTCATGAAAATATTCGAAGTGGAGTTTTTATTGTAGTTGTTGATGTAACCAACTAACTGAATTTATCCAATTTATTTGAGGTGGAGGTCTTAATAAATGACTACCACGGTTCATGTGGATTAACAAATCCATATTAATGATTATAATATTGGAAGAAAAAAATGGTATACAAAATAAATACATTTTTTTAGTTTAATAATTGTGGGTTGACAGTTCAAAACAACTTTACACAGACAATCAATCAAAACGTTTATAATTGTCACATCAATTTATGTGACAATTCTAAACTTCTTGATAACCTAGATGCTTAATATATTTAGTTAGAATTGGGTTGTGGTGGCAATGTTAAGTTTTGGATTGATTCTTGGAGTGGTGATCATTTGGTTGTATTGATTCGAAATAGTTTCTCCACAACGAATGAACGGGACGAGTAATCTAAAACACGAGTTAAATCCTTAAAATGAGTTCTTAGTTGACAGGTTTTCGTGTATCAAGCTTTAAGTTGCAAATTGAAGAAATGTATCAATTTTATTTTGTAAAAAGGTAAAAGGTATAAGGTACAAGTGTGCGAAATGGAAAAAGTCTATTAAGTTATGGGATTCACACATTGTGCTTTCAATGTTGCTATTTCAATGTTGCTAGTGAGACTATTATCCTTTGAGAGTTGCAAATGTGATTCTAGTAGGCATAAGTTTATCGAATGGAAATAAACTAATTAGCATGGAGTTTTAGATTACGTTATATAGACAAATTAAATAACTAACTAATACAATGCATATATACCGGTGTCCTCTAACTTCCAAGATAACCTTCTTTGATAATTTCTTGATAACATCTATGGTATAACTTGTCTTGTGTAATGTCTCTTTCGAATTTGAACCCTTGGTGCTTTCAGATAGATGATTGTTGCTCTTGAAGCTTCTTGGGTAATCTTCGAGTCACAACTTTTGGAGGTTACAACATCAGAGACTTCCGAGTTTTTTTTTTGAGGGATAGACTTCCGAGCTTCTTGGTCACCAATTGATCCATTTAACATGTTTTCCCTTCCATTGACTGGTTAGACCCTATTGACCATGTTTTTTCCCCTTCCATATACCGTCGTTACATTATATGGCAGCATTTCCCCTATAAATCTCCAAACATTCTTTAAAAATTCTCATTTCATCTCACACTCTCTTTTATGAACTTCTTCTATAATGTTATGTTGTTGTCCTTTCATGCAATGGTCAGAGGGCAATATCCCACTATGCAAATTCGCACTCTTCGTCTAGATTTGACTTGCTCATCAGAGTCTCTTTCTCCCATTTTCCCTTTTCGAGGATGTGAGAGGAAACAATTATCCCCCTCATCTCCTTCTTAGGATGTGCGAGAGGAAACAAATATTATCATTCTTCCCCCACCATCTTCTTGTAGCACATGTTTAGATTTAGATGTCTAATAATTTGAAGTAAAAAAAATTATTTTAATGGAAATGAATTATGAAATTATGATCGATTAATAAAATGTGTTCAATTATTAATGTCTCTCTCTAAATTCATGTTTTTTTTCACTTTCACTTATTTCATGTTAATAATGTGTGCCACTGATTTGCAAAGTTGATTGAAAATTTGGTGAAACATAAAATATTCAAAATGTTATTTAGATTATATAATTCGAACGGAGGTATGTTGAGAATTCAGAAGAACACGTAAGAAAAGGATAAAGTGGAAGAAAAAAAATGCCAAAAAATATAATTGTAAAATGATCAACTAACTTCTGTCATGTGATAGAGTTAACTACTTATACAATTACACACATTATGGACTGGGCTAACCTACACGTACGTAGATCAATCCTAATTATTAGATCCATATTTAACTCTTAAGTACCAACAAAGACATGCACTTTGGTTTGCACTTCAACAATTTGTCATAATTTTATACACTTATTTTCATGTACTATAATATCTGAATTCTCCCCCAAAGGACGGTGGCACTTTCTGAGTAAGACAATAACAGTTAATTCTTGTAGAGAGTATAATAAAAGAGATACCTAACATATTCATTCTTTCCAAGTCAGATTTTACAATCTATTGTGTCGAGATCGCTATTCTCAGGGTTTTCACTAGTTCATCCACTTTAAGGTTGTAGCCATCACCCATCTGCAGAATATAATTTTTTTTAGGAAAGTTAGGTTAGTACATTTCATTCATACTAAGTGTAGAAATACATAATGAAATGTTAAGGAAAAACTGAAAGCTAGTATAACATGACACGCCACCCTAGCTTAAGAAATTAATTAATATTTATGAACAAAGGAGATGTTTAATATTTTAATTAATTACTAAAAAGGGAAAAAGATATAAATAAGTATATACACTCAAGTGTAAGAATATTTTTTTTGGGTTAAATGTGTTTTTGGTCCCTATAAATATACCAACTTTTTGTTTTAGTCTTTGTAAAATTTTCCTTCAACTTTTAGTCCCTATAACTTTGTGTAGAAATGCAAAGAATATTGTAAAAATCTCTCTAAAAAAAATTAGAATTTTTTAACAAAACATAAATTAAATATGAATTTTTAACCAAAAAAAATACAAAAATTCATATTTAATTCATGTTTGTTAAAAAATTCTAATTTTTTATTGGAGAGATTCTTATAATATTATAAATTTTTCTGCAAAATTTTATTAAAAAATATGAATTCTACATATGAGGTTACTTTAAAGGAGAGACCAAAAGTGAATAAATTTTTTCTTGATGACTAAAAGCTGAAGAAATTTTTTAGAAAGACTAAAACAAAAAATTAACATATTATAGAGACCAGAAACATATTTAACTATTCTTTTTTCTTTCGTTTGCTACTAAAGTTTAAGAATATTCAAATATCATTACAAAAATCAATCTAAAATGGAATAAGATTTTATAATGGTTTTTTTGTTGTTGTGGTGGTCGGGATTTGAACCCCAGATCTTACATATATTATGCATTGTCCCTACCTACTGGGTTAAGCTCACGAGCACATATTTTTTAATAAGTTTGATGATACATTATCAACGTAAGAAGATTTACACTACCCATTTGTAAAAAAAAAAATTAATATGTGTGACAACACAATTGATTTACACTACACATCTTAATCATAATTGATCGATGGTATAAAAACTATTTACAATGACAATCATATGAATTAAATCCGTTTATTTTACATCCAAAATAATTAGAAAAGTGGGATTTCACAATCCGTTTTTAAGTTGAGATCAGGGACATATCTATTCTATAGATATTTGAAGTTGTTGACTTCACAACTTCAATCACTTTTTCCCTCAAAAGAAAAAAAAAAACTTCAATCATTTTTTTGTTTTTGTTTTTTGTGAAGGAACTTCAGTCACTTGTCAAGTAATTTTATGTCCCCGCAAGGGCCCTAATAAAACCTAAACAAACTAATATCATGTTGTTAAAATATTGGTGCTGTTTATACTTTGAAAAATCAACGACCTTACCTTAAGGGATTAACAATTAAAATGTTTTCAAATTTCAAGCAAAACTATAGTTCATCAAAAAAAGTTTAATTGAAGAGGTTCCAATTGGTGTAGCAAATGAAATTAAAAAATGAACTTCACATGTACACCACACCCACGATTTGTCTCCTTTCTATTTGATAGAGGGTGATATATTTGATAATATTAAAAATAAAAATCTTTTAACTCCTTTAAAAAAATATATGAAGAGACATGTAAAACAATTATTATTCTTAGAATGTTAATGTGTCTTTAATTTTCATACATTCAATGCAATTTTTATTTTTTGTAATCACCAATATTTTACGTAAAGAAGATGAACGATGTTGTCGTTCGATCACTTGTCTTTATATATTTGGTGTGTAATTATTTATATAAATTATCATGCCTTCATCAGTTAAAATTACTATATCCGTACCTGACTATAGAGGTGTCAATAGAGCCCCAAATTGCAAAACCCACTTAAAAAAGCCCCCATCAAGCCCACTAAATTAAAGGCTCCTAATTGAACAAAATTATTTGGGGTCAAGCCCACTATAAAATCTATTTATTTGTGGGCCTAAAAAAGCCTCATATTAATTATTTCAAAAAAAAAATTGTTAAAATAAAAGTTTCTTTTTTAGGTAAAAAAAAGTTTTTTTCGATAAAAAAAAAAAGTTTTTTTAGGTAAAAAAAAACGTTTATGAAAATTTTGGGGCTTGGAGCCTTTTGATTTTTTTATTTGTAGGCTTGCATAAACGTGGACCTTTTAATCTTGTGAATTTTTAAGCCCTCTTACTATGTGGGTTGATGCCAAAATTCAAGGCCCTATGATATTGACACCTTTACGTGACTATATCATTTTTTTTCTTATGTTTGCTACTAAGTTTATTAGAAATCTTCTAATGAAATCCGTTTATATTCTTATTTTTACTCATTGATCATGGATATATTCTTCCCTAAAAAAAAAGATCATGGATATATTCCATTATTCCTTAAATAGTATTTTTCTTTTCCTTAAACAGAATATATTATTATACATATGAAGCATCCCCTAAAAAAAACGTTATATGAAGCATATATATGTTGTAAATGTACCTTGGCAACGATGGTGATGTCAAGGGTGGATTTTCCAAATTGCAAAACACTACTGTTAACTACTGAAAGATTAAGATTTTCAAGGTTGGTCAATATTTTGAGCAGGATACCATTTTGTTTCTCACAATGGACTATGACAAGTACATCCTTTTGTGACACTTTTACTTTGACCTCTGGAAGAGTATTATCATCACTTGTTCCACAATTGTAGTAATTTGAACTCAGTTTGGTCCTTTTCTTGGTACAAATGTTGGATCCAGCTTCTTGTTCTAGCTCTCTCACACGTTCTTGAAGTGTTGCTACATAGTCTCTAGCTTTGTCTATGATCGAAATTTCATCCATCTACACATTATTTATATAGAAAAATCAATTTCACTTTTTTCATCCCTATTATTTATAAGTGTATATGTATACATATATAAAAAAAAATAGAATATTGATCTTTCGATGCCGTTCTCTTTTCTTATCTGTTATACAAGATAAAAAATTGTATCAATAATAAATGTTATGGTTATTTATTTTTATTTATAACACACTTTATATATATATATATATATATATATATATATATATATTTAGAAATATGATTTTTACAAATATTAATGAAAATAAAAACATTTTACAAACAAACAAGCAAATAATGCAAATGCTTTTAGAATATAACGAACCAACGAACCTTTCACTTTGATTAAGCTACACTCTTTTTGTAGGGGTTCTTAAATTAAACTACCCAATTAATTTTGGGAAATAGGAAGAAGATAATAAATTACTGCCTTTAAAATACAATAAAAAAAAAAAGAAATATATGTTATTGACTTCACTTAATCGTTACCTTTGTTTAAACCACACTCTTAAGTTAAATTTAAACTATATGAAAGAGATAAAATAATGAGTGTAAAAAAATAAGATTGTCAATTGTAATATTAAAAAGTTGATACCTTCAATCTTAAGTCATCCGCACATGGGGCATCTATATATCATCAGTTTTATTTTATTTTATTTTTCCTACTTTATTTAAAAAATAATAATCTTTCTGCATTATTGAGTTTTTACAATTGATTTTGAGTGTATAGAAGATAATTGTTTTTAGTATATAAAGAAAGTTGGTATAATTTTGAGTGTATAAAAAACAATTGTTTATACTATATATCAACTAGTAACACAATTTCCTATATATATGTATATAAT
>Ga0315914_1010593_pt1 | contig 11401 bp, 7 predicted proteins | sample MpolenodulesMG_FD_203920 | JGI IMG/M metagenome (GOLD analysis project Ga0315914, IMG submission 203920) | Medicago polymorpha root nodule microbial communities from Los Angeles, California, United States - elongated nodules | ecosystem: Host-associated > Plants > Roots > Nodule | place: USA... | reverse complement strand
GATGTGAAGCTTACCCCAGTGGTTTTGACCGCCTACCTGTTTGTATGAATGGGTAGACGGAGTGCAGGAGTAGTTTGCTTGGTGAGTGCTTGGATAGCGGGAGCTATCTCCGTTATCGTTTTCTCTTGAGTCGTAGAGTAGGCTCTGATCTAGGATGTTTGTCCTTATGATTATTCTAGATTGGTTATGCTGGATTTATGTTGTTGAGTTTTGCCCATATGTCGGGACTTAGGAGATTTTTATGATGATGTGTATTGATCTTATGACATGTATATTTTGGAGATGTATGACTTATATCCGCTGCGACTGTTGAGAAATTTTATATATGCATGTTATTTGAATTTGATGTGGAGACGTGGCGTCTATTTCTTGAATATTTATATTATTCGCGTGTATTATCGCTTTAATAGAAATAGGGCGTTACAAAAGGCATCCCAGAGTTTGAAAAATGTATGGCATGACGTGTGGGATTACTGGAAAAGACCAAGGGTAATTGGAGGCAAGTGAATCTTTAGGAGAACAAATTTGATCACTTCGAGAGCTGAAGAGGTATGGTGTAGACTTATGGAACTACAAAAATTTCCTAGTGTAGTTGGATGCAAGGAACTTCAAGAAGACGGAAGACATTCCAATGGTTGAAGAGGCAAGGGTGGAAGCTTGTGGTGCTACATGGTGTGGTTGGAAGCAAGGGAATATGAAGCATGGAAAGAGCAGCGTGTTGGTTGATGGTTGAATTGGCATTATCATAAATTTAAAGTCAAGGTGGAGAATGTTGTAGTATGACTCAAAATTGTGGTTCTAAAGGAGTGCAAAATCGGGGCCCGATTTGGACAAATTGGTGGCCAATTTTGAGTGCTTTTCTACCTATTCCTTTCGACTTTTTCAGGGGCCCGGTTTGTTGAAATCGGCACCTAATTTTGCGTAACAGGAAATAGAGTAGAAACGTATTTTGGACTTGGATTTGTTCCAAATTTTGAGGGATGCATTTACTATAAATATATACCTTGTATCAAATGAAAACCTTTTGAGAGAGAGAGAGAGTAGAAAAACAAGGATCAGAATCCAACAACAAAACTATGGTTTGTAGAGTTTTTCTCTTGGCAATAAACACTAGGGTTGAGATTGAATCACAATTTATTAACCTTGGAGAAACACTATTAGTATGGTTGGGAATAGGCCAAGCCAGCTTACAGGGACTTACGGCCTGACCTATTTAGTAGAAAGGCCTAGACTTAGGCTTTATAAAAAGCATGTTTAGTTAAATAGGTCAGACTTAGGCTTCCAGAAAAGCACGTTAAGCCTGATAGGTCAGCCTATTAGTATCTATCTATTAAAAAATATATTTTTTATATTAAAATAATTGCATACATTAAAAATAGAAATACCTTTTTCTCCACATATCGTTCTCGTAATAGGCTTTGTTGTTACATGCTTTTAAGTAGGCTTTAATGTTGTTAAAATTTGCTTGGAGTGAAATAGGTTTTTAAGTAGGCTTTAAGGCTTGTTTAGCCTATTTAATAGGTCAAATGAACTATTTGATAACCTAAATATAAAGTAGGTGTGAAAGTAGGCTTTCAGGCCAGTCCAGGCTTTTAAATAGGTCGGGCTAGGCTAAAAAAATCGGCCTATAATAGGCCATAGCCCAAACTTGTAAATTTTTTCGTAGACCGGACCCAGGCTTTCTCAGGCCTATCAAAGTCTGACCTAGCCTAACCTATTCCCACCCCTAACTATTAGGGTTGAGTCTCTTTGTCACGGGAAGAGATTCAGAATTTTGGATAGAATTAGGTTTGAAGACTAATTCTTGTAACCCCTTTTTGATATCTGTTATAAAGTTACTCATCATTATAGTGGAACAGAGAGCTGCTCTCTCCTCTAGAGTAGGTCAGTATTGGACCGAACTGGGTAAACAAATTTTCATGTGTTCTCTCTCTCTTTCTCCTTTGTTGTTCTATCTTTTGCTTGTGTTTATAACTCTCACTCACGTTGTTTTGGTTGCTTGATTAATTTGCTCCACATATCAAGTATTTTATTGGTGTGATTTTTAACGAATTCACAACATTTTTAAATAAAAGTCATTACAAATTGTTACATTGTCACATCGATCTATTATTCTTTAAAAATCAAGATGGTCTTTGAATAATGTCACTCATTATCAAAAAAATGTAGAGTTATGAGACCAAAATGAAAATAACAAATAAGGTAGGGGACTAAAGGTTCAATTAAGCCTTAATTTTATGTTATTTTTACACGTTTTTGCGAATTTATCAATTATTTAAAAATAAAATAAAATTGATGGGGCACCCTGCCAATCCACAATAAAACGGGATGGGGCGAAATTTTCAATCCGCCATCACTAGTTGGCCCGTCCCGCTCTACCCTTTTTTTTTGCGGGTTAATGACGGGGCAAGGCATGGTGAGGCGGGTTGGATCACTTTGCCATCCCTATCTGAATGTAAGCAGTTCAAACGAATCCCTCACACCAAAACAAAAACAAATAATATTAATATTCATACATGTATATTTATTTTACTAAGATTATGTTTCACATTTTTCAGTTTTTATTTCTTCGACGGGAGTATACAGTTTTTCTTTAACGATTTTTATGCTTTTGTCAAGTAAATATTGTTTTAATTGTTTTCGTAACTCTACGTAAGTTGAAAATTTTAAAATATTCTAACGTAGTACTTTCGAATTTGTTCAATCCTTAATAATAGTATGTTGATAAGATTTACTAAAAACTTTTTTTTGTTCATTGCATTTTCTGGTATATCAATCAACTGAATTGAACTGATCATATCAGCACTAATGCATCAGATCTCATCTGAACTTCGCAGTTAAGCGTGCTTTTGAGCGAGAGTAGTATTAGGATGGGTGACCTCCTGAGAAGTCCTCGTGAGCTTAGCTCAGTTGGTATGGACAATGCATAAAATATGCAAGGTCCGGGTTCGAACCCTAATCACCACAAAAAAAAAACCAAATATTATCGATTTAATTTGGTTCAATTGCACTTTTGAAAATTGCCGAAAACCAAAACAAACTAAATTATTGCAGATTTGAATTTTTTTTTTACTAAAATTCGAATCAAACCAAACTATTGCACTTGGGTTTGGATCCTCTTCAGTCACATGAGAGTCCAGTGAAATCTTGTCCATTAAAAAAAAATTAATGCACGTGATAATTTTAAATGTTGAAAATAAGAGAGAGAAGTCAATTAATGGTGCAAATTTTTTATTTTTTTTTGACAAAAATAAATGATATTCATTCATTAAAATTGATAGAGTACATCGATATAATGCAAAATCACTAAAAACAAAAATGATGAATCTCAAACAAACTCACATCATCCATGTTAATAGCATAAAACGGCAAAGTAGAAAAGCCTACACATATGACTATATTCAAGTCTCCGGAATACTCATGTTTCCGAATCTGCAACGTTGACGACGCCAAAATCATTGATTGGATTTGCATTGGATCTAAGCTGATATGACAATCTAAACCAAACAAATACTTAAACAAAATAAGAAAGACAAATAACGCCGCACAAAGACGGCGAAAAACACAACGTCGCACTAAGATGACGAAATCACAAAAGAAAAACGAAATAGATGTGAAAATCACTTATTTCAATAAAAGGGAAAGAGAAAAACGAGTTAGAGGAGTGATTAATCACCCCTCTTTGATGGATGAAGGAAAAGATACTAAGGTTTTGGTGACGGCTCACACAAAAGAGAAGGAGAAGATAGAGCGATGATTAATTTAATGGTGCATATTGTGTCACTACAGAAAATTGGAAAGATTTTCACACGAGGAAATTCATTCCCATTTCACACGGGTTTGGATCCTCTCCAATCACATGAGAGTCTAGTGAAATCTTGTCCAATAAAAATTAATGCATGTGAGAATTTTAAATGTTGAAAATAAGAGAGAGAGAACAATTAATGGTGCAGATTGTGTCACTGCTAAAAACTGGAGAGATTTTCACAAGAGGAAAGTCATTCCCATTTCACACGTGTTTGGATCCTCTCTGGTCATATAAGAGTCCAGTGAAATCTTGTCCATTAAAAATCAATGCATGTTGAAATTTTAAATGTTTAAAATAAGAGAGAAGATAATTAATGATGCAGATTGCGTCACGACAGAAAACTGAAAATATTTTCATAAGAGAGATTTTCACTGCATTAAAAATCTCATTTCACACACACATCTAATCTTATATAATCTAATCTAATTCAATTAAAAGATAAAGCGGTGCCATTAAGAAGAGACGCTTCAAAGTTTACCTATAAGATATCTTTAAAATATACTATATTGTATGTTTTGAACCGAAAATTGACCTTCAAAATACGACAATCGAAAATGCCTATGGAATTATGTTCCTTCAATCTTAATACTTTCAACACTTAAACTTTGATTTTACCAACCGTTTGTTGCAAAGGGTGTGTTTCAAAGTAACTTTAAACTAAAGCAAGCTATATGTACGAAATCAGTCACTCGAAAATGTGTGCAACACAAAATTATAGAATCTTAGCAGTTTACAATTCCTTCAACCATCTCATATCAATGTTGTCTCTCAAGTCTTCGATTGATCGCCGGATCCAATCAATTTTCCCAATTATATTGTATTCAATTCTAATCTTTGCAGTTACAAGGTTAGTCCTAGATAGCTTGAAGAGCAAGCAAAGCCATATTTTTCAGCTCTACGGCATTTCATCTGGTGGAAGGAATCGATTACCAGTTGTCGTGTTGCCGGAGGATCGCATTGAGGAGGGCTGCAATGTATTTGAAGGGAAATGGGTATGGGATAATGTGTCCTATCCTCTTTATGAAGAAGAGAGTTGCCCTTACTTGGTCAAGCAAACCACTTGCATGAAGAATGGGAGACCTGATTCTTTCTACACAAATTGGAGGTGGCAGCCTCATGGATGCAACCTCCCAAGGTAACCAACACTTTTTCACATTTTAACATTGCCTTAATTACTCTTAGGTTTCTGATTGTGAACTTAAAAAAAATGTATTTAGATCCCCAAATTTGTTATCATTTTGGGTACCTAGATTTAGGAACTTGAATAATTTGTAATTTCATTCATGAAGTTGGGTACTCAAATAAAAGTTTAGGACCTAATTGTAAATTATTTAAAAGTTTAAGGACTCGATTAATAAAATTAGTTTAGGTTAAATATTTTTAATAAATTCAGATAATCAGTTACAAAAAATTTAGTTCAATAATCTATTTAAAAATTCAGAGTTTGGGAATTTATAGACTAAGCTATTTACCAATGAAAAATATGCTTTGGACAATAAATGTCGAAATCTTTTATTGATGAGTAGTAACGTAGTATATCAATTTGACTTAAAATTCTCCTTATTCTTTTCTTGACTTCAGGTTTGATCCTTTGAAGTTGTTGCACATGTTGAGGAACAAAAGAATGATGTTTATTGGAGACTCATTACAAAGAGGACAATTTGAGTCTATGATCTGTTTGGTACAATCTGTAATTCCTGAAGGAAAGAAATCCCTCCAAAGAATTCCACCTATGAAGATATTTAGAGTAGAGGTACATAAAAATGCATCTTTCATCTGTATTTTTCAAAACAATATCCATGCTTTCATAAATAACTTAGTAACCGCTTATGTGTAACTATTTTCATAACAATCTAAAAAGCTTATGTCATAGTCAACAAATAGCATATGAACACATCATAAGTTATTTTCATAAGTTTTCTAAACCAATCTCACAAATATTTATGTCAATAAATAAGCTCAAATAAGTCAATCTAACAAATCTATAGAAACAGCTTATGAAATTAGATTGAATGATGATGATGTCGTGACATTTCAAATTTCTGAAAATTCCTATAGCTTTGTTTTGGCAGGAGTTTAATGCAACGATTGAATACTACTGGGCTCCATTCATGGTTGAATCAATTTCAGATCATGCAACAAATCATACGGTACATAAACGGATGGTGATGCTTGACTCAATAGCTAAGCATGGCAAACATTGGCAAGGAGTGGACATTTTGGTGTTCGAGAGTTATGTTTGGTGGATGCACAGCCCTTTCATCAATGCTACGTGAGTATATCTATAGACCTTGGCTGGTCCCCGTGAGCATAATGCATCATTATATGAAGTGGCCGGAGTTCGAACCCCGGACACCTCACCTATTCCCTTTAAAAAGTAAATTCTAGCCACTAAGATACTTGACAAAAAAAATAAAATATGACTAGCGAATGTTCATGGCTATAGCCTAAAGTTGTGGAAAAAGCACAAAATGACATAATACACATGTGAAATAATAATCAAATCAAAATTTCAAATATAAATCAGACAAATTATTGAATTGGTTTAAAACATGTTTTGTTCCAGATATGGATCACCAGATGAAGTCCAAGAATATAACGTCACTACAGCATATAAGTTGGCGTTAAAAACATGGGCAAATTGGTTAGAATCAAACATCCAACCACTTACTCAAAATGTATTTTTCATGAGTATGTCTCCAACACATTTGTGGTAAGTTACAATCTTTTTCTACTGTCAGAAAATTAAACAGTTTACATTATCAAGTTTTGCTAATAAGGTGAAATTCATATAGATCTCACCAAATTTGAAGAGTGACTCTGCAAAAATAGAAAGTGAAGCCCACGTGATTTGGTGAATGTTTGAAACTAACATGCATTTTTTACCTAATAATAACTAGAGTTATTAACACCTCTCTTCAAACCAAAATAAATGATGTTATAAATTACAATTATTGAAGAAAATATAGCAAAGTAATACAAGTTCAATTTTTTATTTTATTCTGGTTCAAAATTCAATTGACAACATTCTCTAAAGAATTTATTTTCTTCTCCAGGAGCTGGGAATGGAAGCCAGGAAGTGATGAAAACTGCTTCAATGAATCATACCCAATACAAGGTTCGTCATATTGGGGCACAGGCTCGAATCTTGAGATTATGAAGATATTACATGATTCACTAGAAGAACTGAAAATAGAGGTCACCCTATTGAACATCACCCAATTATCAGAGTACAGAAAAGATGCTCACACGTCAGTATACGGCGAGCGAAAGGGCAAGCTCCTGACTAAAGAACAGAGAGCTAACCCAAAATCTTTTGCTGATTGCATTCACTGGTGTTTACCTGGGGTCCCAGATACATGGAATGAAATCCTATATGCATATCTGTTTAAGAACTATCAAAACTTTTCTTAACGTGGCTAATAAGCATGACAGAAAAGTACAAGCATCATTCAGATTGATGGCGGACATATTCGCAATTTTTCATCAATTCACCATTCTATTTTGCTTTATTTTCCAACACCTTTTGCCTTTTGGATTGTATAACAGAACAGTAGATTCAATATAAATGTAGAGAGATACAAACTGTGAACAAAGGAAATCTCGTCAATTATTCCTATAGTTTATGATTTTAGCCTGTTCTTCATGGAAACCTAAACAATATAATTTTCGGCAAGCAATCCCACCTTTGACATGTACATTTGCAACTAAATGAGCCACAGCATTTGTGTCTTATTTACATGCCACCTGATTATTATTTACAGCAGCTCCCACTCAGTTTCAGAAGCTTGCTGCACTTGCAAATTCATTGAGTTCACATATGTTCTGGAATTAAATCGTCTGAGAGTTGGTGGTAAATCTTGACCTGGCTCGATATCAGCATCTCCAAACCATATTGCTAGTTGTTCATACTCCTTTGCTAACCTCTTATTCGAAGAGAATGCATCCTGGATTCTTTTCTGTCCCATGAAAAATGACAGTAATGGAACACGACATTTCTTAACAGCAGAACTTATTTCTTAAAATAAACTTCACTTTCTTTTTCTTCTACGCCATTTTTTTAATAAAATTCAAGGAAACGAGGAAGATGTGGCAAAGAAAGTAAGTTTTCTTCTATAACTAAAAATAACTATAGCTATTTTAGTTGTTAATAGTCAAGTTTCAAACCATTCTAAGAAAAACACTTTAAAATACCAATATATAGAACAACTTAACTTATTCATTGAAACATTTTGTAGAAAAGACTAATGGAGTCGGGGACGTTGCATATTATATGCAGGGGCCGGGGTTCGAACCCCGGACTCCCCACTTATTCACCTTTATGAGGTGAATTTCTAGCCACTAGGCTACTAGACCAAAAAAAAAAAAGAAAAGACTAATGGAGTACCTTATACGATCTAAGCTTTTGGATTCTGCATGAGACTGCGTAGAGTTCCCTATCATTCACAAATATACCGCTATCTTCACGCTTTGTATCATAATTCAATTGAATGTCCTCCAACTTTAATTTAATAGAGCGTGATTCATCTGAACAGCACAAGCAAAACCAATATCAGCTAAGTGACAATACACTCAACAGGTCCATGAAGATCATTAATTATAAGATTTCTATGAAATTTTCAGCTCCTATTGTTATTTGTGAATTTGTTCTTTGTTTTTTCAAGGATTGCTTTCTAACTTACCTCCATTTATATTAATTTTATCCATACAATAAAATATTCATCAAAAACTAGGACGAAAGTTGAAAGAAAATGTTGTAGAAAAACCACCAAAGAAAAGAAAATGTTGAAAGAACAGAAGTATCAGTAATACAACTTCAACTTCAAGTGAGCATAATCATGAATACGTTTGAAATGGAAAAAAACAAGATTTTCAAATTTCTCTATAGAGATTTTGTCTTTCTGATTGCAGAAATAGCACATCTAGTGTAGCAATATTCCAAACAGTTCACTCTTTTCATGAATCAAGACCATAGGTAGTTGACAAAGTACCTTCAAACTTAAAATTTTAATCATCGTTGTTTAGGGAAGATTGATGTAGCAATCATTGTTACTAGTATAAGTACAAGTGTGGACACACATGATAGCATAGGGAAGATTGATGTAGAAAAATCACCAAAGAGAGAAAAGAAAATGTTGAAGGAACAGAAGTAACAGTAATACAACTTCAACTTCAAGTAAGCATAATCATGAATACGTTTGAAATGGAAAAAAGCAAGATTTTCAAATTTCTCTATAGAGATTTTGTCTTTCTGATTGCAGAAGTAGCATATCTAGTGTTGCAATATTCCAAACAGTTCACTGTTTTCATGAATCAAGACCATAGGCAATTGACAAAGTACCTTCAAACTTAAATTTTAATCAACATTACTTACCACCATTGAAAAATTGAAATTCAAAAGAATATTGACTCCAATAAAATATTTGAAATAGGAAACTAATGAAACATATAATCAACCGTTTCTCCAGTCCCTGTCATCATGCATGCAAAATCAACAAGTTTCTTGATCATATAAATTTGATACTGCGTGGATGCTTCAACTATGCATACCACAAGGCCAAAGCACATACAGTGAAACAAGATATTTCAATGCATTTTGAGGTTTTAAGCATCTCCTAAGACCACATGTAGTATTAAACAAGACATAATATGTGACGGGGTATTATAGCATCAAGCGATCATGTAGCCAACTAATCTAGTATAAAAAGGCTTGGGTGATGTTGTTCTTATAGTCTTAAACAAGAATTCAAACAAAAGTTCCCAAAAATTAAAACTTTATGAAAACTAACCATTTGATTCCATTGATTGGCATCGACAAGAGGAAATGATTCCATCACGGGATTCCTTGACCTTGACCTTGACCTGTGCCATGGAACTGTCTGAAATACACAAAGCAACATCACCTGAATTGCTTTTGTCCGATTCAATTTCACAGGGGTAGCTTCCTAATGATTCTGAACATGGACCGTCAGAAACTAAGGAACTTTCATAGTATGAAGTTCCTATCTCTGTGATATAAGGCTGTTTACATGACGCAAATGATACAGCAGGTGAAACATAAGCTAGTATATCAGTATCGCCCTTATCAACATCAGATGATTCATCGAATAAGTAGGATTTTGTTAATTTTGTCTCACCAACAGACATGAAATCCAACACTTCAGCACTAGATGAACTCATATTATCTTCTTCAACAATCGAACATGAGTCTTGTTCTACATTAACTTCCATTCTCATTGAAACTCCACATGCACTATCAGAAGAACCAGAATGGCATTGACTATGCATTGAGAATTCAACGGGTTCGTACTCTTTAAGAGACATCAATTTCAGTAGCTTGGATGTGGACTTGTTGGCAGTTTCTTCAATGCGTGCATGCAAGATTTCGTTTTCAAGCACAAAAGTTTCTCTAGAGTCATCAGCAACCTCTTCTTGAGTTACGAAAAAATCTTCCACCTCCAGGGAATCTGAGCAAGTTTCACCACTAACTTGATTTACAAGCTCGTGTTTGCCTGGAAGATTACCAACTTGTTGCTCATTAACAAGATCAATTACATTAGAATCTTGCAATGACTCAATCAAATTATTGGCAGGGTTTTCTTCAACCCTGTTGTTATTTTTATCGTTGTGTTCAACACCACCAGGCGACATAACTAACAAACCAACATTATTTTTCAAAGAAAACGGATGAGCTTCATATTTTGTGGGACTAGACAAGGTAGGAAAAGGTAGTAGCTCATGCACAACTCCAGAATATAACTTTTTCACACTATCTCCAACATTCTGGACTCGATTCTCGAGATATTTAGCAGTATCCTGAAACAAAAGAGAATAGAAACAAGTATCACATACTAAATATGTAAATGAACAAGAGAAATAAAAAAGACAAATATGAAAGCAATAATGAAACAGCACCTGGCCTACAACACCATCCATCTCATGGCACACTGATTCAAACTTGTGGTAAATATTCCCCACCCAATTTATACCTTTAACCTTCAAATTCATCGTGCCCGGACTAGAACTTGGAATCCTAGGATAGATCTGCAATAACAATAATAAAAATAAATTGACAAAAAGGGGCAAACTTAAAACGCTAGACAAGGGGTGTGTGATAAAAAATTCTGGAGGTGAATTATGAGTAAAAGGAAAGGAGAAAAGAAACACTGTTGGTGACCGGTTAACGATCGATCAGCGTGTCACCAGCCAAACACACAGGGGAAGGAAGGTAAGAAAGGGTTTTGAGTCATACGAAGAATAGAATCAAAGGGTTTAAGTAAGCAACTTTTTACCCTCGTTTTTTTTTTATTAACTTTATATCGGAATTAACTTTCTATCTTGATATCTGGGCTTGTGAAGGGTGTGCGTTAGTGTTGAAGTCCGGTCTGATGTTGTGTTTGGTGACTTTTATGACTCTTTTTTTATCTCTCTTTTAACTATTATGTTCGTTCCTTTTTAATTGTTACTTTTTTACATCTTACACAAACCAAGACAATCAATAAATGTTACTACTTTTGATACAATTGTTTTTGCTTTTACTATAATGACCTTATTAATTTAATATTTCATTTAATATGTTTCTTTCTCCGCAAT
>Ga0315914_1010592_pt1 | contig 11402 bp, 3 predicted proteins | sample MpolenodulesMG_FD_203920 | JGI IMG/M metagenome (GOLD analysis project Ga0315914, IMG submission 203920) | Medicago polymorpha root nodule microbial communities from Los Angeles, California, United States - elongated nodules | ecosystem: Host-associated > Plants > Roots > Nodule | place: USA... | reverse complement strand
CCCGTGACGAGCAGACCGTCACACCCTGTGACGCCCGTCACGGGTTCGGGAGAATCAGTCTCCCCTTCCAGAAACGGTTTTTCCATGTTTCTCTCCCACTCTCTCCACCTGCAGAAGCACACGACCACCAGAACACGTTGTTAAAGATGCTTGGCCTATAAATAGGTCCAAAGAGGAGAAAGAAAGGGTGGAAGAGTTTAGGCAAGCATTAGTTATACAAAAGCATTTTTTTGTAATCTGCATTTTAGTTTCTATTTGATTCAAACCTGTCACAAAAGGAAGCTTGTTACATTGCAATATCAATTCAATAATCATTACTTTTCAATTCAATTGATTTAGTACTGTGTTGTGTGAGCTGCTCCCTTTATTTTTATTTCACTTCTGCTACATCATTCAAGTGTTGCACTCGTTTACTTCAATTCCAATTTGGAATTGTTACTGCTGCTGCCATATTTATGCTGATTTCTTGGACCGTAGCTGATTCCTGTTGACGTGGTTTTCTCCATTTACATCCAGTTTCCATCCATTAACAGGTTCCGTACACTTTGTTTACAATTGATTCATAGTTTGTTTGTTTTAATTTTCTGTTGTTGCAATGATGATGAATATTATAAAGGAAAGTATGTTTATTATAATTAGTATGTCTGAGTAGATTTTTAGAAGTGTTCGGAATGTAGAAACTATCGTACCAATGATGTTTAGCTGAAAAGTATGATTGAAGTTTATAGCAGGAATTATTTTTATGCCTGAATATTCTGATTTTTAACGATGAATTTTTACAGTGAAAACTGAAAAGCACAATATCTATTTCGTATCGAAAGAACGAAACTCGTATCTGTCTGTAGAATATCAGGAATTATTTTAGTAACTTAGTGATAGCGCTTTCTAAAGTAATTTTGACATTCTTAATTTTCAAAAACGCTATTTTAAACGCTAAGTCGTACACGCGAAAGCTGATGACTGTGAGTTTAAAATGCGGAGTCAGTATTGCGAAAGCAGACTGATTTCTTTAAATTAAAATTATACTAAAAATAACTTTTCAAACAAAACTTGATTATCTTGAAACTGAAGGAATTTTGACGTATAAGACGTACACGCGAAAGCGGTCGAATAGATTATAAGGTCAAAATTCTACGTCGTGATCGTGAAAGCGAGGCGACCAGTTTTTAATTTAATCCTTTTTACGTGCGAAAATATTTTCCTACTATAAAAATGAACGCTACTCAGCTGATATCAACGGTCGACATAAGCTATATTTCGGGCATTAGTTTATTAATTAAATAGAACAGTTCAATTCCCTAAGTTTTTCACCCCTTATCGTTTACTATCGCCTTAGATAAACAACGTAACAATTAATTACGGTACTTGACATTGGTCTCTGTGGATTCGACAACCTTTTATACTAAAACAGATATTTTCGTACACTTGCGGACCTATCAAGATGCGGCGGTCAATCCCACATACAACTCCTTAGATTTAAGAGTTTCATCCACGTTTAACATTGTATTGAGCAAAGCTCGAGATGGTTTTCTCATAGAAGAGCTAAGGTAAACAAATATTCTTTTTGATCCAAAGTGGTGTGAACCTATTAACCAATTTTGATGTCAAAATTTATTGCAGCCCTATCCAAAGTGAAGTGAATCAAAAATCCTTGATACAACAACGTAAGGTATGCCTCAGTCACAACATCTATAACACCATTAGTGTTTCATGAGTCGATAACAACAACGAGAGATCGGTGAGGCAGTGCAAAAAGTAAAGGATATGCGTGTTGGTGACAATACAAAAGCAATACCTTGTTCGAAAGTCGGTGCACTATGGTGTTTCGATCGAAAAATGAGAAATTTGTATTGAAAGATACAAAATATTATTTTCTTTAGAATTGTATATTAAGAAAGGTTGAGCATAGACTAAACCTCCACAACTTCTTTGACATTCAGATGATTTCTGAACAATAAATTCCCACAATTCTTCAACTTCAAGTGAACTTGTAAAAAGATTTTGCAGATGAATGATTAGGCAATGAGTATCTTTTTTCTTTTATAATTGTTGAGTTATATGAACTTTTAATAAATATTATACATAAAAATAAAAACATTAATATTATTTAGGCTTAATTGCAGTTTTAGCCCCCTAATTTTTCCAAAGTTGCGATTTTGGCCCCCTAAGAAAATAAACTACAAAACAGTCCCCTAAGTTTTGCAACTGTAGCAGTTTTGGCCCCCCAAGGCCAAAAAAAATAAAAAAATAACACGTGGCACTTCACTTAGGGTGCCACGTCAGCGTAGACCGAGTCAATATCAGCCTTGGGGGCCAAAACTGCCACAAGTGCAAAACTTAAGGGGCGGTTTTGTAGTTTTTTTTCTTAGGGGACCAAAATCGCAACTTTGAGAAAGTTAGGGGGCTAAAACTGCAATTAAGCCTATTATTTATATAACCTAGATAACACCGAGAAAATACGCTGGTATAGAACAAAACCATGAAATGTAAACAAAAGAAAAATGCAGACATTAAAATGAAAATAAAGAAACGGAAAGTTCCATAGAGTAGAACTTACTTGCAAGAGGAATGCTAGCAACACTCATTCTAACACACACTCTCCAACACATTCTCTTTGATTGGTTAAAACTCACATGGGTCCCACCAAATCATGTAGGTCCCATATGAATTTAGTGGGTCCCATGTGAGTTTTAACCAATCAAAGAGAATGTGTTGAAAAATGTGTGTTAGAATATGTGTTGCTAGCATTTTTCTACATGCAATAGCCTTTAACATGCTCATAAGTTACTTCTTCTCAAACCTTAAAAAAAAAATATATATGAAACTACAAAGATTAGTGCAACAATTCCAAAAAATCAGTGGGAATGAAGTAAAATTGTCCCAAAAAATTCAAAAACAACAGCAAAAATAAAAAATAAAAATTAGAGGCTAACACAAGAATTAACACAACAAATGAACATTATAAATCTTTTCAATATTATTGATTCCAGGTTTGAAGGAAAAGAGGCTAATCTACAAATAAAAGTTGGTTATTTTAAAAATACCGGTGAAAATTGAGTAAAATAATAAAAGAAGCAGCTTACCTTAAAAAGAAGAACTCAAAAGTGAAGAAGGAAGAAACGAAGAGAGGAAGGGATGCTCCTTTGAGCTTTTGAGTAGAGAGATCAGTTTGAGGAAAAAACTGAATCAGAGCTTTTAAGATTAAGATTCTTTTATTGATTTTCCGTGTCAAATCGGAGTCATTTTCACCATCATCTTCGCCTTTTGGTGCAAGCTACAAGTATGACGTATATTTCCCATTGTTTTGTCCCTTCCATTCCTTTAGCCATTTGCTGTAACTCCAACCCTCGATGTTGTACTTACCTTGTGGGAGAAAGATTGAAAAGAAATTCAAGAAGGCAACAATGAAATTCTTTTAGAAATGCAAAAAGTACAACGGTGTTGCACAAAACACAGGAAAAAAGCTTTTATCATGTAATTTAAGAATCTCCAATACAAGCAAAAAGGAGCGCAATGTTGATCCATATCAGAAGAAAGCAGATTTTATGATTAATCATGATGTAATCCTTAATTGCAAACATCACGCGAATTCAATTTTACATGAAATTTTTTCTTGCCTCCAATATCCAGATTTATGACTTTATTTAAAGTTGTCTTATAAAAGATTATTAATACGATATATTGAGGTTAAATTTTCATGATTTTTTCCCTACATCTCTAGAATCTTGCACATATCTTTACTAGTTTGTATTAGTAAAACACTAGCAAATTATCATTCAATATTAAATATTGGTCTTATTTCATTGTATTAAGTTACCAGCTGCCAAGAAGAAAAAGAAGTTTATGTATGCATAGATAGATCTAATTGATTTACTTAGCTAAATCATTCACCCAAAATCCTTACTCATAGCAATGATTTTATGATCTTTCTCTATTATTCTTTCCCCACTTTCCAACAACTTAAAACTGCAATAATGTATGTGCACACTAGTTTCAAATGATTCACTTGCACTATTGTTTTAAAGGATTCAAACATACAGGTTTAACTATTTTGTAGTATTTTGATAATTTTCTCCTTGCCTCTTTCTAGTTGGAGTCTGATGAAAGCAAATATGATGAGTTATATGCCTGTGTATAAACATGTAAGATTGAAATATTTACAACAATCTTCACTGAAGTATTATTGTAGTTTGGTGAAGGAAAGATAGTTCATTTTGTTACTTTCATGGCCTCTACTTTACATGACATTGTAAATTTTTAATCAAATAGAGGGAGGTGGTAAAAAAATCAACTTATGGTTTCTGCTACAGAGAATTCAAATGGCTAGTCTTGAGTGAATGCTAATAAGAGAACAAATATTTGTGCTTCATGTCAAATGATAAACTGCAATGAAAGGCATCAAAACACTTCCTATCCAGAGTTTACCATCCTTCTCCTCCACTTCACTCCCTGCTTTAACAACTTTTCCCTCATTGTCCTCCAATATTTGCAAAAGTTTACCGTCAGGGCTATACTTAACGACGGCTGCATGCATTTTGCCTCCAATATGTAGCAGGTATTGAATCCTTGTTGGGATAGGTAGCTTGAGTATGGCTTTTCTAATCTTTGGGTAGAGAGCATTTATGTAACTGTACATATACCTTCTACAATGGATAGCCACCCAAAAGTCACCATTTTCGTTGACTCTCACATTGTCAGCAAAACCAGGTAGGATTGCTAAGATTTCTGAAGTTCCAGCTTTATCTCCTTTTAGCCAGTACTTGCATAACCTACAGAGAAAAGGGACTTGAATATAGTAATAAATGAAAAGTTTAATAACTTTACACTATGATGCAAACAAATTTTACAAAGATGTCCAATCATATTTCATCCTCATGTTGCATGATCACAATATTACTTTCTAAACATTGTGTCAGAATGGCAAAGATACGTTGGACGTTTTGTAAAACTTGTTTGCATCATTAGTGTATCATTATTAGACGAAAAAGGGTTATGTTGATTATTCACACACCTTCCAATTACTCCTTCTGAAAATACAAAGAAGGAACCATCTTTGCTTACGGAAATCCCATTTGGAAATTGAATGTTTCTCACAAGAACAGTGGTTTCCTTGGTGGCAGAATTGTATTTCAAAACCCTTCCACTATTATCACCAGAAAGTATCAGCTGAATGAAATTCCTACTTGTAGAATGACACGGAAGTCAGCTCAACAAAACAAGCCAAACTTTGTTTTGCTATTTCTCATATTTAAAATGTTGATAATTTCAAAAGGTGCAGTGTTAACAAGAAAAAAGATTACTAACAACCTTCTCTGATATTTAGTGCTGCTATCTGTGAAGTAAACGTTCCCTTCTGTATCAACGTCTACATCATTAGTAAATCTAAACGGTACTCCTTCTGCCTCGGTTGCAAGAGATGTTGCGAAACCACCTTGAGGCCCCACCTTCATCAGCCCGAAATATGCATCTGCTATGTATAAATCACCAGTTTTCTTGTCAAATCTGAGTCCCAAAGGCCTTCCGCAGATGTCCTCAGTTTCAACATAACTAAATGGTGTTGCAGATGCCTTTGGATTGCATAGTTCTGACCTGTGTTCAGAAATAAGGTGCAAGAAATATTATCACGCGATATTGCAAAGTTACATAGCCATAAATTATCTATTCATCTTAAGAAAAATCTTCCCCGGATGCGATGTAGCAGAATTTCACACATATTTTCTGTAATTTTTTCACAGAGCGGTGCAAGAGCGTGAAATCTTTACTAGTATGAGCCTATGAGGCAAAAAGTCTGCATGAAGCAGTTTTCCAACATTAAGTTAGGAATAGAACTATAACTAAGTACTATAGTAGCTTTTAGCCACATATATCTCATACTAATAAGCTTGCAGTATTAGAATATGACTACACCTTATAAATTTGATAACTATTGGCAATATTCTAGTAATGCAGAAAGATAACACAAAAACAAAATTATCTTGTACTAAGCATTTAAGTTAGAAAAATAATACGGAAAGAAGAGAAGCATGACCTGTTGGGCGAGGTATATGCAAAATCAATCCAAGACAGTCCATTCCAAAACAAAACCCTTCCATCCGCAACACCGGTGTAAGGGCCACGGCCATGAGAATCGAAGGCAATGCTCTCCGGTCCCTGCACTTGGTTCACAAACATGAGCTCCGATTTCTGCAACAAGTTGTCTTTGTCATGATCCAGAGGAACTTCAGACCATGATGGCAAGTTAATTTTGTGCACCTCAAAATCAGGGAAGCCTTGGATAGGGCTATGCTTGAAGGGGTCTAATCCACAGTAGAGAGCAAACAAGAGAATTACAATAGCAAGTCCTCGAGTTAGCGTCATGTATGGCATAACTAGAGATAAAAACACAAATCTTTAGTAGAAGGGCATACGAATGTTACAATGCTAAGCATAGAGAAAAAAGGTTTGTGGAATGCATGATCTCAAATATGAAAGGTAGGTAGGTGAGTCATTTGTAGTGTGTGTGTTTGATTTGTGAGTAAAGGTTGTTAGATACATATTGGAGATTTTCAAAATATAAAATTCAACATTCTAGATGTTAGTTGGTGAAACAATGAGGTAACTTTCTGTCCATTTTATGGTCAACAGTCATAGACATTCAGGTGCACTTAACTGCAAGGATGAAGTAGTGTTTGGAAATGAAGATGTGGTGGGAATTTGACAAGAAAAATTAGTTTTATGATTTGATGAGACAGCATTTAAGGAAAAAAAAGGTGAGAATTGCAAGAGTGTAATTCTTTGATAACATATTTTGGTGGGTTAGAGTCAGAGGAATTAGTAGTTTGTGGGGGTTAGAAGAAACTCTATCAATTAAAGCAATTTCACTACATATTCTTCATTTGTTTTTCATGTAATTTGGATTATGCAAAAGCAATCCCAAATATGCTATAAGTGTTGAGAATTGTTGTTCTTACTGTAGATTTTGCTTAAAAACATGGAAATTACACGTTTAATCTCAATGGTAGCTAACTACTGTTCGGGAAAAAAGAAAACGAAGGAAATTGAGCGATAGTTAGCTACCATTGAAGTTAAATGTGTAATTTTTCATATATTTTCAAACAAAAATTGAAGTGAGAACAACAATTTTTGTAAGTTTTTGTACGTTGCTTCAAAAGCATATCTCTCTATCCCTTTTAAAAATTAAAAAAAAATTGGACTGGGTTTATTTTTACTAATTTATTGGCCTGATTTAGAAAATCAAAATCTAGTTTGTAACTTTTTTACGTTATTAATAACAACTTTAAAAGTATAGATTTCATAAAAAAAATAAAATAAAAAAGAATACAAACAGATAAAAAAATATATTTTACTATTTTAAAATATTTTATATTCATAATATGCCTCCGCATCAAATTAGTTACTAAAGTCGATATGGCATCTAGCTGTCAAAGTTAGTTAGGATGAAGTGTTGACTAGGCATAGTTAGAGGCCAACTAGACAAGTTAGTTGAAGTCAAATTGTTGACTAGTTTTGGTAGTTAACAATTTGACATTCTACAAATCTTTCAATTTTTTTTTTGACATTCTATAAACTATAAATACTCATTTAGATGTAAATATTCATTATCATTGAAAATATATGAGAATGAAAACAAAGAATGTGTATCGTTGGATCCTGAACTTCAGCGTGGTATCAATATCCTTCATGATCTACCGGGTGTGAAAGCATATGTTTCATTGCAATTATTGTTTCTATTAAGCTTCGTGAGCTTCATCAAAGGAGAAATTGTCACTTCGCGATGAAATTGGTCAGAGTTCTTCAGAAAATTCTCTTAATTTTCCTACAACTACCAAAGAATCGTCCAAATTGCGGCTAACACACTCGTTAATAATCAAACTTGATGAAAAGAATTACTTGCTCTGGACCCAACAAGTCAATAGAGTGATCACTGCATATACCTTCATACCTTCTTTCTTGATCCCAAAATTCCTCTTCAATTCAATTATGAGAAAGATATCATTTCGGAAATCGTATCCGATGAGTATTAGAAATGGTCTATAAAGCTCGTATACGTAGTACGAGTAAGATACGAATACGTTGTTAAATAAAAAAAAATTACATTTAAGATAAGATTCGACTTAGGTACATTTACAATATTATACGCACACAACACAAGCACATAAAAAAATAAATAGCAGCAAATTTTTCTTTTTTAAATTAGCAAAATTTATTAAAAAAGCTCAGCCCAAAGCACAAGGAGTACCTAATACAAACTGACGCAAAAACTCCTGAGCATCATAGGAGAGAAGCATAACCATAAAATTGACTGCAACAAGCCAAACTCCTAAGATAGTCATCCTTTAAACCAAAACAAACATGCACTACGACGATATTAAGGCTTTGGTAAAAAAAAAAAATAATCGCTTCATATAACATTTTCCTTTCATATAAGCCTGAATTGCCAAAGCACTTTCATAGACTCACCTCACTCTACCCAATCAATATTAACCTCTGAAGTACTACAAATTCTACCAACAAATGTCAAGGAATTTTACTCAAGCATTTCATTTTCAAATGTACTACAGAAAAATGGCCAATTATTTAGGCCAGTGTAGTGATAAAGGACATAATACAGCCGATTTAGTAATTAATTAGGTCTCATATACCACTAATGTGCAAACCAATTAGGCTCAGTACACAAACTTCCAACTTGTTGGGCCTATTAGAATTAATTAGAGTTCGTTATAAATATTTATAAGTTGGTTAATATTGATTACTCCAAACTAGTAACATTTGTTAGGTTAGTTAGGATCACTTCATAAAGTGTATCCAACACTTGATGTAATCTTTTCTCATTCTACTATCAATTTTTAATAAGCAATCTTCCACTAAACTTATTTCTCTCTTTGATGGACTCTACCATGTTTATCAATAAAGCTTATAGAAGTTGATTTTAGAAGGACAGCTTGGACCAATTCAAAATGAATCAAAGTCTATCAATCAAGTTACTCATCGTATTATCCACGCATCAAAGTCCAAATATTCTTAGCATGTTAGTGTTGATTTACAAAAAAAATCCAAATCTCAAGGTCTTAAAAAAAATCATAAAGAATGACACATTTAAAATTACAAGTCTACTTTACAAGAAAATTGTTCTTCTCTTTTAAAATTGCTCATTCCCGTAATGATCAGCACGCTAACTCACACTTGACATTTTTCAAGTGAGTTAACTCACGCTGACACTTTTTAGATCGTTTGAATCGGCTTAAAAAGTGATTGAATCAATTTTAAAAGTGTCAACGTGAGTTAACTCACGCTAAAAATGATGAGTGTGAGTTAACTCACGCTGAATTAAGGGAATGAACAAAAACGAAAGGGAGAAGAGCAATTTTCATTTTATAAAAATGAGTTGGGCCTAATTCAAAATTTAGTAATTTGAACATTACTCTTTACACTTCCTCAATTACTCTTTTTTTCAAGTGTCGTTGGCTTAACGGTACTTAAGTGTCGTTCGTCTCTTCAATGGTAGATAGTGTCGTTTGACATTTTTTAGGTCGGTTCAATCACTTTTTAAATAAATTTAACCAATTTAAAAAGTCTCTCGAACAGCAGTTAACTAAAAAGGTAATTTTTGAATGCCTGAGAGCAATTTGAGAAGTCCAAAGAGCAATTTTCTAATAATTTTACCAACTCAATTTGAATGAGGCTGGAAGTAATCTTTCATGATGATTGCTTTTGGCCGCCTATTTGCTTGTTAACCTGAAAAATAATCTTCAAGAGTTATTCTCGAAACCTTTAGAAGCACAAAAATATCGCTCATATATTATCTTCCGAACGGTTGCGCATTTGTAAGGGGCCAAAAGAGCAACCATCCTCTTTCATAGCCTTCGAGTGGGACGAGATGCCCGAGTTAATTTATTCTTTTATGTGGTGTGGGGAACCGAGATATACCTATAGAGCTTCAACCCCAAGTCATTTCTCTTAGTTAAGGACATCTTATCCAAGCTTGGCAAATGGGCAAGCAGTCGAATAGAACCTCATTAAAGAAAGGAAACTCCTTATTCCCAGGCCCTCCCAAAGTCTGCCTTGAAGAGGAAGTTTCTATTCAACCTATAGCTATCAAATAAATCACATATATATTCTCTTGGGAAGAAGAGACACACACATGTGGTGAGAAGGGAAGACAGAAAGAATAGAATTCATGATCAGGTTCAGTTCAATTTTTTTCAAATTATTACAAATATATTCCATCCATTTTTGAGCTTCTATTGCACACAATTTGTCCACGACACTATCAAAATCATTGAAGCATATTTAGTCTTGATATCAGATCCCAAGTGTTTCCTAATATGACTAATCACAAAAATCTTATTCTATCAATTTCTATTCCAAAAGAAAAGAGCCACAGTCTCCACAAAATTTGTCATATTATATCATTCACATAATTTTACCAAATTAACTATATTGATCATTTGTTGATTCTCTTGTCATCACAGTCCAAAAGGTAACAAGTCTAATAAAATACATTATTTTTTTAGTAAAGATCATACACTTGTTTTGACTCATTATAATGAGAGATATTTTATAGACACCAATATTTCCTACACCGGTGACATCTAGTTAATTAAATGTAACATTATTGTTAATTTAGTTTAACATATGGTTAATTTATATCATGTTGAATTAACCATAATTTTGACAGTAAATTGAATAAGCTATCTACTCAACTAAATTAACTATATGTTGGAACACTAGTTGAATCTAGTGAGAAATTGGATAAGGAAAAAAACACAATGTAAGAACTAGTGTATGTGTGTGACTTAAAAATGTCCCACATCGGTGAGCCACACCAACTAGTAAGTGTTTATATAAGGGTAGAGTGACCTCCAAGGGTGTGCCCTTGGGGTACCAAGTGAACGGGTGAGCGCTTACAAAAACATATATATCACGCACGACGACGCCCGTCGGGCCGGCCTGGGCTTGGGTCAAAATGAAAATGTTAAATTAATTAATTTAGTCATTATCTGAAAGCGCTACGCGTACCAATTCGAAACCTAAAACGTGTCCAGAATTTTCTGGATATATCCAATTAAGAAACAAAACGCGGTTACAAAAACATATATATCACGCGCGGCGACGCCTGTCGGGTTGGGTCGGGCCTGGGCATGGGCTTGGGCCAAAATGAAAATGTTAAATTAATTAATTTAGTCATTATCTGAAAGCGCTACGCGTACCAATCTGGAACCCAAAACGTGTCCAGAATTTTCTGGATATATCCAATTAAGAAACAACGCCATATATATCACGCGCGGCGACGCCTGTCGGGTCGGGCCTGGGCATGGGCTTGGGCCAAAATGAAAATGTTAAATTAATTAATTTAGTCATTATCTGAAAGCGCTACGCGTACCAATCTGAAACCCAAAACG
>Ga0315914_1010586_pt1 | contig 11405 bp, 3 predicted proteins | sample MpolenodulesMG_FD_203920 | JGI IMG/M metagenome (GOLD analysis project Ga0315914, IMG submission 203920) | Medicago polymorpha root nodule microbial communities from Los Angeles, California, United States - elongated nodules | ecosystem: Host-associated > Plants > Roots > Nodule | place: USA... | reverse complement strand
GTGTAACACGTTAATGCAAAAATGTACTGTTTCAAGGAATATTTATGTGCCCAAGCAAAAGCCAATAAACATATCTATTGGTTAATCTAATAAAAAAAAATCATGGTTAGTAAAAATGGTTAATCTAATAAAAAAAAATCATGGTTAGTAAAGTTTTTTGAACCATTACGTTATTGCGAAAAATTTAAATATTTCATGACGGTTGTGCGTAAAAAGAAAAATTCAAGAAACATATATATTGGTTAATCTAATAAAAAAAATACATGGTTGGTAAAAAAATTTGATCTTACGTTAATGCAGAAAATTTAAATATTTCATCATGGTTGTGCATAAAAAAAAATTCATGAAACATATATATTGGTTAATATAATGAAACAAAATCATTAACAATAAACAAAAATTTTTATTTAGGTCACGAAATATTCAAGTATGGTTGTGCATAATTTTTTTTTTTAATATTTCATTGTTTCTCCAAAAATAATTGTTAATCTTATAAAAAAAATCAGATAACCAAGGAAGATGATTTTAACAAGTATCAGGTACATATATATCGGTACGTGCAACTAATTAATATGTGTGGAGAAGCTAAATGTCTACAGTAAAGTGTAGCATGCACATTATTGAAGCAAAATGCTCTTTACATTATTGTGTGGCGCACAACAATACACTCTCGGTCACTATTATAAGCAAAAGTTGACATTTTAGATTCATTCAATAAATGATGTATGTGGTTTTTAATATAGACCACATACAACATTTATTGAATGAACCTAAAATGTTTAATTTTGCTTATAATATTGGTCGGAGGGTGTATATGTGTAGTCTAAAGATTGGTTTCATCTATAGTTGTGTGCATTAATTCATTTGTAGACAATCCATGCCTTTGTTGTTGTGTGCATTGAGCATAGAGACCATCAAATGTACTTTGGAATACGATTTTGGGAATACATCTGTAATTATAGTTTCTCACACAATGTTGACCAATGACTGTATGTCATTTAACACGGCAGTTTAGCACTAAAACACTTAGTAAAAAACGCATATAATGTTTACAAAAAAGTATTTTGTAATGTATAATTTAAGTGTTTGATGTATGAAATATTTGACATTACATTTAGTTATTACCGATTTTACCTTTTGTCACTGCTATGCATGTTACTAATGATGTATTTTGAGTAATTATTTTTATGATATGTAACTCAAGTACTAATTTTTACTGTTGTTCTACTCTTTTCGCAATTTAATTATACGTAAACATTTCATCAAACATTTGGAGTGTAAATTATACGTAAACCCTAAAAATCATAAAAATAACCCTAAAATGTTTTACCCTAAAAAAAAACATAAAAATAATGTAAAATATAACAAAATTATTCAACTTATATCTACTCTTAAAATAAATCATATACTCTTATATGTAAATCTATTTAAAAACTAAAATAAAAAAATAAATATAAAACACTAAAATAAAGAATAACCTAAAATTCTAAATTATAACAAAAACATCATGCAAACATTTTAACTAAATTAATCAACTAACATCTACTCTAAAAATGAATTATAACATGTAAATCTACTCAAAAACTAAACTAATTTAAATCTACTAAAAAACTAAACTAATTTAAATCCACTCAAACTAAAAAAAAAAACATTTCTAACAACTAAAATGAAAGTTAATAGCTTTATGATTACTTGTGATTTTGTTGAATAAATTTGGTAGGATTTGGTTGGGTTTTTTTTAGAGAGATTTGAATTTTTTTTGGTAAAATGAGAGTAATAATGGATGAGAGAGCTTATGCTAGATTTGTAGCAGGAACGCATTGACAGTTAACTGCCGAGGTTTTCCTCGGTAGTTAATTGCAGTTGGTTTACTTCCTCGGCAGTTAACTGCCGAGAGGTATTTCCTTATTTTACTCGTATGTTTCGGCCAAACAATATGTGTATGCAATAGTTTTCGGGATATACCTACTGCTACTGTTCCCTTGCATTATAAGCTTACTAATTGACACATATATGTTACTATAAAAAAATCATTCCGTTGAAATTGAATATCTTAACTGGGGATACGTTTTCCTTATATTCTAGGCTGCAGCTAATGATGATACATTTGCTAAAGAATTTTACCTAACTTTCGACATATACTCCCAATTGTGTTCGCATCCGTTAACATTTCTCTTATTGGGTCTTGTTACGAGTGTTCTTGAGACACTCTTTAAGCATTCATAATAAAAAAATTATTCTTTAAAAAAATTAAAGAATTCAATTTCCAATGCAATAAATGCACAAACTTTCATAAAATATTACCACTTTAGGTGCTTAAAGAGTGCCAGGAGGCACATGTTAATATTCTCTTTATCTTATTGCTTTTTTATAGTTTGTACCAATATAATGAAGCCATATCATATATATATATATACACACACACATACCACAATAAATTTCAACATTAGAAAATAAAACTATATGGTAATCGTTAGTATGGACATTTTTGGGGTAATTAATGTATACTTCAATGTCATAAAATTTAAGAATGAAATTTCTTGTACTAGGTACTAGTACTAATGCCATGTTAGGAATTGGAAATATATAATACCATCATCATTCTAAGGTGCATACAAATAGAGAAATGTAGAAAAAAAGCACTCGTGAATCATGATAATAGAAAGAGATAACGACACAAAAAAAGGTCCAAATAAATTGCTAACCGATCCTGTTTAGTTTAAACATTAAAATTCAACATAAAGCATAAAGCATAAACAATTAAATCATTAGTAAATAATAATACAACCCCAAACCCTGAGTGGGGAGTGATCTCTACGTCACATTATAATTACAGAGAGATTGATAGGATTGAGAGGACAGCTGAAGCGACATAGAGGACAATTAGGTTTTTCAAGAAGAGTAGTGATATTTGAACAACCATTTCATACAACTTTTGGTGACAACTTCTTTTCTCTCTCATTTCATTGGTTAAAAACAATGGAGAGAGAAAAAGGAAGAGAGAGAACAAAAGAATAACGTATGAGAGAGAAAGTTGTCAAAAAATTGTCACAAATTAGATGTACAAATATCATTTCTCTTTCAAGAATCCAATCTTGAATGCAACGGAGATGGAAACTGTGGGAACAAAGAGGAGTGTACCAATGCTATCGTTGTCTTCAAATTCATTCAAGCAAATGACACATTCACATGGAAATTCTTCTTGTGCATATTTAGCGGTGTAGACCGAGAAGAGGATGACAATGGTGTTTATAACTGACTCATCTAAGTTGTGAACAACATCGACGTGCATGCGCCTGGCCTCCACCATTGTTCGAGGGCGAGTTAGATAATATTCGATACTTAAGAAGACGATCTTCATCAGAACTACTCCTATGAAGAGCGTGGGAAAAAAAAAAGGATTGAAGAAGTTGAGGCGTGATGGTGATACCGATCCATGTGCAGCTGAGTTGGAGCTATGGTCGTCATGGGAGGGGAAAAGAATAGGGAAAGGATCACATTATGTGCGATGTAATTTTTGTTACTGAGAGAGAGAGAGGGAGAGGGACTAATGTATATTTTTCGGTGAGTCTGTTGGTTTATATTTCTAAAAACCACCCTTTTCTTGTCAAATAAGAAAAGAGCCTACCCTTTTTATAGAACGGTGAGTATACGATTTTTAATTAGATTTTTGGATTCAATTTAATAAGTGAGTTAAACGGTAATAAGTGAGTTAAACGGATTTGCATGAGATATTCATAATTACTCAACGAGATCCGAACAATATACAAAATTTGATCTTTTCATTGACGCGAGTACAATATAAAAATTATATTTTTACTAACCTTTGAAAATTATGAATGATTTTTTTTATTTTATGAAATTTTAATTTTGATTAAAACTAAAAATATAAATGTTTGTTACTTTTAAGTTATAACTAACCAAATTATATATTTCAATGACAACAAAAAAAATATAATCTAAATTCTTTTTTTAATGATACCAACAACAATCTTTATTATAGAAAAAATTATTTAAGGGTATAATTGGTATAATGAAAAAGTAAGTATAAATATACTTATCTAGTTTGTTACATGTAACGCCCTAGATTTTAATCCAAAACATTATTAAAATATTACTCTTTTAAAAAGAAAGAAGATTATTTTCAAAAAAAAAGTATGCATTTTCTAAATTGCTTTTTAATAAAACAACTTAAACAATGTTCTTGAAAATAAAATAAAATTCAAAGGTAGAGACAATTCATTTTTTATTTTATTTTATGGAATACAAATCAACTTTATAACACACCTAAAAATATTTTGAATTACAAATACAATTATAAAACCCATTTTGGTCCCCGCGCAACGCTTCAATCATACATCAATTTCATATTTCAATCTTTGATACCTACAATATTTTATTAATGTAAGGGTCAATTTCCGGTTCCACATGAGATCACCTAAACTCAAAAAAATGTCATAAAATAATAATAAAAGTACTCATCAACTAAAAAGGATTTGAAATTACCAAAATAATAAGGTACACAAAAACTCTTTTGTAAAACTTTATGCATGAAGTGCATGATATGCAAGACTCAAATGATCTGGATATCGTCGTGTTAACGCACACAACCACAACTAAAAATGAACCACTCAATAGTTCCTGCAAGGCCCGCCACCCAGTGACATTAGCCCAATAAAATTAGACCACTAAATGGTCTTTGCAAGGCCGTAGCCCAAAAGACTAGACCACTAAATGGTCTCTGCAAGGCCGTAGCCCAATAAAACTAAACCACTAAATGGTCTCTACAAGGCCGTAGCCCAAATAAAAATAGACCACTAAATGGTCTTTGTAAGGTTGTAACCCAAAGACTCCATGATATGATATGCGACTCAATGTCATCAACAAAATATCAAAAGATAAGACCATGAAATGCAACCGACCAACATCTAATATTGTATGAACCACAAATCATTTTTAGAATCATATATAGTTATCAACATGCCAAATCTAATAAACAAATTTTCATAACAATCAACACAATATTCAATCAAATCAAGAAATCATATAATATAAATTACATAAAATCACTAAATAGAATAAAACACAGAAAAACTAACTCTTTTTAATGGACAAGAATTCTACTACCATTTCACAACAGTTATTTGGCCTAGAATAATGGTGTGGGGAAAAAGCCCTTACCTTCGATGGTTTCCTTCCTAACAACCTCCAAGTCCCGACGAATTCGCCCTGACAACTAGGAAGGTTGGAAAACGTATTTGGCAACGAGAAGATGCTTGGAGTTGAAGAATGGACTAATAAAATTATCCAGGGTTATTAAGGGAAGGTGGTGTATATGAAGGCGTGGCTAGCTTGAGAAGGAAGACTTTCAAAATGATATGTAGGAGGTATAGTACATGGGACAGAATGGGAAGAGTAAATAAGTAAAAGTCATGATGGTCAATAGCCCCAAAACATGTGGAGATATGATAAAATGAATTTGATTCGTATGAGGCACTTAATAAGGCATTCATTAAACATTGATGAAATTTCCATTTCAAGGGAATCCAAAACCGATGGGAAGAAAGACAATACTAACAAATGGATTTAATGGAAGAAATCTTGTTTTTAACTCCTTTGACCAAACAAAATAAAATAAAACGTGTAGCTAAAAATTAAAACTTATGGCTATGTCTTTGGCAAATTAAAAGGGAATGTAAGATGAAGAAAAATTGGAGTTTTGGATACTAATCAGAGCAAGTCTTATCAATTGGTCAACGAATTAATTATACCATGAATAAAAGTTTTATTTTGTCATTCTACATTTATACAAAAAGATAGGATAAAATTCAAAATCATTAATTAAAATAGTGAAGGTCAAGTTTATTTTTAAATTATTCACTTCAAAATAAATTGTAAAAATAAATGGATAATACATTTTTTTTATAGAAAATAACATTTATAAAATTTTGGGTCGTTACATTACAGTTTTTAAATGATAAAGGAAAAAAAATCTGGATATATATATATATATATATATATATTTATATCGTGTTTGTTACATTTTTTTAATATTAAATTTATTCATATCTATTTGTTTTTTTTTTGTTTGACAAGGGAATTCATATCAATTTGTTACATATGTTATTTGTATTGAAAATTGAGGGTATTTTTTTGAAAGAGAAAAAGTCAGTCCAAAAGAGCTGAATTATTTTCTTAATACATAGTATATAGATATATTACTTCATTCCATGTACTACATTTAATATAGAAGATTCGATTTTGTTAGATTTGTTATTATATATTTTTTTTCTAAATAAATAATTATATTTAAAATATCCAAAACTAATTAGCAAGTTGTTGTATGGAAAATATTGTCATGAAATCTCAAAATTGGATATGTTCAATTTTTTTTTGAACAAAGATATGTTCAAATTACATATCAGGTAGAAAAAAAATATCTCGCTTTTGTTAGATTTTTTTCTTTCAAATAAATGATAGTTGGAGGACGGATTTTATTTTGCGTTTTTGAAGGAATTTTGGTACTTGTTGAAGGAGGAGGTTCACATTTTGTTTTATCAATTCCATAGGAATGAATGTATCCCCAATTGCTTTTTGTCTTACTTTATTACTCTTATTCCCAAGATAAGGTCCCCGTTTGCCATTTTGGACCTTCGACCTGTCTTACTTTTGGGTTGCTTGTACAAATTGTTGGTGAAGGTGTTGATGGCTAGACTTGCTAAAATTTTGAATATATTCATTCATTTCGTTGGCTCAATCGGCGTTCCTTAAGGGGCACAATTTGGTTGATGAGGTGGTGGTGGTAACTGGTAAATGAGGTGTTGGACTTGGCAAGGAAAACTGAGAGGAGTTGTGTGGTGTTGAAGGTAATTTGGTTTTGATGCGAAATAAATTAGTTTGATGAAAACTTGTGTCTTTGGTGAAAATATGTCAATTCTTGCGAATGGAGTCCAACAGAGTAAATTTGTATCCAAAGGAGGCTCAAACAAGGGGACTCCCTTGCACCTTTCTTGTTCCTTATGGTGGTCGAGGGGTTTGATAGATTGATGGAAAATGTGGTGGACAAAGCACTTTTTAGCTAGGAAATGAAGAATATGTTATGTACTGTGAATCAACCTCGGAAAACTTTTGGAACTTGAAAGCCGTCTAGCGTGGTTTTGAGAAAGATTCGGGGTTGAAGGTGAATTTTGAAAAAGTTGTTTGATTCGTGTTAATGTTGAACAAAAGGATTTTTTATTATGGCTTTCAATTTCTTGAATCCCTCTTAATATAAGAAAAGAAGATGATGTGGAAAACTCATCTTTGTCCAAATTTTACTTTTTGCTACAAGATGATGTCATGTGATTAAAGTGATGTCTTTGGTTGGTACTTTTTCAAATTTACACTACATTTGATTAAATATGCTCAAACATTTTGGTTAGATACCATATTATTTAAACATTATTACAATTATTACATTTCCTAATGTCTGAACCAAAACCTTAATTCAAATTCAAAATTTTTTCCCTTCTCTTCACTTGATTCTAATCCTATAATTTACCTTCGTGTGATTTGATTTTCAAATTTCATTCTCTTTCCTCACTTCAAATAACTTCTTCTATCTCTCACTTTCTTTTTATCACTTCCATTAACTAACTTTTGTCTCTTCTCCATTTCTTTGATCTTTCATTATCTCTACTTTCTTTTTATTGTCTGATCAATTGAATAAACAAAGCTACTTTATGTGTAAAAAAATAGGTCAATAAATAAACAAATACAAAATAATATTCATGTGTGTGTGTACACACACTTTCATGAGTAAAACATGATAGAAAAATGACTAATTCTACTATATTTTCTAATTTATTTGTTAGAAATTTTTTATGAAGAAAATTTGTTTTACAATAAATTAGAGAAAAACATTTGGAACAAAAAAAATAATCATGCAAGATACATAAAAACACGGTTTTGACGTTGTTGTGATTGTAGTAAGTATTATTATTATACCACTTTTTTTTTCAGATCTAGGAAAGAAAAAAAAATCAAATATGTAAAAGTTAGATCTAGAATTAATTTTCATGTGTAAGATTTTTTCCCACGATTCTTTTCTTTATTTATTTATATGAAGAAAAAAAAAAGAGTAAACTGGAAAAAAATAATTTTAAGAAGAAGCTGTTATCCTTTATTTTTAAGAGGAAAATCAAATATTTTTCGCCGATTTGATTAAAGATGTCTTCTTTTTTAGATGCATAGTATGACCCTTTTTCTAGTTAAATCATAAGAAGAAAGAAAAATATGTTTCTAACAACAAAATCTTTTTTTTTTCCTTAGTCATATTATCCTCTTTTGATTCAGTGATCTACAACAACAATTCTTGCATCTATTGAAAATACAATATAGTCAGTCACATCTAATTTCATCTTTTGATAACAAGTCGTCACAAATACAAATTTTAAAATAATTAATATACATGAGACAAGTCATCACTAATACATATTTTAAAATTATAATTATACACGAGTCAAGCTATCAATCCCAAAAAGTTAAAAATAAGAATTATACACATGATATATTGTCACTGGTAAATTTTTAAAATGATTATTACACACATGTCAAGTTGGCAAACATATTCTAAAATTATATAAGTCGATACTAATTTTTTTGAAGTAGCTAAAATGAAATTATATGTAACCAAACAAATTTACTTTCCCTACACAAGGAGCTCTCTAGAGAGAAGCAAAGAAAAAAATTGTTGATAATTATTATACACTTGAAAAGTTGTCGTTGCTGAAACTATACAATATAAAAAAGTTTACATAATATAAGAATGGGATAAGTTGTCACTACTCAAAAGTTAAAAATGATAATTATACACGAAACATGATGTCATTGATAAATGTTTAAAATACTTATTATACACATGATAAGTTGGCAAACATATTATAAAATTATATAACTCGATAATTATAGTACACTTAAAAAAATTGTCGTTACTAAAAATCTATACAATATAAAAAAGTCTACACAATACAAGAAAGAGATAAGTTGTTACTTCTAAAAAGTTAAAAATAATAATCGTACACATGACATATTGCCATTGATAAATTTTTAAAATAGTTATTATACACTTAAAAATTTGTCCCTGCTAAAAATTTTAAAATTATTATTATACATGGAACAAGTCGTCACAAATAAAAATTTTAAAATAATTATTATACATGGGACGAGTCGTCAATATACACGTGACATGTTCTCTTTGATAAAATATTGAAAGTAATTATAATACACGGGTCATGTTATCATTGATATAAATTTTAAAATAATTATTATACACGGGACAAGTAATCGTTGTTACATTTTATAAAATTTTAAAATAAAATTATTATTAGATATAAATTTTAAAGTAATTATTATGCATGTGACAAATGATTACTAATACATATTATAAAGTTATTATTATACACGGGATAAGTTATCACTATTGAATTTTCAAAATAATTATTATACACATGACAAATTGATAAACATATTTTAAAATTATATTAGTCAATATTTGTTTAGGAAAAAAATTATATAAATTGATATTATTATTGTTTAAACTTGCATATAAAAAATTCTGAAATTATATAAATCATTCACACCAACGTCGGTACCCATGCGGATGCACGGGTATCTTACTAGTTGTAGTGAAAGTAAGAACCCCCCTGTGTATTTGGGGTTACCGGTGGGTACCAATCCTAAGAATCTTGCCACTTGGGAACTTATGTTTGAGAAGTTGTAAAAAATGTTGAATTCTTGGAGGAATAAGTATGTGAGTCTTAGGGGTAGGATCGTCTTAATTAACTTGGAGTTTAATTCGATCCCTATTTTCTATCTTTTCCTTCATGAAAATGTCGGTTGGAGTTTATAAGAAGGTGGTGAGGATCCAAAGAGACTTTCTTTGGGGTGGAGTTGGGAATGGGAACAAATTGGCTCGAGTTAAGTGGAGGAAAATTTGTCGGCCGAAAGCCAAAGGGGGATTGGGGGTTAAAGATGTTAGAATGGTAAACATTAGCCTTCTAGCAAAGTTGAAATGGCATCTCCTTTGATGTGATCGACTGTTATGCAAAGAGGTGCTAATTGCAAAGTACGACGAAGGAATTTTGAGAGGGAGGGATTTTGGGTATGATTCTTGGCCTAATTTTTCATCAACTTGATGGAAAGATGCTGCTAGTAATTTACATGTTTGGGAGGCGGTAGATTGGTTTAAATCCGAGATTTATTTAAAGGTAGGAAATGGAAGGAGGGCTAGTTTTTGGAGGGAGTCTTGGTTTGAAAATTCACCGTTGTGCAAGCAGTACCCTCGTCTATTCTCTCCGGCGACGGACAAGGATGCAAAAGTGGAGGATATGCGAGTAAGAGAACGGGTTATTTGTAGGTGGACTTGGTCCTTGAGAAGAGGTTTTTTTTCTTTCTTTTTTTGCGTGGGAGGAAACTCTCTGAAAATTTATGGGTAGCCCTAAAATCTTGGGTTGTGTTAACCGGTGCCCCCAGGGCACTAGTTAAGAAGGTAGAAATAGAATTTTATTTATTTATTAAAGACAACAACTTTTTGACTTTTTCTAAAGTGAAATATTTTTCACTTTTCATCATTTCCCAATGCAAAGTTTCCATATTAGTCTTCTTAACTAGTGCCCCTTCCCTAAAATCTTTTGTTGGGAGGTATGAGGCGGATAAGTGGTTGTGGTGTCTAAGGGAGAGTGGTAATTTTATGGTTAACTTCACATATTTTCTTTTAAATTAAAAGAGAGGTTTGTGGTGGAGGGTAACCAAAGGATGTTGGAAGAAAGGTGTTTGAGTACCTTTGGAAAAGCCCCGCTTGAAAGGACAACTACTTAGGTCTCAAGACATGAACAACTAACAATATTTTAGTCCAAAAATCTTTAAGCATCCCATAATTTTGTCCCTTAAATCAATAAAATTCTTAATTGATATCGGGAACTAAAAATCATCGGTCACATGAGTCTTTTTATTAGTCATTGTAGTTATTGAAATTGTCTTGAATGGACTAATGTAATATAGGATTTTGAATTTCATGGCTTATTTTGGAATGTTACTAATTTCAAGACCAAATTGTCTAAGCTACAATTTCAAATACTAAATTGGTTATTCTATTATATTCTTACACTTAAGAAAATAGAATAAATTCATTAGTCCTTTAATCCAACAAGAACAAAAATAGAAAAGAAAATAAAGTAGAAGCATTAGCCCAATCTCTACCGTTAAAACTTGTTGTTACTAGTTTGTTAATAGGTATTTACTATTGAGTAATTACATAATCATCATGGAGTCAACCTTGAGATCATGCACATAACTACAATAGATTATAATTATTGAAGATTTCAATTTTGTGTTTGACTATAGTTATTTACATTGATGTATATTTC
>Ga0315914_1010584_pt1 | contig 11407 bp, 6 predicted proteins | sample MpolenodulesMG_FD_203920 | JGI IMG/M metagenome (GOLD analysis project Ga0315914, IMG submission 203920) | Medicago polymorpha root nodule microbial communities from Los Angeles, California, United States - elongated nodules | ecosystem: Host-associated > Plants > Roots > Nodule | place: USA... | reverse complement strand
TACTTTATATTAATATTATTTTTTGTTTTTATATTTATATATATATATTTATATATATATATATATATATATATGTTTAGTCCCAGCAAATATGGTTCATTTGAGTTTTGGTCCTTGAATTTACTAATTATTTTAAATCGCCACTGCAAAATTTAATCAATTGAATTTTTGTCCCTCAGCCCAATTAATCACTTTCACGTCACTAATTAGATTATGTGGCACTGTTGATTGGCCAAACAGGTGGATGAGTTAGCAAAAGTTGTGGTGAGTGGACAAAAATACCCATGCTCTCAGTAGACCATTGAAAAATGCCAAAATTACCCCTATCTTCTTCCCGCATTCTTCTTTCTTCTTCTTCCTCTCCCCTTCCCTCATCTTTGGATCAACCGACACAATTAATTAATCTAATAATCCCCTGAAATCCAATGAAACATTTCGGTAATCTCCTCACCAATTCCATTAGCTTCGATTATGTTACTACTTCCACCGAAGAACCTTCCAAAACCACAAAATGACCTCGTTCGTAATGAAATTGCATTCACTAGAACCTCAAATGCCTCCATTACACGATAATTGAATGATCCTCTGATGGAATAAGATGGCAATGCATCTTCGGCGACAGTTTCAAGATTGGTTTCTCGTCGGCTCACGTTTCCAATTTCAATTGGGAATTGTCAGAAGGTGATCGGAGAATCACGGCGAGGTCGGATTCTAAAGCAAAATTGGTGGAATGGACATCATGAGAGGTTGGAAGAACGGAGCCAATTGTCTATACAATCGGAGTGAAAAGCGTGACAACACCTAGGGAGAGCGTAGAGGAGGTCAGTGGTGCTGAACGCGGTAAGGCAAACTGCACAGTCGGCGCTGGCGATAGGGGTGGTGGAAATGGAGGAGAAATAAAACGTTGGAAGTGAGTCGATTGCTCCTTGTATTTCCAGCGTCGGTGGAGGTGGTTGGAACGACGGTGGTGTTGAATAAGAGATAAATGCAAAAAATATGTAGTGGATCCTACCAATAAGTGGCTTTCACCAAAAACACTTAAATGTTCCGAATGATTTTAGTAAGATCTATCTTCGAGTTTAATTAAATTTCTCTTCGAGTTTATAAACTAACATAAAAATTTATTTATTTGTATAAAATATTTTCCATAAGTTTAAAAATAAAAATAACTCAATCCAAACATCTTTTAAAAGAGAACTTTACTTTTACACAACCAAACAAAATCAAATCAAATCATGATACAACTTTTTTGATTTGTTTCTAAAATATATCATTACAATATATATTCTTTTGTTGTAATTTTTTTTATCCATTTCCTTTTTTATTTATGATTATTTTTTGTATGAATCAAGTATCTCGTATGATTTATTTTTAAGAGACTAATCTCTATGCGGGATCCTTTAAAAAAAAATAAAAAAAAATCTTTATGTGATATGTTTTATTTTTGTGTTAACATAATATAAAAGCACACGAGCGTATCTACATAGCTTCTTCTTCAGTTCGAGAATTCAAGTACGCTTTTCTCTTTCTTCTTTCCTTCCTTCCACCGGTCAACTCGTTCGATTTCCTCTGAGTTAACTCACCTCCCTAAGGTACTACTCTCTTTTCCGATCATTAATTTTTCTCAATCTTCTTTACAAAATTCACCAATCTCAATTTCATTCACAAAATTCATCGTTTCTATGTAACAATTACCTTTTTTTTTTTCTTCTTCTTTTCTTTTTGATTTTTTAATTATCTTGAATTGAATTTGTTTGTTGAAACAATTGTTGTGGTTATATGTATCATTCTTGTGTCATTGTGTCCTAGTACCGTCACTTCTGATCAAAGGTGTGACAGCTGTTTGACATGTTTCGGTGTCCAACACCAACACATGTGGTTACATTCGGTTATTAGTTATTTCTATTTTTCGGAGTCGAGGGGTGACCTTACGAATGTGCTAAAAAATTATAAGCATCGGTGAGTCAAACATAATTGACGCGTTTGGCTCAAAATTTGGTCCAAATACATCAATTCTTTTTGACTCACTTTTGCTTATATTTTGTAACCGAGGGTGTGTGTATTACGGTAAAAAAAATCATACAATTAACAGATCCAGTCGTATCTATAAAAAATTAAAAAATAAAACAGACTCGGTCTAATGTGCTAAATTCACTGCTTGTCTCACTGAAATTTGATGGTGATAAAAACATTTCATAGAATTGTGTGTAATTGATATTGTTAGGATACTGTTAATTGTTCGCATATCTTCTTTCACTCGAAGTTTTTTTAAAACAATTAATGACTAGTTTGTGTGTGGACTTGCGTGCGTGAGTGCGCTCATGTGCGTGTGTGACTAATAATAAAAATAGACAACCATGTTCAAACTTAACTCACATCACTCAAAATGGATGGCCTGCCGATGTCGATGTGTTAGCATTAAATGGACGTAGTTCTGTGAAGAATTGATAATGGATCATCCAAAAAGCTAGTTTCTTTCGGAGAGTTGTCTGAGATGTAGTTTAGACAAAAATCTTGATAAAATTAATATCAGTGTGTTTGGAAGTTTCAGCTATGGAAACTCGCATTGAATTCGAAGATATGCTCACTAGAGTTGCTTTTTTTTCCATATATTAATCGTCTATATTTCCTTCTGTAAAAAAAAATTCTATATTTTCTTTGTGTTAGGTCAGTTATTTTTCAGTGGAGCCATGTACGCTTTTTGTTATGGAGTTGTTAGCTAAGTAGAGTGAATTTGAATTGCAATGGAAATCAACACGGTATATTTTTCTGTTTTTTTAAACCTTGTGATTTGTTAATGTTTACAATTTCATGATTGTTTTAGACTTCATATCAGCACTACTTAAAGAGAAGCACATTGCATGTACATGTCCATCATTTGTTGGATACCGAATCACCGACACCTGATATGACACTCCAAAACCTGAGCAATTGAGCATGATGCGCGTAGTTTACTCTTGGAATAAATAAATAAACAAATAGGTATAAGACCACATCTTATAAACATCTTTGTAGGTAATTTTACTCAAATGTTGAAAGTATTGAATTTTAATAACCTATGTTTCTATCTGTTTGAACTTTCTGTTATTTATAGGTATCTGTTTTCTCATACTTATTGTTAGTACTTTTTGTGTGTATTTAGCTATTTTGTTTTATCTTTATCTTTGTTGCTGTCCTGTTGTATGTGTCCTGGGTTCTCTACATGTCCTTCTTAAGTTCATTTATTTTTATGGTTATCTTATTCCTTTGACAATTATATTTGGTCAAATATATACCAGAACCTGGAATAGATATTATTTCCTTAAAGTTTTTTGAGCTGTAGTCCTAGAAAAAAAACAACCATTAATTGTTAGTAAACCTACTTTAATGATATATATATTTTTTCGTTTTAAATTTTACTCTTTTTAACTATCCAACCTTTATAGAAGTATTAATTAGATTTGATTTGTTTGAATGTTATGCTGAACAACAGAAAGGTGAAGCTCAGAGTTTGGTTGGTAAACTTATCACAATCCTGGATTATCTTTTGCTGCTTCTGGTAAGTTACTCAAGATAATCTGTAATTTTAGGGGTGGGTGTATGAGTATATTGTGGATCTGGTGTTAAACATCAATTCTTTGCTTCGCTGAGTTTACATGTTCATTTATCTTTGTAATTCTATTGTGTTACTGTAATACTTTTTAGGGTTTAAAAATTTGTATTATTCCTCTGTTGTATTTCTCACGCCTTGTATGACTTTCTTTTCTTCATTAATTAATTCTACACAACATTGTCTCTCTTCTGTATATTCTACTGAACTATTTCAGATGAGAACATTCTTAGATGGCTTCTTATTTTTTACGTTGTATTATGTAATAATCGTTAATTAAAGTTTGTTCTTAGATCTTCTAATTGGTCAATACAGAGGTTGAAGAATATGGAATATTATTCATAATACAGATGATGTACACCTGGGTTAAATGTATAAACCTTCAATCGTAACAAAAAGGAAGGAAACAAATTGTCAAATTGCATGATTTATGGGAGATGTTGTGTCAGAGTGGGTTTTCATTCAAATCCCACATCGAGTAGCTGGAAGAAGAAAGAGGTAGAGTTATTATTAATATGGAGTGTTATATTGAGTTTTCATCACCACAACAACTCTAGTCTTCTGGGTGTTTTGGGGATTGGGTAGTTGTGTGTCTTGAGAGAGTTTGCAATTTTGTCATTGTAAAAATTGCAATTGTGCAAGTCTGAGAGGGTTTGCAATTACGTTGATTGGGAACTTGTTGTCGCCATATTATCTCACTGGTACATTCCACCTGTTATTTTGAGACCTTCAAGAATGGTATTTAGATTTTAGCATCAGTGTATGCCTCAAGTACCATTCCTCCATTTCTCTCGAATAAAATGTTTTCTTGGTGTTCCCTTGAGGTACTGTAATATTATTCAATCTGCTGGATCCAAATGAACAAATTCAGATATGCATGAATTGGCCAATAACACTTCATCTGCTATGTTTTTTCGTTTGCAACATAGATGTCTTCTAACCTTTAATACATTTGTGCTTTTTCAACACCATCATCTGTTTGTTTAAGTCTCATTAAAAATCTAACATATGGAGTATGTGAAGGCTATTCCATTTAGGAGATATATTGCATACTTCTTGTTGGATGATATAAAAATATTTTATATTATCTTGATATAGTCTCGTAGTATCTTATATTATTCCTTAAAATTAGTTCCCATATTTCCTAGTTATTATTATGATTTGTATTTCTGTTTGGTTAGGATTTTGAGGCTTGTATTAGTATAAGAAAGTGGATAACATGCACCACTTTTTAGTGGTGCATGGTGGGGGTAGTTACAGATATTCCCCTGTCATTCTAAAGTAAAACAAACAGCAAAGGAAACAACAAAATATAAAACGGCATAAGCTTCAAAGCATCTGCTTTGCCACCTCCTTGGTCTTCACAACCATCACGAACTTCACTGCGGCTACCCGATGACCTTCGCCGTATCTAGCAGAATCATGATTAGAATACCTCTGCCACCGAGAGCCACTGCTATGAATTGAAACTCTGATAATATTTGTAATCTGGGAGTTCTCTCTCTCTCTCTCTCTCTCTCTCTCTCTCTCTCTCTCTCAGTTTCCCTTTGATAGTTTTTTTATGATATCCTCTAACCACTTCTTCGCGGGGTCATCTTTCTGGCATTTCTAGAGCATCTGCGCCATGTTACCTTTACAACACTTAGAAGCTATCTTCTGTCATCTTTTGTGGTTCATGTAAAATATCAATCAATTTACTTTGTTTTATTTATTGGTGGTTTCAGTAACGTTTTTCTTTGGAAACTTCCGTGCTAAGTATCTGCATAGTTTGGATCAGGAAGAGAGCAAGATGGGCACTGAGCTTAACGTTCATCAAGAAGAGAGCAAGATGGGCACTGAGCTTAATATGGATGAAGAAGGGGCCAAGATTGGCAGTAAGCATAATGTGGACCAGGAAGAGAGAAAGATGGTCACTGAGCATAACATGGATCAAGAAGAGTCCAGAATGGCCACTGAGCATAACATGGATCAAGAAGAGTCCAGAGTGGCCACTGAGCATAACATGGATCAAGAAGAGAACAAGATGGGCACTGAGAATAACTTGAATCAAGAAGAGAGCAGGATGGACACTGAGCATAACATCGATCGAGAAGAGAGTAGGATTGACACTGAGCATAACATTGATCAAGAGAGCAAGATGGGCACTGAGACTCAGCCTGAATTTTCTTCTAATCTTAATCCTCAGTCATCAGAAAATGATGACAACAAGAAGGATACTCTTCCTCCTGAAGGATCTGGTAAACCAGAGTTGAGTGAGAAGGTTACTCCACAATCATTGAAGGCAAAAAAAATTGTTATGAAGTCTCTGGTTCCTAAACTTAAGGCCAAGAAGAAGAATGGTTCCCCCAAGATTGTGAGGAAGAAAATAAAGAGGAAGAACGAAAGCTCTCACAATGCAGATGAGAAACTAATTTCAGGCAGTACCCAGCAGAATGAAACTAAGGACGAACCACCTAAGGAGAAAAATCAGGAGGCAGAAAACAATGAAGTGAACGTAAGTCAGAATAAAAAAGTAGGAGACAATGCTGAAAGCTCTCACAATGCAGATGAGAAACTAATTTCAGGCAGTACCCAGCAGAATGAAACTAAGGACGAACCACCTAAGGAGAAAAATCAGGAGGCGGAAAACAATGAAGTGAAGGTAAGTCAGAATAGGAGCAGTAATGACAAAAGTCCTATGGAGAAGAGTCATCAGGATGAAAAAGATAAGGAGATCAATCTGTTGGATAAGACTGAACAAGAACAGAAGAGTGAAGAGAAGCACAAGGAGTCAAATAAGGGTTCTAGGAGGAGAAAAAACAAAAACAAACCAAATGGCATGGAAAAGAGTCCATCAAATGACAAAAAGAGTGAAAAGCTTGGTGGTCTCATCTTTATGTGCAGTGCTAAGACAAAGCCTGATTGTTTCCGCTATCGTGTCATGGGTGTTTCATCTGCTAAAAAGGATGATGTTCTACGGATCAAGCCTGGACTTAAGCTCTTTCTTTATGATTTTGATTTGAAGCTGCTATATGGAGTTTACAAGGCTTCATCTTCTGGTGGCTTGAAGCTTGAACCCCGAGCTTTTGGTGGCAAGTTTCCTGCCCAGGTTACTCTCTCTTATTTTCCTATCTGTTTATTCTAGTTGGTCTTTATTAATGATGGATTATATGCTGATAGCTGATGACTTCAGGTGCGGTTCAATACTGTTTCTGATTCTTTCCCGCTACCGGAAAGCATTTTCAAAAAGGCTATCAAGGATAATTATAACGCAAAGAACAAGTTCAAACCAGAACTTACTGTTGCACAAGTGAGAATCAAATGTTACCTCTTGGTTTTCTGTTTTTTTATTGCTATATCATGGATGATATTCAAATGTTCTGCTCCAGGTTAGGAAGCTCACTAGACTTTTCCGACCAGTTGGAGCTCATTCAGCAGTGCAGCAGCCTGTTTTTTCTCATCCAAAAGCAATAATTCAAGAAAGGGAGGCTCCGGGTCGGGTCAGGGGATCACGGCACAATTTGCACAGGGAAAGAGCTGTTGGACATCAACTTGAGCGTCGAGAAGATATTCCCCGTGATTCATTTCTTTTGGAGAATAATTATCGAGCTTATGATCGAAGGAATGTGGCTGCTACTTCTCATGTTCATCCTATAAGGGAACCTTATGAGAGAGATTATGAACACCGTCTCGCGGAACCTCGCTACCAAAGCAATGTTCCCATTCATGTCGAAAGTCTTCGAAGGGATCCCATTTATTTGAATGACCGTGAACAGCAGAGCTATACTCGTGTTGTTCCTGACCATATAGATGATCGTTATGCCTATCGATATGGTGCTTCATCTAGGGATGCATACTTGGCTCCTTCAAGTAGAGAGGCCATCGCTCCCAGCTCGTATTTGATTGGGGGAAGACCTTTTGCCGGGACTGATAACTTGCGAAGGAGAGAGATCGTTGAAGATAGGCATTACTCAATATATTCTGCTGCTGATGCTTTACCTGATTACCATCAAATGCAGCCATATCGCAGAGACAAGTTGGAAGCCTCGCCTTTACGAGTTTCATCTCGTTACTCTTTAGCTGGCCCTTCATATTCTCGTCGCTGACTTCAACATACAATTTGAATCCCTGGGCATGTCTTCCTTTTGAATATCTTTCATGTTAATTATTGACTGAAATATTTTAAATTCTATGAATCATAAATGCTTAGGTACCTCTGGATTCCGAATAACATTTCTTCATTGAGTTTTAAATGTTGTTTAATGTACAGATCAAAACCAAAAAAATATGTCAATTTACGAACCAAACTCTATATATGGAACTTTTGATGAGGGGTTGGTTTGATGTCAATTGGTGACTACTGATTTGAATTTGAGGTTTGGAAGTTAATCATTCTATAGTGGATTAGTGGAGGTAAGAGTTTTAGGGTGAATAGCCATTAACCAATTAAAAATGATTGCCTACATTAATTTTTAAATTTTTATGATGAACTCTATGGATGAAAGGAAATTGATGGTTATGGGATGGGATATCGGTGCAAAATGCAAAGAAGACACTATTTTGTAACAACATTGATATATATATTACATCACCCACCTATTACATCTATCATATCATTCTCTCGTCTCTCTTAAGGCGTGTACACACTCAATAAAGTGTCTGTCAAACATTTTCCATTTGGTAATTTGGTCAGGTGACTTGTATGAGATTAGTCCCTTGATTCATTCATCGCTTCCCACAATTGCCCTTTTCTTTTGCTTGTCATAGCTTGTGCACCATTATGATTTGTCTTTCATTCTTTGTTCTTTATCTACATTTTGTAACACTTAAGCTTTATTTTTATTTTCTTCTTCTAACAAAATGGTAGTTTTTCCTTCACAATGTATTTTGCATTCACAATTAGTTTGATTTTGTTCGTTTCCACACACATTGGATGTGCTGTTCATATTCAATAAACCTTGATGTATGGAATGGTAACCATATCTTGATCTTGACCACTGAGGTGCACTACTTAAAATTTGATCCACCACTATCTTTTACTTTCTATATAACATTTAATTATTTACTAGTGCAATTTGGTTTCTTATTAGGGATGATCACATGCAACCAAGCCTGATACACGCAGTAACAAGTTGGTTGCACTCGTCGTAGGTCTCATCAAATTTTAATGAAATCTAATCTCACTTCCCAAATTTTTAAAAAATCACACTCCTCAAGCTTTACCAATTTAGGCGGAGAAAAAATAAATAAATTTTCTCATGTCTGTATGGTAAATTCGAAAGTAAATAATCTTTCTTTCCTATAAGTTAAAGGGCAAATAAGATTTCTTTAAAAAAGGGGGGCAAATAAGATAAGATTTTGAGTATTCCCATAAAAAAATTTAAAACTTTATTGAGGTTATTTTCTTTCATTGTTATTATTTTTTGGTCAAGTAGCCTAGTGGTTAGAGCTCACACAATTAAATTGTGGAGAATTGGAGTGTCCGGGGTTCGAATCCCGCCCCTGCATATAATATGCAATATCCTTACCAACTGAGATAAGTTCACGGAGATTCTTTCATTGTTATTTTATATATGAAGATGAGGTGTTTAAGGAAATGGCTGTTAGTGACAATATAGTAATCCATCGTATTTAATTGGTATTAGTTTCATTATAATTAAATAGAGTTTTTTAAGGGTTGTTTCAATATAATTAAAATGGTGTTAGTTCATTAGAATTAAATAGAGTTTTTTTAGGGATGTTTCATCATAATTAAATGGAGTTTTATATTTATTCTTGTCTAATTGTTGTATAATTTTAAGAGTCATGCACGAGGGTGGTTTTGTTGAATTTGAGATACGAAACCCTTTTGTTATAACCAAATGAAAGCTGTAAGATAATCTACCATTTTTTTTCTCAAAAAGATAATTTATAATTTACTACGTAATTAAAGTTTATTTTACAAATAAACAAATGTATGAGCAAAATTAGAATAGAAATAACTGGAGCTGTGACTTTTTTATTTTTGGGACACAGTTTTACTTAAACTAGATTGAGACCGCAAGTTGCACGGATGGAATAAATTTTTGTATTTTTGTTTTTTGGTACAATAAACTTTTGTACTTTATTATATTTGAAAGTGATATATCGTGTTTTGTAAGTATAAGTGATATATAATTTAAAACTATAGAGTGCTACAAATATAACTAATTTTGTATATGAGAATCTTAGGGACTAAATTGGTAGTTCTTATTTCTCAAACACAAAATGGATATATGTGTTTTTTTAGAGACAAACTTAGGTATTTACTCTAAGTCTTTATTGCTTTCTTGACAACTACTTGATGAAGTGGAACATTGTAAGTTTTTTCTAAAAGTGACAAACCAAAAGTAAGAAATTAATATCAAAGGGTCAAGTACAGTAGCTCTAAAATAATTGAAAAGAAAACCAAACAAACAAACAAAAGTAGTGGAAACTAATCACGCCCTTGCTCCTCATAAAAAGAAAAATGTCACATTATCCAAAAAACTACTAAATTATAATGACTCCTACATCAAATATAATGTAATTGGTGCTGAGTGCATTTATTTGACACTATTAATTTATGTCCATCGTGTTGATATGTGTTGAATGATCATATTTGATACTATTTTTCTTTAAAAGGCCAAAATTGAATTCCTCTAATACAAGGTGTATCAAAACGACTTATTAACAAAACAAAACCATTGAGTTGAAATTACCCTAGGAAAAAAAAATTGAGTTGAAGCTTACCGTTTTCGGTATCTAGATTCATGTACCCATCAGTTTGATGGTGATTTTTGTAGAACATCATTAGTGGAAACCATGCTCTGATATATACCTAATGAGAGTTAATAATCCATCGTACTTTATTAATAGCATTAGGAAAATGTATTGAATTTTCAATGTTAATTTAAAAGTGTAAAATGTAGCATTTTGTACATATTTTAAATTAAAGAAAATTTTATACAAAGTGATTTTCCGTCCTTATCTTTTATAAAAATGAATTGTTTATAAAACCACATGTTTTAATTAAAAAAAAAAGTGATTTGATTGTCAATAATTTATAGATTAACATTTAAAGATTTTTTTAAAAAATCCTTATTATTTGATGTTTGTTTACCAAAATAAAAATCATTTTATTTTAGAAAAAACAGTTATAGAAAATGATTTTGAAGATAAGCTACTCAAGGATTAAGAAAAAGTTATTTTTACTTTATATTTCTAAAAATGATTTTTATGATAGCATACTAAAAAATAGAAGAAATTATTTCAAACCCATTTTTCCTCAAAAATAAAAATAAAAATTTCAAACCCATTTATTATAAATTAAAAAGAGTAATTTTTTAATTCAATAACATAGATTGTCTTGAATGTTGATGGCAGCAATTTTGGAAATCCCGGAATATCTGATTTTGGTGGCGTTCTTCGCAGGAATGATGGTACTTGGCTATATGGGTTTGCTGGAAATGTTGGTATTTCCACAGTCATACATGTAGAGTTGTTAGCTCTGTATTATGGACTGAAAGCAGCTTGGGAAAGAGGATATAGAGATGTGATTTGCTACTCTGACTCAACTCTGACTGTTCAGTTAGTTTCAACCATGGTGAATCCCTGACATCATTATGCAGCAATTATTAGTAATGTGCAGGATTTATTGCAAAGGAGTTGGAACGTTCAGTTAAAGCATTCTGTTAGGGAGACAAATTCGTCCACGGATTTCATTGCTAAACTAGGAGCTGCAAGTTCTGATATTTGGCGTGAGTTTTTGGAGCCACCGGAGGGTTTGCTTCCGCTGCTGCAGGCTGATGCCCGGCGAGAGATGCATTACCGAGACTAGTT
>Ga0315914_1010580_pt1 | contig 11409 bp, 8 predicted proteins | sample MpolenodulesMG_FD_203920 | JGI IMG/M metagenome (GOLD analysis project Ga0315914, IMG submission 203920) | Medicago polymorpha root nodule microbial communities from Los Angeles, California, United States - elongated nodules | ecosystem: Host-associated > Plants > Roots > Nodule | place: USA... | reverse complement strand
CCCACATCGAGTAGTATGGGATGCACTTTAGAGTATTTTAAGTGGTTTTATTCTTCTGCCTTGACATCTAGTTTTTAAGGGAGGGTTCCCTAAGTGCTTTAATACATATCAGATCACTTGCTACTCATTCAAATAAGTAACAAATAATACACACAGACATTAAGTGTCTAATTTAAGGAAAGAAAACTAATATTCAACTATTGATATCTAGTTATTAGTTTATGCTGTGCTAGTATTTGATGAGTGGCTATCAAATTTTAGTTTTTTCAGGAAAATGGACTCTTTTGGTGGCTTCAAATTCCTTTATCTCTTGTAAGATTTTTATTCACTCTGATGTCTTTTCTTGTTCAGGGATGGAGTTGGTGAATCTCAATTTCAACAGGTTTTAGATGTAGAGCTTAACCAGATAATAAAGGTTGTGTGCAACCCTCCCTTTTCGTTGATCAATTTGATTGGTTGTTTCTATTTTCAAAACAAAATAACCACAAAATTTACCAAAAGAAGATTCTAATTGAATCACCAACAATAAATGATAAACTGTTGTAATTACAGGCCTATAAATATATTGATGTGGTTGAGAACGATGATGTTCCCAAGTTCACTGTAATTGTAGCACAGAAGAATCACCATACAAAGCTGTTTCAAGCTAATGCTCGGGAAAACGTTCCTCCTGGTATGCTACTTTTTTGTCCTGTACATATTCAAACACTTGGGAACATTTTATCATAAATTTTCCTCTACAGGGACAGTTGTCGATACAAACATTGTGCATCCAAGAAATTACGATTTCTACATGTGTGCTCATGCTGGAATGATTGTAGGTTTTTCTATCTAGTTTCTTCACTTTTCTTTTTTAGTTATATTCCTTTTACAAGCATTAGTAGAGCATGTCGTACCAGTGAAATATCTCACCGCCAGTTGAAGTGTTGGCATTTTAACTTTTAATATGCCCTTTTAATCTTTTACTCAATATATAATAGGGAACGTCTAGGCCTGTGCATTATCACGTGTTGCTTGATGAAATTGGATTCTCGCCAGATGGCTTGCAAAACTTGATCAATTCGCTGTCTTACGTGTAAGCATTCTACCTCCTTGTTTATATTATCATGTTTGACCTACCCCCAGATTGTCCTGCTTACTACCTTTTACTTATTTTAGGAACCAGAGGAGCACAGCTGCAACCTCAATTGGTATGCCATCTGAATTGTCTTTTGCATGACAATGTTTGAAATTATGTTTTTTATTATTAATTTCCCCGTCCTTTTTTCTTCAGTGGCACCTATATACTATGCTCACCATACTGCAGCTCAAATGAGAAAAATTATGAATTTTGATGATTTATCAGAAGCATCTCCAAGTCCCGATTCAGAGGGAAACATCCCCATTCAAGAGCTTCCAAAGTTGGAATGGAATGTCAGGGACTCCATGTTCTTCTGTTGAGATGGAACAGTAAATTCATTTTGATTGACCAGTTAAAGTGTAAATATCTATGGGATGTACAGTTACCATAGATGTTAAAACCCAATTTTTTTTTTGTAATCTCAGTGAGGGTTGTCCGAAATATTCCTATTACCATGATTGTGGTAATATTGAATGTTTCGCATTATACTAGTAGCTTTTGTGCGTACATTACTTATTTTGAAACAGTAATTTCCTCTGCCCGTCTTATAGTAATGTCACGCTGATGTGAAGCCTACTTTCGTGGTTTTGATCATTTAGGTTTATGATTTCACTATTTTGGTGTTAGTTACTAGGATGAGAAGTGAATTACTACTAGTCTAGTTCTGAGTTGAAACATTTTTCTAGATGTGAAACATAGGTGGATCTAGTGAGTGGCTTTATATTTCTTCATAAATTTCGCCAGTTGAGGGCATATTTAAGGGTTTAGTATTTATCAGTATATCCTTTGAATGCATGGTAGTTCTGAACGAATAATTATTTTTGTTTTATAAAAATGTCTGAACCAATATTTTGTAAAGGCCATATAGTGCCTTTGAGTAGCTTTCGGCTTTTTGATTTATTTCATATTCATCAAAACCATTTTTCAAGAAGAGAAAAACAGTAGTTTTATTGGCAATCAATTGAAGATTATTGCAAAAATATGATCATATAATAAACTTTACTGTATTAATTTTCTGAGTGTAAAGTAAATTAGATTTCATCTCCAGCAATACCATTTTCCAAGAAAATATAACAGTATTAAGTTTTTTTTTGACATCGTAACAGTAATGGTTTTGTAAAAGAAAAAAGTAATGGTAATAGCATGACCACATAATAAATATGGTTGGTATTCCCTAAAAAAAATAAAATATGGTTGGTCGTTCATTACAATTAGGTGTAAAATAAACTGTATTTAATAAAGACAGTATAAGGAATCCACAAGTCCTAACTCAACTGGCAAAACTGACGAAATTGTTAGGCCAGATGCCATGACCAGCGTTCGAACCCCGGTACCTCCACTTGTGTGTGTGAGTTTATAATGACTTTACCATTTCGTCTATCTACCAAAAAAAAAAAAGACAATATAAGGGAGATTATTTCTAAAGTACATTTATACAAATAGGATGAGCTTTGAGTCCTCTTTTCGGGTCTCATTAAAATATGAAAATAGGATAAAAATAAAAATTGGAGCAATTTTTTCTTCAGCATAACTCCAAATGAAAAATGTTTGGATGCTCACACATGAATGGAAGAAGAAAAAAAACTTAGTTTACTTTTTCCTACCCTATTCTAATTGTCATACCTACTACTTAAATCGTTCCTTTGCATTAGAACCCGAATCAAAGCGAGATGGTCTGAGTCCTGCAATTGCATATGCTTCTCCCTTGCCAGCTCTTGACGCTATCACATTGTAACCATACAAATGCTGAAATTGTGAGCGATCTTCTGATGTCCGTTATAAACAATTATGATAAGGTATTGAAAGAAAGAAAATAAAGTGTATAGTAACTAGCTAGGCATGCATAAAAAAATTATTTGGAACCATACAAATGCTGAAAAATTATCGACACAGGAAAATATGATTATTCTTTGCAATTGGCTGAAAATAACAACCATACTGGCATTGTGAGAACCTGATTATTTTTCTGGCCTTCCTATATGCTTAATAGACCCAGTAATGGTTTCCAACGTTTTTGGTTGCATCTTACTTCTTATGCCCTTCATTATGCAGTTAACCATATCGAAATTTACAACAGCAACATAAATTATATTTCATAGAAAAGTCAAGACTGTCAAGTTGATGCCCTTTTTTTATGTCATATTAGATCAAGCATATTTGAAAAGAAATCCATTGAAGTATTATGTTCAACAACTTGGATAATTACATTTCATGACTATACAAACCTTCAAGCATGTGATAGGTAGATCAAAACAAAAATGAAATGAAAATGGTGCTGCTTATTGATAGTAAATTCTACTGTTACACAACAAATTCCTTTCCAAAACCAAAGATTCCCTCTTTGATCTCTCCTTTCAATTATTAGCATACCACCATCTCGCATGTACAAAATCATATGTAATTTTTACCAAAAATGCTTTTAAAGGCAGAAATACAGCGTTCTACTGAGATGAAAAACTATATGTGCACAATAGATAGCAATCTGACAGTAGAAGAAAAATTGCAGAAACTATCAATATGAGGGAGGTAGCCGTGTATTTCTTCCGGTAAAAAAGTTAAACTCGCCTTAAAATAAAAGAAGGGAGAGAGTGAATCAAAGGCAATATAGAAGTTGTTTCTATTATCAAAGGCAAATCTCAAAGGATAAAAAACACAATGATGAAGTTAGATTTCTGAAATTTGGCCGAAAAGAAGGAAAATCGTTCAAAAAGTATTAGTTAGTCATAAAACAAGGGGAGTAGAGTTTTCTAACTCAAAATCAGTATACGGATATCGCTAGCAATTACCAATGTAGTGCATAAACAAATTAGTAATGAGGCGAAAATGATACGTACAAAAGATTTGGTGCAGTTGGAGCAAGGATAGACAGTATCAAGTTTGTTTTGGATTGATAATAGGAACAAATACAAAATTGAATTAGGACTGATGCATAACTATAGAATTACATGGTTGTTGGTAGGCGAGGAATGGCATTTGAGTGAATGTGTTGGCTATTGAAACATAACACTACAAACTCACTAAAAAGATTTCAATTTCAGCTACAAAGAAGCTTTGCACAAAATTCCAGTAGGTCCTTGTTCTTTTCATCTAAATTACTAATGTTTGTTAAGTCACTAAAATAGTAAATTTCCCTCCTTGCACTTTTTGAACCACTCTAATAATGAAAATCGACTCACATACATGTATAAAATTTGAAAATCTATCGCTGCTTATAGGATGAAAGGGTGGGGAAGGAACATGCTGAGACATTTTTGTCAAACTTGAAAATTTGAAAATCTATGACTGCTTATGGACACAGACAACCAATCCATGACGGAATCATTGTAAAGGCTATCGAATTAAGATTTAGCTATATGACTGATCTATATAAAACACGTAAAATACGAAAAATAGGAGAAAGATATAAATTGGAGCGATTCTTACTTAATCATAACTTCAAACAAAAGAAAGTTTACATTTTCAACAAAAAAAAAATCTAAGAAAAGTAAGATTAGAAACATAAAAAAATTAGCTCGAACAGAGCAATTCTAGAATACTAGCAAACAAGACATCGCTCGGAGAGTTTCCAATCTTTGTCAAGGGCATGATATTGAAGCGGTGCCATTATTTTTCGCAATGAAGGCCTGGAAAATGTCATCCAGGAAACAATCTTACCAGACACTTTAATACAATTTCGCAAATTAATCTCTCTCAGATGTATGCATTTTTCTACTACTAGTCTCACTCCCTTCTCTGTGACATCATTACAATATTTTAAGTCCAGTTGCAGAAGCCGAGGGCAAATCATTGAGATCACATACAATACTTTATCATCAATTCTTGAGTTTGACAAGTTCAATACCTCAAGTTTGGAAGCTTCATAGTTGATCAAACATAGATTAGCTTGTGGGCACTCTACAAAATTAAAATGCCTAATCTTACGACATTTCTTTAACACTATATCAATACCTTCTTCAATGTAAAAGCAAGAGCTCAAATCAAGAAGTTGCGTATTGGGAAACATGAAAGCAAACATGTGTATGTTTTTATCTCGCAAACATGAATTGGAAGCAAATGGAGAGACTTCACTTGATGGTATACAACCAAATCCTGTGACGGCATTGAAACCCTTCCAATTCCTGTTGACTCCATTTTGATCTCAGTGAGCAAAGGACAGTTCTTAAGGAGTGCAAACAAGGCTAAACTGGTGAGCCATTCACAACCACTCACATTAATAAACACCAAATCACCATGAAATGTGCACAGCTTATTGAAAAGCGGATCATTCAAAAACCTTGCTTTTTGAATATCTAGATGCTTCAGTGATTGACACTTTGACAATAAATCATAGATCCCAGAATATGTGTAGTTGGAGCAATCTTTGAGGTCAAATTTCCTCAAAGGAGGAGGGTCAAGTGCTAAAGAGTGAAGCAATACATCACTAATATATGGATGAAGTAATGTTCTTCCCTTCCATTGCTGCCCAAGAGTTGCAAAAAGAGAAAGAAGTCAAAGTCGGTCTGTGGCAGATTGCAGAAGCCATACCATCACCTGTTATGCGAGGGAATTGTAACACAACCACCTCTTCTAGAAACTCACAGTTCAAACACAGTTGAAGGAAGGATGAATCATCAATGTAGGAATTACCACCGAGATTAACCTTGCGGAGTTTTGAAAGCTTTTGAATAAGAACCTTTAGAGCATTGTTGTAATCCTCATAGCCGGACATTCCTCCGGGCAAGCTGATATTCAAATCTTGGAGAAACGAGCGATGAGTAAAACCGCAAGTGCACGGTTTACCGATGTAGTAATAAAAGATATCGTGGAAGTTATGAATTCAATTAACTTTGAATAAGGATTAGAAGAAGATTAACGGTTTAGAAAATAACAATAATAATCAAAGGCACCTTGGGATTATTGGTTCATCTTGATGACAAAACCTTCACAAACCAAACCCTAAACTTAAACTTTATATTAGACCTACTTTATAAAGACAAGTTTCTCTCTTAAGCGTATCAAATTTTCTCTCGAAATCATTAAGTGTGTTCCTCTAACAACCACACCTATTCTAGAAGGAATTAAAAACATATTAAATCTAAATAAAATAAACTTAAATATTAAAGAAAAGACACTAATTAATGACTCATTATTGACTCATCAAACTTTCCCACACTTGAATCTTTGCTTGTCCTCAAGCAAAAGGCATAATCATGACAACAAAAACAAGATTAATTTATGACAATAACGATTAAAACTTTTGTCTCCTCCAAGGATTTATTTCAAATGTACACTAATCACAATTACAAGTATTTCTTATGAACTTATTCAACCCAACAACAAGTCTTAAGTGAGTGAGTGTGTGTGTAGTCCAGCCCTTTTCTTGCTCCTATATAAGATAGATATTATGAGGAAACAGGTTCTAACCTTAACACTGAATCAACCAAGAAAAATTCTTTCTTCATTTCATATAAGAGAGATGAGAATTATTTAGATTATATGACAATTTAAATGTCTCAGGGGACTGCAGATTGCTTAAGGGATATCACCTTCACATAGGAAGTCAAGTAGGGCAGCTCCTGCCCCCTAGAGTCAATGATGCCCCCCAAGTAGTGCTGCAGAATTATAAGTTAAATGACACCACCTTCACGTAGGAAGTCAGGTAAGGCAGCTTCTGCCCCCTAGAGTTAATGATGCCCCCTAATTATGCATTTGATTCTATCCTCCTTTTTGAAGGATTTATGGAAGCTACTTTTAGTTATTAGAGAAACACCACCTTCACGTAGGAAGTCAGGCATGGCACTCCTGCCCCCTAGAGTTAATGATGTTCCCTTATAGATATTTTTGCTTCTGTCCCACTTTCATTTATCTAATTATTCCCCACACAAACTTATATTACTTTTACTCTAAAAACTTTTAAAGGTCAATTTACCACTAAAGTTAGAACTTTCTCCTTAAAATACCTACTCATACACTTGCTCAAGGACTGCAACTTTGTGCTTTTCTCATTGGAGAATTTTCACAATAAAACATGATGTGGGTATAGCAAGAACACTTAAAACACAAGAAATCACTTTCATGTACAAGAAACAACCATTTGGGAAGAGACAACAAAAAAAAATCATGTCATAATTTTCAATAAAAACAAGCCGCTTAACATGCCTTTCGCAACAAAACAAAACAAAAAATTAAAATCCAAGGGAGTTTGGAAACACTAAGGCACTTAACAAAAATAAAGACAAGACACTTTATTGTCTCCCCCCACACTTGGGAGAAGCATTATCCTCAATGATTTGAAAAAGAAGAAGAAAGAGGAGGAAGAGGAGAAGAGTAAAGGAAGAGGAAAGCTCACAATTTATTGAGATCCATATGGTGGATCTTGGAGGTGAAGGTGTTGCATCATGATCAAGAGCATTTGATTGTTTTCTTCGGTCATTCGATTGCCCCTTTGGACATCATTTCTCAGCCCGGCCAATTCAACACATTGTCTTTGTTGCTCGGTGCTTATTCTTTGAACTTCGGTTTGCATCCATGCCCACCGTTCATCATTATAGTTTCCACCGGCTTCTTGTTCATGGTGCAAGTGTGCACCTTCCTCCTCTTCATCACCACCATTATCACCATCATCATGTACATGTGGGTTAGTGCCAACATAAAACAAATTCTCCACCACCTCCGGATTAGTTATATCCGGATTAGGTAGAATAATCAAACAATTAACATTATTGACTTTCCACTCAAATTGGAAATTGTGGGTATAACCATGAGGTTTAACAAAGAACATAGAGGTGAGTGTATCTAAATTTAGATAAATATTTCCTTCAATCATATTCACTCCACTCTCCTCACCCACTCCAAACTTCCTAGCAATGAAGGTGATAATTCCACCTACCACTATATCACCTTTATCATCCGATTTCTTTTTAGCAATTGAAACAAGATAATCAATCAAATAGTAGCAAATGTTAACAGGGTGGTCATAAAGCATAGCCCACAACATAAACAGCTCATCAGTCCTCATCATTCCTACCTCTTTCTTACTCCATATGGTGCAAGCCAATGTGTTCAACAGTCTAACCATAGTATCTCTAATACATATTCCTTTGTTCGACATCTTTGAATTCGATGTCATGGTTCATGACTGTTGATTTCTTCATCCCTGCATCATCATCTGAGCCAACAATCTCCTTCCTTTTTTTTTGCTGATGTGTTAGGCACGACCATGCCACCATAGGCACGGGCCGGGCCTAGCTCTCTGGTCCTAGGCACAAATTTTTTTTGCTGATGTGTTAGGCTCGGCCATGCCACCATAGGCACGGGCCGGGCCTAGCTCTCTGGTCCTAGGCACAATTTTTTTTTGCTGATGTGTTAGGCTCGGCCATGCCACCATAGGCACGGGCCGTGCCTAGCTCTCTGGTCCTAGGCACTAAATTTTTTATTTTATTTTTATTTTTTCAATTCATCTTTGGACAATTACCTACAAAACAAATTAAAACAACACAAAACAAACAAAAAAAAGCAATTAAACTCGTGGGTTGCCTCCCACGAAGCGCTTGTTTAAAGTCATTAGCTTGACGGTTAGAAAGAGGTTTCTCTACCATATACCCAATCTTTTACAAAGAGACAAGGGCATCAAACTGACACTCTATCCCAAATCACATATGGCTTTCTTAATGGTTTCAGATCCTATGACACAAGGTATGAAAAAACTCTCTGGATCCTTAAGTTTTAGGTGGCAATTTGTTTGGAAGTATTTCGATAAAATTTCTAAACTGCTCATCTAACTTGGATTTAGTAAACCCTTGTGTTAATGGAATTTTAGGCTCATGAGGTGGTGAAACAAGTGGCTTTTCATTCTCTCTTACGACTTTCTCACTTTGAGGCTCATCACTCCTTTATCTCCCCTCATTGTTCTTAACTTTCACAACGGGTTCCTCTAATTGTTTGCCATCCCTAAGAGTAATAGCAGTTATGTGGCCTTTGTGGTTGGTTTCAGTTTGGCTTGGAAAGATTCCAGAGGTTTGAGAGGAGGTAACCACTTGTTGGGCTACTTGAGAGATTTGAGTCTCTAACATTTTGTTGTGAGTAGCAATGGAGTCCACTTTTGATGTGAGTTTGGCAAGAGAGTCATTCAAAAATCCGGTTTGGTTCTTAAGCTGTTGGAGCTGCTTAGATTGATTCATGACATAACTTTCCATTAAAAGTTCCAAACTAGATTTCTGAGGGACTCTCTGGTTGTTTGCATAACCAGGTGGTGCTGCTTGTCCATAGGAATTTTGAGGAGTTTTATAAAAGTTTTGATTTTGTCTCATTCGTTGGTTGTATTGAGCATAAATTTATTTGCTCAACACCTTCAATAGCACTACCTAGTTGGAAATCAATGCCAATATGATCAAATACACTACAAACTTCACAAGGAGGTGATACAGGGGCATGTGTGACAACACTAGTATTCATTTTATCAAATTTTTGTGTGAGTGCGTCAACCTTAGCAGCTAGATGATTAAGGGAAGAAATTTCATACATACCTACCTCTTTTTTAAAGGGTGAAGAAGCAGTGATGACTCTCTCACTTGTCCACTGATAGTGGTTTTGTGCCATGTTCTCGATCAAAGCATATGTTGATGTGTAAGTTTTATTCATCAAAGCTCCATCTGCAGCTGCATCAACATAAATTTTTGTGGTATACAAAAGACCATTATAAAAAGTGTGGATAATAAGACACTTCTCTAAACTATGATGGGGACAAAGTCTAAGCATTTCTTTGAAATGCTCCCACGCATCGTAAAGAGATTCCCCATCTTTTTAAGCGAATTGGTAAAGCCTCGCCCTTAATTGAGCAGTTTTAGAAGGAGGAAAGAATCGGGTAAGGAATGCTCGCCTCATTTGGTCCCATGAAGTGATAGAACCAACTTCCAATAAATGAAACCAAACATTAGCTCTATCCCTTAAGGAAAAAGGAAATAGGTGCAGCCTTACGGCCTCTTGGTTTGCAAGGTTCCACTGAGTTTTAAAAAGGTAGAAATATGAAAATTCGGATCCTCGATGGGTGATCCGAAAAATTGATTTTGCTGCACTAAGTAAATAAGTGCAGGTTTTATTTCAAAATTGTTACCCTCAACCGTTGGGTACACAATAATAACATGTGGCTCTTCTGTAGAAGGGGTTGCATACTCCTTAAGAGTGTGTCCCTCAGCCATATCATTATTATTTTGTGCTTCTCGTCTTCTCTTATGTAAGAATCTTTCTATCTCGGGAGCAAATTCACCATGACTTTTGCTTCATCGCATAAAAGAATAAGAACTCAAGAAGTTAACGGTAAAAATAAAGAAAGAAAAAGAAGAAGAAAAAGAAAAAGTTTTTTTTTTCCAGTCTAACCGTTAAAAAAAAATTAATCAAATTACAATAACTCCTCGGCAGCGGCGCCAAAAACTTAGCGACAGTTGCACGGTTTACCGATGTAGTAATAAAAGATATCGTTCCGACAGGGAGTTATGAATTCAATTAACTTTCAATAAGGATTAGAAGAAGATTAAATTATAAAGTTGTGATTTTTAACGGTTTAGAAAATAACAATAATAATAAAAGGCGCCTTGAGATTATTTGTTCATCTTGACGACAAAATCTTCACAAACCAAACCCTAAACCTAAACTTTATATTGGACCTACTTTCTAAAGACAAGTTTCTCTTAAGCGTATCAAAGTTTCTCTCGAAATCATTGAGTGTGTTCCTCTAGCAACCACGCCTATTCTCATGGTTGATTGCTATTAGAATCCTTGAAGAACGAAATTTTATTTGTCTCAAGGTTTGCTAGACTATTCTCATGTTTTGTAATCCTTGTCTAATTTCACTTGTTCCAATATCAAAACTCCGTTTTCGCTTTATGAATTGATATTTGTGATGATGAATTAACAAATACTAACCCTCCGTTGCCGCTTTATAAGTTTGGTATTTGTTAATTCATTATAATAACGGTGAAATTAGATTAGAAAGTAGATTTATATGAAATTAGGGTTCGAGGCTTGGTTTGATTAGGATTAGGTCATTAGACTCATCCAACAATCCCAAGACAAGAAGAGTCTACTCACTCACGTTCATTGTAGACGTAGAAGAGAAGAAGAAGAAGAAGAAGAAGAAGAACATAAAAGTAAATAACAATAAAACAAAGGTGAACTTTTATTCCATGAACAAAAGATGGTTTTACAAACTAGATGACTGCTCTATTTATAGTCTAACATTGACTTGAGCCCCAAGAATTAAATCACTAAAGTGTTGCACAAGAAACCATGGGCTCTAGGTCAGAAATACTAAA